>ENA-OSAE01000333-OSAE01000333.1-marine-sediment-metagenome-genome-assembly--contig:-NODE-333-length-23701-cov-42.184175_pt1 | contig 23701 bp, 9 predicted proteins | sample MGYA00237870_ERZ529317 | MGnify/ENA primary metagenome ERZ529317 (study PRJEB26369, sample SAMN03142812) | marine sediment metagenome | biome: marine; feature: borehole; material: sediment... | reverse complement strand
CCTTGGGGGGCCACCCCGGGGGGGTGGGGGTGCAGGTGGTGGCCGTCGTCGTGGCGGTGGCGATGCTCGTGGGCCAGTGGCTGGTGCACGTGGAGGTGGACGTGGCGTTCTACCAGCAGGAGGTAGGCCCCGCCGGCGAGGGGGGGTAGGGCGGCGAAGAAGCCCCAGCTGGGCGGTTCCCTGAACAGCAGCAGAGACAAGGCGGCGGCCAGGAAGGGTGCCAGGCCGAACAGGGCCCCGGTGCGGGCAGCCCCGACCGAACGCAGGGCCCTGACGAACAAGAGGATGCTGAGGCCGTAGCTCACCGCTCCCAAAGCCAGGCCCAACAGGGCGTAGCGGAGCGGAGGGAGGGTTGCCCCCCACCACACCCCCAGGCTGAGCGAGAAAGAGCCGGCCAGGAGGCCTTTGGCCACCACGATGGCTCTTGGATCTCGCAGGGAGATGTGGCGGGTGAGGTTGTTGTCCAGGCCCCACATCAGGCAGGCCAGGAGCACCAGCAGGGCTTGGGGTGAGAACCCCCACTGTCCGCCCGGGGTCAAGCTGAGGAACCCTACCCCGACGGTGATGAGGCCGATGGCGGCCCAGGCCCGCCGGCCCACGAACTCCCCGAACAGGAGCGCGGCGATGAGGGCAGTGGCGACGTTCTCGGAGGTGAGGAGGAGGGAGGCAGTGGCCGCGGGGGTCCCTTGGAGGCCGTAGAGGAGAGAAATGGGGCCCAGTACTCCCCCGGCCAGGGCTGCTCCCAAGAGCCACGGCAGGTCAGCCCTTTTCAAGCGAGCCTCGAGGCCTCGGTGGGGGGTGAAAAGGAGGCTGATGCCGGTGGACAAGCCGGCGCCCAGGTAGAGAAGGCCGGCCAGGGGTAGCGGGGCTACCTCCCCCAGCAGGAGTTTGGCCAGAGGTACGCTGAGGGCGAACAGCCCCGCTGCCCCGAGTGCCTCCCCATATCCTCTGTTCAGCATCTCTTCGGCTTCCTCCTCGCCAAGGTGTGGTGACGAAGGCGAGCTTCTGGGAGGATCTTATCCTGAAGAGGCGGCTTGGAGGTGCTGCCACCGTGGAGGAGAAGGCGGCGGTGGCAAGCGATTCAGATTGGGTGCTGATCACCTCGTTTAGCAAGTGGCACGCCGGCCCGGGGGAAGCACGGCTGCTACGTTGACTTGGCCCTTCTTCTGGCTCGCGAATATATGTGATGTACATTACAGACAAACTTCTCTTCGCTGTGAGATCCCTTGTGATCCAGGCTTTCCGCATATTAGTTTCTAATTTATGGACGCCCCTCCCTGCTGCGTGCTATACTTAGGCGATTTAAGACAACTTGTCTCTGGGAAGCGCCAGGATCGAAAGCGAGGATGCTTGGCAGGAAAACGGACTGGAGCTTGCCCCGAGGCTCGGCTGAGGGCGATCACAGCTGCCCCGTCCAGGCAGCTGGTCGAGCTTGCCTCCCCAGGTGACCTTCCTGTGACGGGAGCCCACCCCTTCTTTGGGAGCCCGGCGCTCAAGCGAACGGACAGGCGTCATCCAGCGGACCAGGGAAGCTTCAAATCGTCCTCAAGCCTGTGGCTGTAGGGCTACTTCGGCGGTGGCCCTCGGGCAGGCGAGGCCGGGAAGAGTCCGGTTTCTGATCCGCTTGGGGTGCGGGGCTCTGGCCGGCGAAAAAGAATGAAGGAGGTGGGCGATGAGTGGTAAATTGGCACTGGTTGTGTTGTCACTGGGACTGCTCGCTGTGGGGGGATGGACTCAACAGACGCTGGTTATTGTCAGCGACGCCAACACGTTATTCAACGGCAGCCCTTGTTATGTGCACCCAGGTAAGTGTGCCCCCAGTTGGGCCACAATCTCTGGCGCCAACTGGATTTGGAAAAACTCCGGGTTGTGTTCCCAACCTTGTACCGGTGGGAGTGGGGGGCCTTGCGATGGAGCTTATGAGGAGTGGTTCACCCGGACTTTTACACTCCCTACCGATAATATCGAGATTGTTTCCGCCGTTATAGAAATGAGTGCTGACAACTGCATAGTTGCCTATGTTAATGGAAATCAAGTCAACCCAAATCCTGACGATTGCTTTTGGTATATGGTATGCACATTCAATGTAACAAATTTCATTCAACCTGGTGACAACCTACTACGGTTTAGGTTGAGGAATTTCTACGACATTTCTGATGCATGTGGTGGTAATAGCCCCACCGGGTTTATATACAAGCTTACAATCATTTATACTTATCTGGTGGACGCTGTTGATGATTCCTACACTATCGACGAGGACACTACCCTCACCGTCAACGCTCCCGGGGTGCTTGCGAACGACTCCTATCCGGATGGGGTCGGTTCCCTCACGGTGACCGACGATGTGGACCACGGCGTCCTTACCCTGAACGACGACGGTTCTTTTACCTATAGCCCGCAACTCAATTGGTGTGGCACCGACCAGTTCACTTATCGACTTTGTGACAGTGATGGAGATTGTGACACTGCTACCGTCACCATCACGGTGACCGCGGTGAACGATACACCGGTGACCAGAGACGACTTTTATAGCACAAACGAAGATACCACCCTAGTGGTATCATCATTCTTAGAGGGAGTTCTGGGCAACGATAGTCTCACCCTCGAGGGATTTGGCTCTTTCGTGGTTTTGGACGACGTGGGCCACGGTTCTCTCAACATGAACTCAGATGGTACCTTCACCTATACCCCGGATTCCAACTGGTGCGGTACCGACCAGTTCACCTATCGGTGGTGTGACGCCGGGAACTGCGGCACGCCTGACTGCGACACCGCGGTGGTGACCATCACCGTCCAGCCGGTGAACGATATTCCCACGGCTCGGAACGATTCCTACACCACAAGTGAGGAAACTACATTGACCATTGCTGCCCCCGGGGTGCGGGGGAACGACGACCTCCACGGGGAGGGATTTGGTTCCCTTACGGTGGCCGACGACGTGGACCACGGCACCCTCAGCCTGGACCAAGACGGTTCCTTCACCTACACCCCGGATCCCGATTGGTGTGGCACTGACCAGTTCACCTACCGGCTCTGCGATGCCGGGGACTGCGGTACGGTGGACTGTGACACCGCCGTAGTGACCATCGAAGTGAACGCCGAAAACGACTCCGTAGTTGCTTGGGATGATAGATACTGTACGGATGAAGATACCCCACTGAATGTAGGGCCTCCGGGGGTACTGTTCGGGCCGCTTTCCTGCTCTCCTTTACCACTCTTGCGTGCTGACCACTATCCCGATGGGTTTGGTTCCCTCTCCGTGATCTTTGATGTGAACCACGGGACTCTCACCCTCAATCAAGACGGCTCCTTCACCTACATCCCGGATCCCGATTGGTGTGGCACCGACCAGTTCACCTATCGGCTCTGCGATGCCGGGGACTGCGGTGCGGTGGACTGTGACACCGCGATGGTGACCATCGTGGTCCAGCCTGTGAATGACATCCCCGCGGCTCAAGATGACTCTTACACCATGGATGAGGACACTACCCTGACGGTTGGGGCTCCAGGGGTGCGAGGGAACGATGACCTCCACGGGGAGGGGTTCGACTCCCTCACGGTGGTTGACGATGTCGACCACGGCACCCTCACCCTGAACCAAGACGGTTCCTTCACCTACACCCCAGCCCCCAACTGGAACGGAACCGACCAGTTCACCTACCGGATGTGCGATGCCGGGGAGTGTGGGACTGCAGACTGTGACACCGCGGTGGTAACCATCACCGTCCAGCCGGTGGATGACCAACCTGCGCTCTTGGTGGATAAAACCGGACCTGCCTATGCCTCCGAGGGGGACACGGTCACCTACACCATTTCTGTGAGCCACGATCTTGTCAATGGTGACGGCTCACCCATCTACAACCTCACGGTCACCGACTCCTTGGGGGGACCGGCCACCTACGTGAGCGGGGACGATGGGGACGGGGTGCTGGAAGGAGGTGAGACCTGGATTTATCAGGTTGACTACACCATCCCGGTGGGGGCACCGAACCCGCTTGTGAACACTGCCACCGCCAGCGGTGTGGACGCAGATGGGGACCCGGTGGAGGGCTCTGACTCCCACTCCCTGCGCATCGAAGCCGACCTGGAGATCACCAAGCAATGTCACCAGGTGACTGCCGGGGTAGACGACCAGCTCGTCTACACCATCGTGGTGGAGAACGAGGGGCCCAGCGATGCCCGGGAGGTGGTGGTGAGTGATGCGCTTCCGGTGGGGCTTTCGGATGCCAGCTGGACGCTGGATGGGGTAGACCAAGGGGCGTGGACCGGCACGGCCAACTTGGGGACGTTGGCGGCCGGGGACACGGCGGTCATCGAGATCTACGCGGATGTGGCCTCCTGGGTGACCTCGCTTGCCAACACCGCCACGGTGACCTCCTCTATCGCAGACCCTGACACTGCGGACAATGATGATACCTGCACCAACCAGGTGGAGGTCGAGGCCGATGTGGCCGTGGAAAAGATTGACAACCCCGACCCGGTGATCGCAGGCACCCAGCTGGCCTACACCATCACCGTGACCAACCACGGCCCCTCCGATGCCAGTAACGTCGTAGTGGTGGACTACTACGACGAGTACTTCCACCCCCAAAGCGCCACCCCAGCCCCAGATCGCACCTACGACGACCGCTGGGAGTGGCATGTGGGCACTTTGGGGGCGGGCGATTCCCTGATCATCACCCTGGTGGGGACCGTGGACTCCGGGGCTTACGAGGCCACCCTTATGAACGTTGTGGAGGTGAACTCCGATACCTACGATCCGGACGAGGGCAACAACCAGGACGCCGAGGATACCGCCAGCTATCCCGAAGCCGATGTGGGGATTGAGAAGACCGACGACCCTGACCCGGTGATCGCCGGAAACAGGCTCACTTACACTATCACCGTCACTAACTACGGCCCCAGTGATACCTACGATGTGGAGATCCGGGATACCCTCCCCGATGGGGTAACCTACGTGGAGGACGACTGCAATGGGATATGGCGGGACACGTACTGGGAATGGGAGGTGACGGAACTCCCTGCTGGGAGCTCGGTGAGCTGTCGGATTACCGTCTCGGTGGATCAGTCCTTGCCCGAAGGTTCTACCCTGGTGAACACGGTTGAAATCTGGGATTCTCCCGTAGACGACCCCAACGGCGACAACAACAGTGCCAGCGAGACCACCGACGTCATTACCCGGGCTGACGTCTCGGTTGAGAAAGCGGACGATCCGGACCCAGTAGTGGCAGGGGAGAGGATCACCTACACTATCGTTGTCACCAACGGTGGACCCAGCGATGCGCAGAACGTGGTAGTGACCGAGACTTACCCCTCCTGGTTCCACTTCGAAAGCGCTAGTCCCGAGCCAGACCCGGGTACAAACAACGTATGGTCCTTGGGTACCTTGGGAGCCTACGATTGGGTGACCATCGAGATCACCGGCACCGTGGACCCCGCAACCCCAGAGGGGACCCAGCTTTTGAACACGGTGGTGGTGGACTCCGACACCCAGGACGACGACGAGGACGACAACTCGGATGAAGAGGAGACCGACGTCATCACCCGGGCGGACCTTGAGATCACCAAGGAGTCAAGCCCGGATCCGGTGATTGCAGGAGAGGAGCTCACTTACACCATCACCGTGACCAACCACGGCCCCTCCGATGCCCAGGACGTGGTGGTGACCGAAACCTACGACCCCTGGTTCCACTTCGAAAGCGCCACCCCCGAACCAGATCCGGATACCGATAACCGGTGGACGTTCCCGGTCATCCCCGCTGGAGAATCAATCTCCATCCAGATCATCGGTCGAGTGGACCCGGCGGCCTCCGAGCAGCTGGAGAACGTGGCCACTGTGGCTTCCGACACCATTGACCCCGACGAGGAGAACAACATCGCCGAGGAATTTACAAACCTGGCAGCCCTGGAGCTGGACAAGGTGGGAAACGTCGCCTATGCAGACGTGGGAGACACTGTCTACTACACCTTCTTGGTCACCAACCCCGGGGAGATTGACCTGGAGGACGTAAGGTTGGTGGATGAGAAGCTGGGAATTGAAGTGGTGATCCCACTCCTCCCAGCTCGAACCACCTGGGAGTACACCATCGGCTATACCCTGGGTTTGGAGGACATCCCCGAACTCATGAATACTGCCCAAGCCATCGCCCGCTTCGGGGAGCGAGAGCTGGTGGTTGAGGACAACTGGGTGGTGTACGTCTCCTACGCCAGTGGACTCAGCGTGCTGAAAGAGACGCTGGACCTCGAGGGGAACCCAATTCTCTCTGCTGAGCCCGGGCAAGAGATCGTCTATCGGTTCACGGTGGAGAACACGGGGGACGTGCCTCTGTCTGGGGTCGAGGTGGTGGACGACGTGCTGGGACAGATCCCCGGCCCCAGCTCTGGTGACCTAGACGGAGATGCGATCTTGGACCCTGGGGAAGCCTGGGTATATGAGAAGCGATATCTGGTTACCCAGGAAGATGCCGCCGCGGGCGTGGTGGAGAACGTGGCAGTCGCCAGTGGGGAAAACCCCTGGGGCACCCGAGTGAGTGCGGTGGCCACCCACACGCTTGACACCCGGGAGATCGCCGGGCTGGCCGGGGCAGCCGCTTGTGAAGCTCGGGTGGTGATCACCGAGGTGGCGTGGGCCGGCACCCCGGCCGATTCCGAAGATGAGTGGATCGAACTCATGAACCTGAGTGCCCAGCCCGTGGACCTCAGCGGTTGGGTGATCCGCTGGCGGCCCAAGGACCCCCAGACCCCGGAGGAGACCCGGTGGCGAGTGGTGGAATTGCGAGGGGTGATTCCTCCCTGCCTGGTGACCCCCTGTGTGGAGGAACCTCGTCCGTGGTGGACTGATTTCATCGTTCACACCAGGGAATCAGATGGGCTGGTGTGGCTGGAGTTCACCGCCAGGGAAGAACTGGCCCGGCGGGAGCACGGCTACTTCCTGCTCGAGCGCCGGCACGACCTCGCGGTGAGGGATCGGCCCGCCGACCTCGTCTACGACCCAGAGGGAACCCTGGGGTTAGACCTCCCGGACCAAGGGGCGGTGATCCAACTCCTCAACCCCGCCGGGGAGGTTGTGGACACGGTCAATGCCTTCGAAGGGGAAGGCTGGCCAGGTGGGGACGCAGCCCTCTCGGCCACCTTGGAGCGAGTGTCTCCCCTGGCCCCCGATAGCCCCGAGGGGTGGGACACCAACTTGGGGCTCAAGGCCTTCGGCCAGGCAGCGGACGGCAGCGAACTGCTGGCCACTCCGGCGGGGGACAACGAGGGCCGGCTTGCCTGGCAGGCCCTCCCCGAGGTGCCCCCACACCTCCAACCGGTGCCACTGAGGCAGCTGGCCAGGCTGGAGCTGGAAATGGAGCCGGAGGCGTGGACGGCCGGCTGGCCTCGACTCAGCCTCACCCGGATGGACGAGGGGCCGGTGGTGGGTGGCTTCTCCTATTGGAGGCTGGGGAGCCGGCTTGTGATCGAGCTTGACCCCGAGGCCCTCCCGCCGGGGGAATATCGACTGTGGGCGGTACTTTCCCCGGGGAGGGCAATCTTGGTGTGGTTCACGGTGGGAACTCAGTGAGGAAAACTGTGGAAGAGGCCGGGCCCCAGCTGGGCCCGGCCTCTTCTTCCCTTTGCCAATGCCCCTCCTGACCTCCCCACCCCCCGCTGGCTGTTTGGCCTTGCGCCTTGGGAACACACCAGCTAACATCCGGGAGCATTCCCCTAACCTGGTTCTTGGAACCAGAGGGGCGGCCGCTGGACGTCAAACCTCTGGCTGAGTGGAATTTAATGGCGCGGGTGAGATCCCAACGTCGGCCAGGGGAGAAAGCTGATAATGGGGTCTGGATCCTTCCGGATCCAGGTCGGTTTGGAGAGGAGGGGATCTGCGATTCCTAACACACGCTCGGCGAAGAAGCAGCTGCGACAAAACCTAAGGCGCCGCCGCCGCAACGATCTGCGCAAGAGTGCCATCCGCTATTGGCGGCGGACATTGCAGAGTTTAATAAAAGAGGGGAAGTTAGAGGAGGCAGTTAAGGCTTTCCCGAACTTCCAAAAGGCGGTGGACAAGGCGGCCCAACGGCGGGCCATCCATCCCAACCGGGCGGCCCGGCTCAAGGCCCGCATGGCTCGGCGCCTGCACGTCAGCTAGCCAGCCCCACCATGACCAACTTCGATTTTCTGGGCAAGGCCAAGTTCTTCGTCCCCCTCTCCCTGGGGTTGGTGATCCTGAGCGTGGTGCTCATCCTCACCTTGGGCCTACGGGCCGGGGTGGACTTCACCGGCGGCACCCAGTTCACCGTGATCTTCTCCGAACCGGTGCCCACCGAGGAGGTGCGGGCGGCGCTGGGGGCCATCCCCGCGGGGGAGATAGACCTCTCCCAGGCTCAGATCCAGGACCTAGGGGGGCGGCCGGGCAAGGTCATCACCGTCCCGGTGGACGTGGAGGCCCAGCAAGAGTTGGTGGAGGCAATCGAACGCGCGCTCCGTGCCCATCCCGCGGCGGAGGAAGTATCCCGGGTCTCCATCGGGGCCCAAGTATCCCGGGAGCTGATGCGGCGGGCGTGGCAGGCGGTGCTGATCGCCCTAGGCGCGATCTTGGTCTACATATCCTGGCGCTTCCGCCTCCGCTACGCGGTGGGGGCCATCGCCGCCCTGGTCCACGACGTGGTGATCGCCCTGGGAGTGTTCGCCCTGTTCCAGGTAGAGATAAACCTCCCGGTGATCGCCGCCTTCCTGACCATCGTGGGGTATTCCCTCAACGACACCATCGTCATCTTCGACCGGGTACGGGAAAACCTCAAACTGATGAAAAAGGCCCCAGTGTTCGACGTCATCAACCGGTCGGTCAACCAATCGCTGTCCCGCACCATCAACACCTCCCTCACCACCTTCATTCCGGTGGTGATCCTGTTTGCCCTGGGGGGCCCGGTACTGAGGGGGTTCGCCCTGGCCCTGCTCATCGGGGTGATCGTGGGCACCTATTCCTCCATGTACGTGGCCAATCCAGTGTTGTACTGGTGGACTAAGAAGGCAGAGCGGGCCAAGGGTCGGGCCTGACCCCAAGAGGCCCACCCTTAAGGCCCGCCTCCTTCACACCCCGCGGTGGCCCACGCTTGCCAACAACTTCGTATGAGCGTGGCCCCTTGCCTATCCTCTACTTCCGGGAGTTCTCGTGTTTTGGGGTGCCGTTGATCGGGGCCCCGGCGGCGTCCACCCCGTAGCGGACCACGGTGTTGTTGGTCTTCCAGTTCTCGTCATACCCAGGGGCGGTGGGGCAGGGGGCTCAACTTGAGCCTAGCTCTCGCGCAAAGATAGCAAAGCGGATTTGGCCCGGCTTTCAGCCTTGGGGACAGTTCCCCAGATCAGCGGGCCCCGGATGCTGCCGCTAAAATCCTCCAAGGGACCGGGGGTCGACTCCCGGGTGAGCTTCTTCCCACTCCCGGAATCGATCGGCCATCTGAGAAAAGGTCGCCCAAACCACTAGTCCCCTCTCTACCAGCTGGTCCACCGTGGTGGTGAGGAACTCGTCGATTAGGTCCAACGGAAACTCCCCTGGGTGCACGGTGAAGTGGTGCACGTTCACCAAGCCCGGCCGAGCCGCCTCCAGCGAGCGCAGCAAGTCCTCCCGCAGCACCGAGAACCACCCCCGGGCTCCCTCCTCGGCTATGATGCGCCGCTTGAGCCGAAAGGCCTGAGGGTCGATCATCCCCGTGGGGAGGTAGATCACCGGGCCGGCGGGGTCATGGGTGGCGAAGATGGCCATGTGATCAGGATCAGGTCCCCCGGCCGGCCGCCAGGGAACCACCCCGATCACCAGTTCGTGGGAAACCTGCCGGCGGGGGTCCTTCCAATCGCTGTACACGTCCAGGCCCGCACAGCTGGCCGCTTCCAGAACCATGGGGTAAAGATTCCCTCCGCTCCAATAGCGGACCGGGGTGGTCACCCCTGCCTGGCGGATGAGCTCCAGTTCCTCTGTCATGGCCTGACACCAAGTCTCCGGGGGCAGCCGCTCTGAATCGGCGCCCAGGTGGGCGTCCTCGTGGAAGTGGAGGCCTATCTCGTGTCCCCGGCTAGCCAAGTCCGCCAGCACGGTGGCACCCACGCTCTGGGCCACTGCGGTGAACGGCGATTGGACCTGAATTACCAGGAGGCCGCCGTGGTGTTCCGCCACCTCAGCCAAGCCATATAGGTACTCCACGTGGGCTGCGAACAAGCGGGGGTTGGCGTAATCGCCTCTCCCACCCCTATACCCCTGAGCGGTGACGCCCAATGGTTCCACGTGCACCCCGATAGTGAAGAGCAGTTCTGCTTCCTCGGCCGAGGCCGTGCCCAGCCCAAACGCCAAGGTCAAGCTGAGAAACAGTCCGAGTATGACCCTCATCGCCCCCCCTTCCCCCGGCTTTGTCCTCCTGAGCTGTGGGTTAGCGGCCAAGAGGTCCTAAGGGCTGGCTTGGGCTTTCCATGGCCCCCAAAAGATGGCCGCCCGCAGCTGCGGGCGGCAACTTATAAATACGACATCCCCGGGGGGCTGTCAAGAGGGTCACTCCTTCTCCAGGAACCCGATTTGCCGAGAAGCCTTCCTCAGGTTCCGGGCCAGCTTTCGGTAATGTTCTTCCAGCCCCGGGGTGATGGAGGGCGGGGTCTGCTCCAGGGCGGCCAGGAAGTGACGCCACTTGATCCGCCGGGCCGACATGTCCTCCCGCAAGGCCAACCGCCCCGCCTTCTGGCACACCTCGGCGATGTCCGCCCCGGAATAGCCGTTGGTCCTCCTGGCCAGCTCCTCCAAGTCCACATCCTCGTCTAGAGCCATGCCCCGGGTGTGGACCTGGAAGATCTTCAGGCGAGCCTCCTGGTCTGGGATCGGCACGTAGATGAGCTCCCCCAGCCGCCCCGGCCTGAGCAGCGCCGGGTCGATGATGTCCGGGCGGTTGGTGGCCCCAATGACCACCACTCCCCGCAGTTCCTCCAGGCCGTCCAGCTCCGCAAGCAGCTGGTTCACAATCCGCTCGGTGACGTGGGGCTCACCGACGGCAGTGCCCCGCCGAGGGGCCAGGGCATCCAGCTCGTCCAGGAAAATCACCGCCGGGGCCACCTGCCTGGCCCGGCGGAACACCTCCGCCACCCGCTGTTCCGACTCCCCGTACCACTTGGAGAGCAGCTCCGAGCCCTTGGCGGTGATGAAGTTGGCCGCCGACTCGTTGGCCACCGCCTTCGCCAGCAGCGTCTTGCCGGTGCCCGGGGGGCCGTAGAGGAGGATCCCCTTGGGAGGGGTGACCCCTAGCCGGCGGAAAGACTCCGGCGCCTTCAAGGGGAGCTCCACCGCCTCCCGCAGCAGGCGCTTCACCTCTTCCAGGCCCCCGATGTCCTCCCAGGTCACCTTGGGGATCTCAAACAGCACCTCCCGCATCGCCGAAGGGCGTACCTCCTTGAGAGCCTGGTCGAAGTCCTCTCGGCGCACGATCAGCTCGTCCAGCACCTCTTTGGGGATGCCTTCCTTCTCCAAGTCGATCCTGGGCAGCACCCGCCTGAGGGCGTTCATGGCCGCCTCCCGGGTCAGGGCCTCGATGTCCGAGCCCACGAACCCATGCGTGAGCTCGGCGTACTCGTCCAAGTCCACGTCCTTGGCCAGGGGCATGCCCCGGGTGTGGATTAGGAAGATCTCCTTTCGGCCTTCCCGGTCCGGCACCCGCACCTCTATCTCCCGGTCGAACCGGCCAGGACGTCGCAACGCCGGGTCGATGGCCTCGATGCGGTTGGTGGCCCCGATCACGATCACGTTGCGCCGCTCCTTGAGGCCGTCCATCAGGGTGAGGAGCTGGGCCACCACCCGCCGCTCCACCTCCCCGGTCACCTCCGCCCGCTTGGGGGCAATGGAATCCAGCTCGTCAATGAAGATGATGGCCGGGGCGTTCTTCTCCGCCTCTTCGAAGATCTCCCGCAGGCGCTTTTCGGACTCCCCGTAGAAGCGGGACATGATCTCCGGGCCAGAAATGGCGATGAAATGGGCGTCGGTTTCGTGGGCCACCGCTTTCGCCAGCAGCGTCTTCCCGGTGCCCGGAGGGCCGTACAGCAGCACCCCTTTTGGGGGCTCGATCCCCAACCGGGTGAACAGCTCCGGCTTCTTTAAGGGCAGCTCCACCATCTCCCGGATCTTCTGGATCACATCTTTGAGGCCCCCGATGTCCTCGTAGGTGACCTCGGGGATCTCCCGCCCCCGCTCGGCGGTCTCCACATACTCCGGCAGCAGTTCCACCTGGGTGGAGGGCACGATCCGCACCAACCCCTTGGGGCTGGTCTTCACCACCCGCAGGCGGATCTCCCCCAGGCCGAAGGCGGAGCTCATCTCGAAGAACTCTCGGAATATGCGATCGGTGAGGAGTTCCCCCCCGAAGGGGACCTGAGGCGGGCGGGTGGCGGTGGTGGACACCACGTCCCCAGTCCTGACCACCTTCCCCAGCAAGATCCGCCGCAAGCTCTCCGGGTTCGCCACCAGCCGCATCCCCTTGGTGGCCGGGGCCACCGTCACGTGGGTCGCCTCCTGCCAGGAAGCCTTCCGGATTTCCACCGGGTCCCCGATCCCCACCCCGGCGTTGGCCCGGATCAACCCGTCTATGCGCACGATGTCCAGGCCTTCATCCGAGGGGTGGGCCGGGGCGGCAATGGCCCCGGTGGTGCGCTTCCCCTTTATCTCAATGGGCTCCCCCGCCGCCACCCCCAGCGCTGCCATGTGCTGGGAACCGATGCGGGCGATGCCCTTTCCCGCGTCCTCCGGATGGGCCTCGGCCACCTTTAGCCGTAGGCCTTCTTTCGTGTCGGCCATAGTTTCACCTCTTGGCAAACCTTAGGGTCTGCCTGGACCCAGATCTCGCAACACCTCGCTTCCGGCTGCGAATCAGCCCTCTCCCTGCCGGAAGGCAGAGCGACGGAGGATGCTGAGCCATGCCGCAGAAAAAACCCCGCAGCCCCTAACTTCGATTCCGCGGAAATGTTAATTGCCGGCCCGCGGCGGCGCTAGCTACCGCGGGTCGGGAGGTCACCGGGGGTTGGGGAGCAACTCCGGTGGGGCGCTGGAGGCGCATGGCGTTGGCAGTCACCAGCACGGTGGCCCCCATATCGCCGACCAGCACCGCCAGGGCCAGGGAGGCATGGCCAGAGAGGGCCAGGGCAGCTACCAACAGCTTGAGGGTCAGGGCCAGGGCCACGTTCCCTCGGATCACCGCCAGGGTCCGACGGCCCAGGGAAATGAGTTCCGGCAGCCCCGAGAGGTCATCCCGCATCAGGGCCACGTCCCCGGCCGCGATGGCCACGTCGGTACCGGCGGTGCCCATGGCGATCCCCACGTCGGCGGCGGCCAGGGCAGGGGCGTCGTTTACCCCGTCGCCGACGAACGCCACCCCCCCTTCCTCTCTCAGCCGGGCGACATGGGCGAGCTTTTCCTGAGGCAGGAGCTGGGGGTGGAAATCCGCGATGCCCAGGCTCGTGGCCGCCTTTCGGGCGGGCCCCTTTCGATCTCCGGTGAGGAGAACCGGTCGTACCCCCAGCCCCTTGAGGCGGTGGAGGATTTCCTTGGCCTCGGGGCGGAGCTCGTCCGAGAGCACGATGACCCCCAGCGGTTGGTCAGGCTTTCCCACTACCACCAGGCTCTGTCCTCCGGCCTCCAGCGCCTTGGCCTTCTCCGGGAGGTCCGAGAATAGTTCTGGACGGCCCACCAGATACTCCTCTCCCCCGATTACCCCCCGCACCCCCTTTCCTGGGAGGGCTTGAAAGGACTCCACCTTGGGCAGAGGCAGACCAGTGGCCAGCCGGCGGATGGCCCGGGCGATGGGGTGTTCGCTTCCCCGCTCCAGGGCGGCCGCGATCTTCAGCACCTGCTTAGGCGATACGTCGTCCAGGAGGACCAAATCGGCCTTAAGTTCTCCGGTGGTGAGGGTGCCGGTTTTGTCCAGCGCCAGGTACTTGACCCTGGCGGCCGCTTCCAGGGCGGAGCCCCCTTTCACCAGGATGCCGCGGCGACAAGCCGCCACCAGGGCGGACACCATGGCTGCCGGAGTTGAGATGGCCAGCGCGCAGGGACAGGAGATGACCAAGAGCGTTAAGGCGCGCAGGAGCCACACCCGCAGGGGCAGGCCCAACACCAGGGGCAGGACCGCCACCAAGGCGGCTGCTGCCACCACCGCGGGGGTGTAAAAGCGGGCGAACCGGTCCACCAGCCGCTCCAGGGGCGCCTTGTCCCGTTGGGCCTCCTCCACTAGCTTAGCGATCCGGGCCAGGGTGGAGCTCCCGGCGGGGTGGGTCACTTTGATCTCCAAGGCGCCGTCTTCGTTCAAGCTGCCGGCGTAGACCGGGGCCCCCTCCCCCTTCAGGACGGGTGTGGCCTCGCCGGTGATGGCGGCCTCAGAGACGCTGGCCTGACCCCGGACCACCACCCCGTCCAGGCCGATGGTCTCACCGGGCCGGACCAGGATCACCTCTCCAGGGGAGACGGCTTCCACCGGCAATTGTAGCTCCCGGCCGTGGCGCAAGATGGTGACTCGCTTGGGAGCCCGATCCAACATGGCCCGCAGGGAGCGGCGCGCCTTGCTGGCGGCCCGGCCCTCCAGCCACTCGGCCACCCCGAACAGGAAGGCCAGACTCCCGGCCTCGAAGTTTTCACCCAAGGCCAGGGCCCCGGCGAGGGCGATGGTCACCAGGAGATCGACCCCCCACAGGCGCCGCCGCAGCCTCGAGAGGGCCCGCCTCGCCACCGGGAGCCCCCCGGCCACTGCCCCCAGGCCCAACAGGAGTGAAGAAAGCGTCCACCGGCCCAAGGGGAGGTCCCCCACCAGGAAAGAAAGGCCGCCCGCCACCAAGAGGATTCCGGCAGCCAGGGTGAGGACATCTCTCAGCCCCCTTCCCTCCTCTCCCTCGGGGTGGGAGAGGTGGCGGGTGATGGTGGCTACCGTCTGGTGGAGTTCCTGCGGAGCGATGCGGCTGGGGTCGTAGGCCAAGCGCAAGTTGCCGGATAGGGGGTCCACCTCCGCGCTTTCCACTCCTTCCACGGCGGCCAGCCGGTTTTCCAGCTGGCGGGCGCAGGTGGGGCAGTGCAAGCGGCCGATGTCCACCGAAGTTTCCAAGGGTCCCCTCCTATTCATAAACGAGTGCTTCCTTGTTTATACATGGTCTCGCCGGTTGGTTCAACTCCACAATCCACGGTAAATTGACCAGGACATGTACCACCACCTGGACGAACGCCGAGCACAAAAACTCCTGGCCGAGATGCCCGGGGTAGAGCTGGCCGAGCGCTTGGCCGAGACGTTCCGGGTGCTCTCTGATCCCACTCGGGTGCGGATCCTATACCTCTTGTCCCGAACCGAGTTGTGCGTACATGACCTGGCCCAGCTGCTGGACATCTCCCAGCCGGCAGCCTCCCACCACCTGCGCATCCTCAGGATGCAGGGGTTGGTACGTACCCGCCGGGCCGGAAAGTCCATCTACTACGCCCTGGACGACGAGCACGTGGTGGAGCTGTTCCGCTGCGGCTACGACCACATCACTCACAAAAAACCGAGTTGAATTTGTGTAAAGCGCGCGCTTGAATAGGCCAGCGCTCCAGTAGTTGGTGCGCAAATCAGCCTGCCCAAGCTGTGACCTCACTCGCCGAGCTAGTTACGGGACCCATCTGAGTGAGGTTTCCCGTCGCACCAGGGGAACCATAGGTACGTTGATCTCAGAAATTGGCCCTTGGCGGCGAGAATCAGCTGTCAAGGCCAATTCCACTTCCCTCACCAGAAATTGAGGGGGGTGAACCACTGCATGTTCATGCGACGGGCCCTCATGCCCCCCTTTGAAGCCCAGAATTCCCAAATTTCCGGTCTCCGTCCAAGGAATGCACCGAAAAAACCAGCGAACTCATCCGAAAGCCCCACATACCGCCTCAGCTAGTGTGTATCGAAGGCATGGCAGCTTCCCGTCTGTATTTCCGTTAACCAAATTGTCCCAGGAGGTTCCTGGAAGATTCCTCTGGGATCTGGTTGCTGGCTTTCTCCCAAAGCGTCGTTCCCTCCTTTCTCCCCTTGTTTTCGGTAACGCTACCATGCCTGTGGGGCCCGGGGTGGCCCCCAGCGCCCCCCACCGGCGGTGCGGCACAGGGGTTCCCACAAAGGCCCTCAGCCGAGCTTGAAACCCACTAACCAGCCGGCCTCAGTCGGTACTACGCTTTCTCCCCGGATGAGGGGCGACCTGCCCTGGATTCCAATGCCCCACTCATTTCCCGTGACCTTCACCGAAGGTGGCGGACAACAGCGTCAGGGCCCGCGAAGGCCGAGGCCACCTTCATCTCAATCTGACTACCACGTGAACCTTGAGTGGGAAGCGCAGCTCAACCCAGTCGCCATCCTGCGAAAAACCTTGCGGCTTCCAATCACCGAGGAACTCCAGCCGCTCCACCGAGGCCACGCTCCCACCTGGGGGGAGCCGCAGGCTCAAATCCACGGTGGTGGGGATGGGAACGGCGTCGCCGAAGTGGACCCCATGGAAGTTGAGCGCCCGCACGGCCAACTCATCGCTGTTCTCATTCCGGAAGGGAAGCAAGATCACGCCCTTGGGGGCCGTGGTGGCAACCAGGGGCTCCACTCCGGCTTGGGACCAAAGCTCGTCCAGGAAGGCACGCCTTGCGGCCTCGGCCGTCCCCGGCTCTATGACCCCGCCCGGCCAGGGCTCCGCGGACCAGAAGTAGTCAAGTTCATGGGTGAGGACCCAGCCGGGCTCGAGGCTGTAGAGGAAGACCGACCGCCCCGCGCCGTAGTCGTTCACGTACACCTCTCCCGGTTGGACCTCGGCGTGACTCACCCCAAACAGCCCCGCCAATTGGAAGTCGGAAAGCTCGATCCCCTCCTCGGTGTAGAGCGAGGCAGGGCCGGTGGCGATGATCCTCCCGCCCTGGGCCACATAATCGCGGATCTGTTGGGCCTGCTCAGGGCTCATCGCCGCAAACATCGGCAGGATCGCCAGCTCGTAGTCTTCCAGCCGATGGAGCTCCCGCTCGCTCACCACCTGGAAGGGGATGTGCGACTCCAAAAGCATCATCGCCATCCCCGAGAAGGCGTCGTGGTAAGCAAACTCGCTCTGCCAGCTCCCCTTGTCCAAGAAGTCCAAGGTCTGCTGGGAGTAAACCAGGGCCACGTTGGCATAGGGCTTCCATCCCGGATCGTAATAGGCCCCTTCCTCTCCCGCGAGCCAAGCGAAGAATTCTCTACGGAACTTCACATCCGGCATCCCGGCCATCGTCTCGTTCCCCGAAGTGTAGTAGTTCATCCCAACTGCAAGCACCGTAGCGGCGTGGAGGCAGGCTACCTCCAGGGTGTCGGGCTCACCCGCTTTCACATAGGAGAGGAGCCAGGCCGGCTGCGCCCCGTCGGTGTGGCGCCAGAAGAGCAAGTCGCTGAGAAAGCGCAGCCACATGTAGTAGTGGGTGTCGGCGCTCCGCCAAGGCCCGCCGTGCTCGTGGGCGGTGAGGTCGCTGACAGCCGGCAAATCCAAGGTGCTCGAGCCCTGCTGGGTAGCGCTCACATCCGGCCCCACAGAGGTCTCGATGATCAGCTTGATCCCAGGGTTCACCGCCTTGAGCGCGGCCTGGTAATCGGCGAGGAACTCTGAGATGAGGATATAACGCCACCTCACGAAGGCCCGCCAGGCAGGATCGTCCCAGTCGGGCCAGAAGAGATCGGGCGGTTGGGGGACGATATAACCAGTCTCGGCCTCGAATTGAGCCACCGCCCAAGGGTCGAAAGTCGGCCACTGCTCCTGCCAGTCCTCCCCGAAGTTAAACCTTAAAAATGGCACGTCAAGCCAGACGCCGTCGATCCCGGTGGCGGCGATCCTGCGCGCTTGCTCCAGGACCAAAGCGCGATACTCCGGGCTGGCTGGGGTGAGCCAAACGTCCTCGCAGGTCCCACAAACCCAGAACGGCATTCCGGGGTGTGAGCCATAGAAGACGGCGCTGCGGCCGTCGATCCCCACCTGAAGCCAGCCGGGGTGCTGCAGGGCTAGGCTCTCCCCCTCCTTGCCGGGGTCGACCTGGCCGTCCTGATCCACATCAACGTCGGGCGTGACATATTCGAGGGGCGCTACGTAAATGATGTAGCGCACCCCAGGGTGGTGGGTGTGGATGTAGCTGGCATGGTAGGCCATCGCTTCCAAATCTCGGGAGAGCAAGGGCTCGAAGAGGGCCTGCCAGTAGTCACTCACATAGTGCCAATCCAGGATGACGTTGGCCCCGTCCGCCACGGCCTGGTCTACCGCCTCCTCCCAGCTATCGAACCTCCGGGGGGGGTAGTCCCAGGGGGTGGCGATCCGGGCGGTGGTGGGCCAGTCAGAGATGTCCACTGCGGCACTGCTTGCCGGGTGGGGCAGCTCCTGGCCCCAAGTCAAACCGATCACTAATAACAGTCCCCCAAAACAGATGATGCTTCTCCTCATCGGCTGCCTCCTTGGCTCTCAATAGAGGAGGGAATTTTTCGCCGGTGGTAGCCTGTCCCCGGCGAACCGAGCCAGAGGGTGTGCGGTGGGTTGGGGTCCACCACCAGTACGCTGGCGAAGGGCCAGGGTAGCCCCTCGTTGAAGGGCACCCACGTTTGCCCGCCGTCGGTGCTCTGGAGGACGCCGCGGGAGGCCGGATCGTAGCCGCCGGAGTAGAGGGCGCTGCTTGTGGCAGCAAAGAGTCGATCCGGGTCGGAGGGTAGGATAGCCACGTCGCGCATAAAGTCGTCGGTCAGCAGCTTTTCCCAGCTCCGGCCCCCGTCCCGGCTGCGGTAGAGCCCCCTCCCCTCGCCGAAGACGACCACATATACCCACCCCGGCCGGACGGGGTCGGGCCGGATGGCCGCCACCCCTTCCCAATACACATCCCAGAACTCGCCCCCCAGCCCGCCCCTCATCTCCGGCGGGCCGGTCTGCTCCCACGTCCCTGGGTCCCCGCCCTGAGTGGAACGCCAGAACCCCGCTTCGCCCCCGGCGTAGACCCGGTCCCTCTCGTGGGCGTCCACCGCGGTGTAGCGACACCCGTTGCAGTCCAGCACCCAGGTCCAGCTCTCCCCGTCGTCCAGGCTGCGATACACGTCACCGTCCACGGTGATGAACAGGGTGCGGGAGTTCGGAGGGCTTCCGGGGACCACGCTCAGGCCGGAGGGGATGCCGTCGGGCAGGCCGGTGTTGGCGGGGGACCAGGTGGCCCCGTAGTCGTCGCTGCGCAGCAGGGTGTGCGGGTGGCCTTCGATCTCGTTGGCCTGGGTGATCCAGACCACATTGGGACGCGTGGGATCGGCGACCACGGTCATGCTGTTGCCGCCGTTTCCCTCCCAGGTGCCAACGTAGTCGGCGTCGTTGCAGTTCTGCCAGCTTGAGCCGTAATCGTCGCTGCGGAAGCAGCCCAGGTCGGCCATGGCCAGGTAGACGTGGGTGGAATCGGCGCTGAGGGCCAGGCCGAAGGGAACGATGTTGTCCACCCCGCGCGATTGCCACTTGCCGGGGGCGACCTCCTCGGTGTGGAGGGGGACAAACGTGCGCCCGTCGTCGCGGGTGGCGTAGACGAACTGGGAGTCAACCCACAGCAGGGCGTCCGGGTCGGAGAGGTCCACGCCCAAGGTCTTGGCGTCGCCGTTGAAACTCATGCCGTAGGCGAAATCCACGCTCGTCCAGCCGGGGTCCCAGTCCTCCTTGCTGCCGATCCGGGTCCACGTCTCGCCGCCGTCGGTGGATTCCCACAGCTCGGGATAGTCCAGGTCGATTACTCGGATGGCGTGATCGTCGTCGGCGTCGGGCCAGATGAGCAGGTTGCGGCTCCCCAGGTTGCCCTCGTCGGTGAGTTGCTCCCACGTCCAGTCCCCGTCGAAGGTGCCCCGGTAAAGGAAGCCACCCTTCGGGTCATCGGCGATGCACTCGTAGCCGGGGTCCCACACGTCGCCGTAGGTGGTGAGGTAGAGGGTGTTGGGATCATTGGGGGCCAGGGCGACGTCGGCGATCTGGCCCAGGTCGGCGGCGAGGCGCCTCCAGGTGGCGCCGCCGTCGGCGCTCTCGTAGAGGACGGCCGGGCCGCAGGCGAAGCGGCCTTCCCCGGCCAGGAGGTACACCACGTCCTCATCTTCCCAGTCCACGATCAATTCGAGGATGTGTAGGTTTCCGGGCAGGGAAGCGCCGCTGACGCGCGCCCAGGTTTGTCCCCGGTCGGTGGTCTTGTAGACCGTGCCGTCGGCGGTGTTGTACTGCGAGTGGTGGGCCGCGTAGCCCACGTGGGGGTTGCCGGGGGCGATCTCGATGTCGGTGATGTAGCCGTGGGTCAGGACCGGGGCGAAGGTCTCGCCAAAGTCGGCACTGCGAAAGATGCCCGCCTCGGTGCCCAGGTACAGGACGGCGGGGTCCTCTGGGTCGAAGCCCAGGCCGCTTATGTGGGTGACGGTCAGGCCGCGGAAAGAGCCGATGGCCTCCCAGGTCTGCCCGCCGTCGAGGGAGCGGTAGGCGCCGCTCAGGTCGCTGGCGGCGAGGATGATCCCGGTGGGGCCGGCCCCGACGGCGTTGAAGGCGCCGCCTCCGCCGGGGTTGGTGGGCTCCCAACCGGTGGCTGGGGAGCCCATCGGCCCCGAGGCGGCGTATGGGCTTGCCACGCCACCGTGGTCGCGCCTGCCCGTGAGGTCCGGGTGTCCGAGGGTCCCTTGGGGAGACGGGGCAGCCGCAGCCACGAAAAGGGCCACCGAGCAAGCGACGACGACCCTGGCAAGGAGGGCCTTTGCGCTCGGGCTCATCGCCGAGCCTCCGACCGGCGGAGCAACGCGTACCACAGCGTCTTGTCTGCCCCGGTGTCGACCCTCAGGCGCAGCCGGTCTGCGCCCAAGAGCTCCACATCCAAGCGCCGCTTCGGGGCCCCGGTCTCGTCCAGCGCCCAGAGTTCGAGCTCCCCGGCCCGGGGAAGCTCCAGGGTGATCTCCAGGAGCAGGGGCTCTACGAGGGTGGGGGCCGTCCCCCACCGGTCGTCCAGGGAGGTTTGGTCCTCGTTCCAAACCATCCCCGTGTTCTCCACCCGGGTGAAGATCCCCAGCAGCAGCTCGTCGGACTCCGCAAGGGGCTTCCCATCGCGGCTCTGGAGCACCACCGCGGCGAACTCCGCCGTCCCCGGGGGGACCCAAACCTCCAGCAGGCCCTCGAACAGCCCCACCCGCACCCTCCGTCCGCCCAGAAAGCCCACCACCCCCTGCACCCGGGGCGCCGTGAACGCGAAGAGGCCCCGCCCCGGGAGGGAGACGTCCCAGCGGAGCTGTCCGTCGGGACTGCGGTAGTCGGGGCCCACGGGGGCGGGGAGATCGGGCCCCGAGGGGAAGGGGTGCTCGGCCGCGAAGTCCACGATGCGCAGCCGCCCGGCGAGGAGCACCGCCGGATGCACACCCCGGGCCTCCAAGAACGCGCCCACGTTTCCGTCCCAGGAGCTGAAGAAGGAGCGGGCCCGCTCCTGGGGAGAGAAGCGCAGTCCGATCTCCGAAGGAGCCGGGGAGATCTGGCCCTCCAAGAAGATCCGGGCGGCCAGCGGCATCAGCCCCGTGGCCACGGGGTTGCCCGCCAAGTCGAAGAAGTTCACCACCCGGTCCGCGTCGAAGTTTCGCTGGTCGCCGGCGTACGCGAACTGAAACACCGCGTCCCAGTCCTGATGGGCGGCGATGGCGGCGATCAGAAGCGGGGCCTCGACGGCGTAGCGGTTGGGGAACGGTTGGTTCCATTCCGTGAGGGTGAAGGGTTTCCCCGCGACGGCCGAGGCCGCCAGCGCAAAGAGCCCCGCGAGCGGCTCGTTGACCCAGGGCTTGTTGGCGATCACCCAGCCCGTGGGCGACCAGGGGGGCGCGTGGGGCCACCAGGGGTGATCCCAGTAGAAGTGGTGATCCAAGAAGTCCATCCCCCGTTGGCTATGGAGGTCGGCGAGGTTGTCGTAGCCGACGGACCCTGTGACCAAGGCTTGCACGCCCAGCTCTTCTTTGAGGAAGCGGCGCATTTCTTCAAAGTAGGCCCGCTGGAGGTCTTCATAGAACTGAATCGTGTCGCGGACGCGGGGCAGGGTATAGCCGGGAAGCTCACCGGGGCGCAACCGGGCCACGTTGTTCTGCTCCAAGCTCTCGTGGGGGAGGAGCCCCCGGGGTGCGGCGGATCTCAGGCTTACCCCGTCGAGCCACACCACCCGCCGGACTCCCCCCAGCGTGAACTGAACCCGGGCCTGAGGCTCGTCCGCGGCCGCGACGAAGAAGTGCTCGAAGTGCCGCCACTCGGCATCGAGCTTCGCACTCCCCCAGTCCCCCAGGGCCTCCCAGGGGGCGTGGTCCTGCATCGGTCCGAAGGCGATCGGGCCCGAGACGTCGGCCTTGGCCCAAAACGAAAGGCGATAGAGCTGCCCGGCCCGCAGAGCCACCCCTTGGTTCACGGAGACGTGCCAGTCCGCGGTCCCGGGCTCGCGGATGGAGACGCGTAGGGCCCGGGCCCCGTGGGCCGCCTCGCCCTCCACCACGGCGAACTCGGCCTCCGCGCCCCCGTGGAGCTCCGACCACCAGGGCTCGAATCCCGCCTCGAAGCTCCCATTCTGAAGCAGTTCCTCCTCCCGGGCGGCGGAGGCAGGGGGCGCCCAGGCGGCCCGCAGTGCCTCCGTGCTCCCGTACTTCCGATAGAGCCAGCCGTGCCAGCCGAACGTCTCCCTCGCCTCTTGGAAGAGCAGGTCGTCGAACCAGAGGGTGGCGCGTTCCGCCCCGAGGTCGAAGCTCAGCCGCGCCGTCCCGAAGACGGTCTCGGTGGCGGAAAACTCCAGCTCGTAGGTTCGCCCCTCGGGGGTGAGCTCCACGGCTTGGTAGAGCCCGAGGTCGTCCCAGGGCGGCTCATCGCGCATCACGGTCACGTAGACGGTGACGGGCCGATCGGCCCGGGCGAAGAAGCGCACCCGATAGCGCTCCCCGGCGAGCAGGGCCAGCTGCCCTTGGCCGAACTGGACGTGCCAGGCCTCGGAGCCGGGCCTTCGGACTTCGATGCGCAGCATCCCCTCTGCGGCGTCGAACTCCGCTTGGGCCGGCCCGTGGGCGAGGGCGAACCAGCCCTCGAGGCCCCGATCGAAGCCGGGGTTGTGCAGGCGGTTGAGCCGCGGCTCGCCCCGGGCCAAGGGGGACCGGCCGTCGAGCTGGAGGCTGTAGAAGGGGGGCAGCCGCGGCGGATGCAGCCGATCGTCGGCGAAGGCCCGCAGCAGCGTGTTCTCGTTGGTGATCTCCAAGAGCGCGATCACGGGGTCGTCGGCGTAGCGAAACCCCGTGTAGGGGTTCACCCGGTCCAAGAGCCTGCGGGCGTAGTCCTTCTGGAGGGCGATCATCACGGGGTCGAAGAGCGTCACCGTCTTGTGGAACTCGAGCCCGGCCTCCTGGAGCTCCGGGACGGCGGTGACACCGTCGCCGGGGGTGAACTCCCGGCCGACGTGCAGATTGAGGTCCACGTAGATGCCGTGGCGCTTGAGCTGATAGATGAGCCAATCGAGGCGGGCAAGCTGTACGGGGTCGAGCGCCTGGGTGTTCGTGTAGGGGTCGTGCCAGAGGCCGAAGGGGCGAAAGCCCCAGGGGCTGTCGAGCATGTGGAGGCGGACGGCGTTGAAGCCGAGCTTGGCCAGCCGGGCGGCCAGCTTCTCGGCCGCTTGGGGGTCGGGGAACTCCAGCTCACCCTGGGGCGGGGGGGCGGG
>ENA-OSAE01000332-OSAE01000332.1-marine-sediment-metagenome-genome-assembly--contig:-NODE-332-length-23825-cov-26.980143_pt1 | contig 23825 bp, 19 predicted proteins | sample MGYA00237870_ERZ529317 | MGnify/ENA primary metagenome ERZ529317 (study PRJEB26369, sample SAMN03142812) | marine sediment metagenome | biome: marine; feature: borehole; material: sediment... | reverse complement strand
GCTGGGTTCAGAACGTCGTGAGACAGTTCGGTCCCTATCCGTCGCGGGCGCAGGAAACTTGAGGGGAGCTGCCCCTAGTACGAGAGGACCGGGGTGGACGGACCTCTAGTGTACCAGTTGTCCCGCCAGGGGCATAGCTGGGTAGCTATGTCCGGATGGGATAAGCGCTGAAAGCATCTAAGCGCGAAGCCCACCCCAAGATTAGGTTTCCCACAGCTTAGCTGGTAAGACCCCTGGTAGATGACCAGGTCGATAGGCCAGAGGTGTAAGGATAGCAATATCCTCAGCTGACTGGTACTAATCGGTCGAGGGCTTGTATACCCTACCCGGTGACTAATGAGTACCGTCACTCCGTCTAAACCTTTCCGGTGGCCATAGCGGAGGGGCCACACCCGTTCCCATCCCGAACACGGCCGTTAAGCCCTCCAGCGCCTATGGTACTGGGTCCTCCCGGGAGAGTAGGTCGCCGCCGGAAGATATCTTTGGGCCGCCATAGTGCGGCCCTATATTTTTTGCAGGAAGGTATTAGCGGTGCATAGAAGAGAGCCCCGGTGGAGGTGATCGCGTGGCCCCTGAAAATATCCTGCTCACGGCCCGAAGGATATACACCGGGGTGTGGGGAGAACAGCTCGCCTCCGCCGTCGCGGTACGCGCTGGGGTAGTCTCCTGGGTCGGGAGCACGTCAGAGGTGGGCGTCTTAGACGGCAGCTGGGAGCGCCTGGATCTCGGTGAGAGCGTGGGCTTTCCCGGGTTTGTGGACTCTCACATACACCTTAGCTCTTACGGGATGAGGCTTGAGGAAGTGGACCTGGAGGGATGTCCTTCGCTAGACGCCGCCCTCGAGCTTGTCGAGAGGGCTGTGGCCTGTCGGCGCAAGGGCCAATGGATAACAGGCGGAGGGTGGAACCCCAACGAGTGGGGCGGCTTTCCGCACAAGAGCCCTTTGGATAGGGTTGCCCCCGACAACCCGGTGGCGCTGGAGAGCAAGGATGGGCACGCCCTGTGGTGTAATTCGGTGGCCCTCAGAGCGGCGGGCATTGACGAGGGGACGCCTGAGCCGCCGGGAGGCGTTATTCAGAGGGATGCGGCGGGCCACTTGACGGGAGTACTTTTCGAAGGGGCCCTGGAGAAGGTAAGGGCCGCTATGGGGAGTGCCGATGTGCGAAGGGTGGCCGAGGCGCTCGAAAGGGCCCAGTCCCAGCTGCTGTCCCTTGGCCTCACGGGAGTTCATAATTGTGAAGGCCCTGAGGCCCTACACGCACTGCAGCTGATGCGCGAGCGAGGTTTACTGCGCCTGCGCGTGCACATGATGGTACCAGAGCGGAACCTAGATGCGGCAGTGCGCCTAGGCTTGAGGAGCGGCCTGGGAGACGACCAGCTGTGGATCGGACAACTGAAGGTCTTCGCGGACGGTGCGCTTGGCTCAGGAACCGCCTACATGCTACACCCCTACGAGGGAACGGACGAGAGAGGGATCGCCATTCACAGTTCGGAGGAGCTCGACGATATCGTCCGGAGGGCTAACGCGGCAGGATTAGGCGTGGCCATGCATGCCATTGGTGATGCGGCGAACCGCCTAGCGCTGAGGGCCTTCGAGGCGGCCAGGGACTTGCGGGGGCCTCGTAACCGAATTGAGCACGCACAGCTGCTGACGCCAGAGGATATTGCCAAGTTCGCCGAACTCGATGTCATTGCCTCTATGCAGCCCATCCATGCCCCCAGTGACAGGTATATGGCGGATAGAAAATGGGGGGAGAGGTGTCGCTATGCCTATGCCTGGAGATCGCTCCTGGATAGCGGTGCCACGCTCTCCTTCGGATCCGACGCTCCGGTTGAAAGCCCAGACCCAATAATTGGGCTCTATTCAGCCGTCGAGAGGAAACGCTGGGATGAACCCGACAGCCGGCCGTGGTATCCTCAGGAGAGGCTCTCCATGAGGGAGGCGGTTGAGGCATACACATTAGGGGCCGCGCGGGCCGCTGGAAAAGAGAGCATCCTTGGCACGCTTGAGGTCGGCAAGCTGGCTGACCTGACCTTCTTCTCGCGAGACCTCCTGGAATGTTCCGCTGAGGAGCTGAAGGAGGTCAGAGTGACCCATACGGTAATCGGTGGCAGCCTCGTCTTTCAGGCATGAATTGTCAGAGGCCTCCGGGCAGGAACCGCCGGAGATGGCTAGAAGTTGTTTTTGCGGTTAAAGAATAGCGCGGAGGGGTAGCCTTGCTTCAACCGGCTTATGTTACCAAGAGTATGCAGGCGGGCCTCATGGTGGGCCTGTTTTTGCTGTATGCGTTCGGGGCCCCTGTTCATGCTGTAGAGCTTCGGGGGCACAGCATTCCGGTTACCAAGGTGCTAAAGACCCCTCTTTTCGTCGCTCAATTAAGCCTAACCGAAAGCGGCAGTACCGAGGCGCCAGCGGTATTCGAGGCTCGGGGGATCTATTTGAGTGGGCACGTCGCAGGCGATGATGACCGGTTCTACGAGCTGGTTAAATTAGTAGAGACCACTGAGCTCAACGCCATGGTGATCGACGTAAAGGATGCCACGGGCAAGACCACCTATATCTCACAAGTACCCGCGGTGAGGGAATACGGCGCGTACTCGGACAAGATAGAAGACTTGCCCGGGCGCGTGGAGGAGCTGCTGAGAAGGGGCATCTATCCCATAGCCCGCCTGGTGGTCTTCAAGGATCCCGTCTTGGCGAGGGCGCGGCCCGACCTGGCAGTACAGCGCCCGGACGGGACAGTCTGGGTGGATTACAACGGGCTGGCCTGGACGAATCCCTACGCCAAAGAGGTATGGGAGTATAACCTCGCTATAGCCAGGGAGGTAGCCGCTATGGGCTTTAAGGAGATCCAATTCGACTACGTGCGGTTTCCCTCTGACGGTCCGTTGGCGCTGGCAGTGTATCCCGGACGAACCGAGCTCACTCGGGCGATGACCATAGCGTCCTTTCTGGCCGAGGCGAGAAGGCAGCTCGCTGCGGAGGGGGTGGTGCTATCAGCCGACATCTTCGGCCTGGTTGTTAGCGCCGCTGACGACCTGGGCATCGGACAGTACTATGAGGCGATTCAAGGGAGCGTCGACGTGGTATGCCCCATGGTCTATCCCTCCCATTACGGCCCGTACTCCTTCGGTATCGCCGACCCCGATAGCAGCCCCTACGAAATAGTCTTCAGGGCTATGCAGGATGCCGTACGGAGAAGAAAGCCCGGCAGCGCTGCCATCAGGCCTTGGCTTCAGGATTTCTCGCTGCGGCATACCTATGGCCCCGCGGAGGTTCGTAGACAGATTGAGGCCGCCAAAGAGGCGGGAGTGAACCAATGGCTGCTTTGGAATCCCGCTTCTCAGTACACCACGGCTGCCCTACGAGAAGTGCTCGTGGATTGGGAGCGGGCTCCTCTATTAAGGTGAGGAAACTGGCAATACTAACACAGGGGAACAGCACAGGCTAATTCTGGCCTGGGGGAGGAAAAGCGCGACCAGGGGGCGAACTAGTGTACCTTGAATGTAACTAAGGTGTAAGAGGGTGATTCGGCCCGGGGCCTCGGGCCCTGTTATATTTTCCAGAAAGCGATTTCTCGCGAGGAGGGTATTGGATGAAGAAGTATTCTGTAGATAAGATCCGAAACCTGGGCCTGATTTCTCACGGCGGAGCGGGAAAGACGACCCTCGCCGAGGCTATGCTCTATGTTACCGGCGTCATCACCAGGCTTGGCAAGGTCGACGACGGGACGGCAACCCTGGACTATGATCCGGAGGAGCAGAAGCGCCAGATAAGTATTAACACGGCCGTAGCGCCCGTTCCCTTCGAAGATTTCAAGATTAACATCGTAGATACCCCCGGCTACTTCGACTTCGTGGGCGAGGTGCGGGCGGCGTTAAGGGTTACCGACGGGGCCTTGGTAGTTGTAGAGGCAGCAGCTGGCGTGGAGGTCGGCACGGAGTTGGTGTGGGGTTACGCGGACGAGTACGAGCTCCCTCGGCTTGTCCTGATTAACAAGATGGACCGGGAGAACGCTGACTTCGATCGCACTCTCCAGAGCCTTCGAGAGGCCTTCGGCGACAAGGTCATTCCGCTGCACCTGCCCATCGGCCAAGAGGACAGTTTTAAGGGAATAGTCGATGTGCTGTCGAGGCGGGCTTACATCTACGAGGGCGATCGATCCGGTAAGTTCGAAGAGTCCGAGGTACCGGCTGAGCTGCAGGACAAGGTCGAGGAATACCGCGAGGCGCTCATAGAGGCGGCGGCCGAGACTGACGATGAGCTGATCATGAAATATCTGGAGGGGGAGGGCCTATCTGACGAGGAGATACAGGCAGGCCTGCGCCGTGCAGTCGTCGAACGCAGCCTCTTCCCCGTGCTCTGTGCCTCCGGAGCTAAGAACATCGGTGTCCAGCCCCTTCTGCGGGCGGTTACGGAATTGCTTCCATCTCCCGCCGACCTGGGAGAGGTAAAGGGGACCAAGCCGGACAGCGACGTAGAGGTCAGCAGGCGGCCTTCCGAGGACGAGGCCTTCTCGGCGCTGGTTTATAAGACCGTCTCCGACCCTTACGTGGGCAAGATGACCCTGTTCCGCGTCTACTCGGGCACCGTGAAGTCCGACAGCCAAGTTTACAACGCCAACAAGGGGAAGGTAGAACGAATCGGGCAGTTGTTCGTGATGCGTGGCAAAGAGCAGCAGCCGGTTGACGCAGCCTATGCCGGGGACCTGGTAGGTGTAGCGAAGCTCCAGGAGACCACGACATCGGACACCCTGTGCGATCAGGCACACTCGATCGTGTTTAAGCCCATCCAGTTCCCGAGGCCGGTGTTCTCCGTGGCGGTACAACCCAAGGCCAAGGGCGACGAGGAGAAAATCGGCTCAGGCCTTGCGCGGCTGATGGAAGAGGATCCCACCTTCATCGTCGAGCGAAACACGGAGACCAATCAGACGATCCTGAGCGGTATGGGTGAGCTGCACGTCGAGGTGATCACCGATCGCCTCAAGCGGAAGTTCGGTGTGGAGGTTAACCTGACTCAGCCCAAGGTGGCCTATCGAGAGACCATCAAGTCCACCGCAGACGTGGACAACAAGTACAAGAAGCAGACGGGCGGCCGAGGCCAGTACGGTCACGTTATCATCCACATTGAGCCCTTGGAGAGAGGAAAGGAGTTCGAGTTCGAAGAGAAGATCTTCGGGGGCGCAGTCCCGCGGCAATACATCCCCGCCGTGGAAAAGGGCATCCGTGAGGCCATGCAGGAGGGCATCCTGGCCGGCTACCCGGTAACAGACGTTAAGGTCACCCTGCTGGACGGTTCTTATCACAGCGTGGACTCGTCGGAAATGGCGTTTAAGATCGCCGCTTCTGCGGCCTTCAAGAAGGGCATGCAGGATGCGAACCCGGTGCTACTTGAGCCCATCATGACCGTGGAGGTGCTCGTGCCCGAACAGTTCATGGGCGATGTAATGGGTGACCTCAACAAGCGGCGCGGGAAGATCCTCGGCATGGAACCTAGGGGCACCACGCAGGTTATCAAGGCCCTAGTGCCGCAGGCGGAGATGTTTACCTACGCCATTGACCTGCGCTCCATAACGCAGGGACGGGGAACTTACACCATGAGCTTCTCTCACTACGAGGAGGTTCCCGCCCAGGTAGCAGAGGAAGTCATAGAGAAAGCCCGCAAGGCGAAGGAAGAGGAGAAATGAGCTCCAGGGCCGGGCGCTAAAGCCCGGCCTTCGTTCTACTTAACGGGACGGCTCAGCTAAAGAGCTCAGGAGCTTGAAAGGACCCCTTACTGTGGGATCTCGTGTTGTCACCGAGCGGCACGATGGTGTGAGGTAGTCTTAACTGTTCTCACCGACAGAAGAAAAGCGAAGACGGGGCGGAGGACCCTCGGCCCCTCGCCCTTACCCTATGACCTTTAGGGCTGTCAGGCTCACTCGCGGGATATCCTGCGCTGTCTTGCCATGGCAAGCCTTTGCACCTCCTCTTTGAACGAAGGGACTAATGAGAGCTTCCGGGGGAGAGAGCTTAATGCTATGTATTGAAGTTGGCCGCGATAGAGTGTGAGATTTGCACCTACTTGGGCACATGGGAGTTCATCTCAACCTCGATGGTAAAGCGCAGGACAGGGCGCTCTACGGGAAGGAGTCGCCGCTGATAAGAGCAGAGGCAGAAAGAGCGTCCTCTTCCCCCTCGGCACATAGACGAAGTTGACCCCACCGGCCGCTACATCCTATTTTCCTCAACGAACAATGCCTTGACTTTAGAGATACCGCGCAGGAAGACGACAATGGGCCACAAAGCCAGTCCGCGCCCTTGGCCAGAATCCTCTGCCCAGGTGGTAATTGGCACGAGAGTGCTAGGGATTCGATGAGTAGGAGGCGACCAACTCCTCAAAAGGAGGGTCGAAAATGAGCGACCTCGTACGATTGGCCGAGCTTATCCGCTCAAGGAACCGAATCGAAAGGGAGATCACGGCCATAATTGGCCGTCCCGCTCTGATCGGCCCTTGAGGTGAGTATATCGCTTCTAAGGTCTTTTCCATCAGGCTTCACGAATCCGCTGTTCACAAGGGGAGTGATGGCGAGTTCACAGACGGACCATTGGCAGGGTGCAGCGTGAACATTAAGTGGTACGCCCGTTGCGAAGGGATATTGGACATAAACCCCACGAGCATCCCGGACTACTATTTGGTCCTGGCAGGACCCCGAGCTGATTCCATGTCCGCGAGAGGTCGAGCTCGACCGTGGATAATCGAGTCGGTCTTTCTCTTTGATGCTGTGAGGCTTGTAGCAGCTCTGCGACAACGCGGGGTGAAGCTGGGGGTGGGTACGTCGGTTACTAGGTACTTCTGGGAGGCTGCCGAAGTGTACCCTGAGGCCAAGAACAGCGACTATTACGTCACAAAAGAGCAAAGAAAAATGTTGTCGTTGTTCAGTGGGGATAATGTTCTCTGAGCTGTTGAGTTCTGAGAATCCGCGTTGTCAGTGCCCGTGGGAAAGGTGAACCCTTGTACTAAGGGCCGTTACAGTCTGTTCTTCTTTGACCTTTCTTTCGTGCGCAGCACCTCTGTAACGGGAAGCTTTTTAGAAACACGGTGGTTCTTCCGGCCCGGTTGCCAACTACCCTCGTGTTGCGTGAGCGAGGCCAGCCGCTTGACCATTGCCGATACCATTACTGGACGCTCGCCGCTTACAATAGCCTAGCTGTCCTATCCAGTGTAATTAAGGCTCCGGCCAAGACCGCGATACTATCGTTTCAGCAAGCGGCCTTGGTCAGCTCTTAATGGCCCCTATTAGCCTAGGAAGCCCCTTGAATACCGAGCATTGGCATGTGGTATAATAGCCTTGCAAGGTCAAAGATAGTCAGACACGGGTGGTGAGCATGGGTAGCATCGCAGAGGCCATTGCCGCATATATCAAGGAAATGCTCAGCGAGGCAGCGGACGGCACTATCGAGATCCGGCGATGTGAATTGGCCGAACAGTTTCGCTGTGTTCCATCGCAGATCAATTACGTCTTGGAGACTCGTTTCACTACCGAGAGGGGATATCTCGTTGAGAGCCGTCGAGGCGGTGGCGGGCACATCAGAATAACCCGGTTGCACACGGGCAGCCGCTCCAGGGCTCTTTACCACCTGCTATCGCTGCTTGGACGGGAGATCGACGAGAAGCGGGCTAAGGGCTTGATCGGCTATCTGTTGGAGAGGGGGTTCTTGAATCGCCGTGAGGCCGAGCTGATGCAGGCCATAATCAAGAAGGAAACCCTGGAGATACACCTCCCCTACCGTGATATTGTCAGGGCCAATATCCTGAGGGCGCTGGTCAAGCAATTGCTAAAGGCCTCAGGGGAAACTGAGAGGAAAGGGGGATTTTGATGCTCTGCCAGGAATGTGGCAAGAGACCCGCGACGGTCCATTATTCTCAGATCATAAATGGCCACCAGACTGAGCTCCATCTGTGCGCTGATTGCGCAAAGGACAAGGGCTACGGCGTATGGTCCATGGAACCGACCTTCTACCTCAACCAGCTCCTGGCCGGGCTGCTCCACCAGGAGCCCATGCAGCTGGGGACAGGACTGAGATGCGACCTGTGTGGACTCGGCTACGACGAGTTCGCGCGCACCGGCAAGCTGGGTTGTGGACGGTGTTACTCGGCCTTCGGGGACCGGCTAGAACCACTGATCCGGCGCATCCAGGGCTCTTCGGTCCACGCTGGGAAGGTCCCCCGTCGAACGGGCGGGCGCCTGCGCCTAAAGAGGGAGTTGCAATCCCTTAAGAGGCAGCTGCAGGAACACGTGGCTCGGGAGGAGTTCGAGCGAGCTGCTGAACTCAGGGATCAGATACGCGCGCTCGAGGAGCGGTTGAAGGAGGGCAAAGCAAGGTGAGCGGTGCTGACGCTTTCCTCAAAGAGTTGCTGGCCAACCCGTTATCCGCCTGGATGAGAGGGAGGGGGGCTGCGACCGACGTGGCGCTTTCGAGCCGCATCAGGCTGGCTCGCAATGTCGAAGGGCTACCCTTTCCCCACCGGATGAACGAAGATCAGGTTCAGCATCTCCTCGATATGGCCAGACAATTAGAGGCACCTCTATCATCTGCTGTGGGGGAGGTACACTTTATAGACCTCTCTGGAGCATCCCCCCTGGAGAGGCAGGTGCTGGTTGAGAAGCACATGATCTCGCCGCTGCACGCTGGGAAAGCGAGGCCGGCCATGCTTGCCCGGCGTGATGCGTCAGTGATCATCCTGGTGAACGAGGAGGACCACTTTCGCATTCAGGTTTTGTTATCGGGTTTCGACCTCGACTCCCTATGGGAGCTCGCCGGACAGGTTGACGACGTCATCGAATCTCGGGTCGATTACGCGTATCAGGAGAAATACGGATACTTGACAGCCTGTCCTACCAACGTAGGTACGGGGCTGCGAGCATCGGTTATGCTTCACATACCGGCCCTGGTGATGACCGCAAACGCCCGTGGGATCTTTGACGCGGTGAGCAAGGTCGGCATCGTAGTTCGGGGCCTGTATGGTGAGGGCAGCGAGGGCCTGGGAAACATGTTTCAGGTTTCCAACCAAGTAAGCACCGGCAGGGCTGAGGCGGAAATAGTGGCCAACCTCAAGGGGGTTACGGCGAGGATCATAGAAGAGGAGCGCCGGGCGCGGGAGCAATTGGCGACCACGAGGAAGGCAGAGCTAGAGGACATGGCCTGGAGAGCCCTGGGGGTGCTGACCCACGCCAGGCGATTGAGCTCGGAGGAGGCCATGAAGCTGTTGTCCCAGGTTCGCCTCGGTGTGGACATGGACATACTTAAAGTGGTCGACCCCGAGGTGCTGAACGAACTCTTGGTGATGTCCCGTCCGGCCAACTTGCAAAGACTTGCTGGGAGAACTCTCACTCCCGAGCAGCGGGACGAAGTACGGGCTCAGCTGGTACGTGAGCGGTTGAGACCATCAATTCGTTAGAGAGGGAGGGATTTACATGTTTGGGCGATATACGGAGCGAGCGCAGAAGGTCATAATGCTGGCCCAGGAGGAGGCTCGTCGGCTGGGCTCCCACTACGTAGGCACGGAGCACATTCTCCTCGGCCTCATTCAGGAGAGAGAGGGCATAGCGGTTAAGGCCCTTGCCGCTACAGGGGTGGACCTCGACAAGGTCAAGGCTGCTCTAGAGCAAGCTATCGGCGGCGGTGGCGCTACCGTTCAAGGAGAGATTGGGTTTACCCCCCGGGCGAAGAAGGTAGTCATGGAGCTGGCCCTGGAGGAAGCGCGTAGTCTTGGTCACAACTACATCGGCACCGAGCACATCCTTCTGGGCCTCTTGAAAGAGGGCGAAGGAGTGGCGGTGAGGGTTCTGGCGGCTATGGGGGCGGACGCGGACAAGGTCAGGGCGCAAGTGCTGAACCTGCTGGGCAGTACCCCCGCGGGTGAGCCGGCCAAGGGACCGGGGAGAAAGAAGGGCGCTAAGACCCCCACGTTGGACCTACATAGCAGAGACCTCACTGATCTTGCATCTGAGGGTAAGCTGGACCCGGTCATCGGCAGGGATAAGGAGATAGAAAGGGTCATACAGGTCCTGTCTAGGCGCACCAAGAACAACCCGGTATTGATCGGGGAGCCGGGGGTGGGCAAAACCGCCATCGTTGAGGGCCTGGCCCAACGGATCGTCGAGGGCAAGGTCCCGGAGATCTTGAAGAACAAGAGGGTGGTTACGCTCGATATCGCCTCCATGGTCGCTGGGTCGAAGTACAGGGGTGAGTTCGAAGAGCGGTTGAAAAAGGCCATGGAGGAGATCCGGCACGCTGGAAACATAATCCTCTTTATCGACGAAATGCATACCATCGTGGGTGCCGGCGCTGCCGAGGGTGCCATCGATGCCGCCAACATACTGAAACCCGCCCTGGCGAGGGGCGAACTGCAGGCCATAGGGGCCACCACTATCGATGAGTATCGTAAACACGTGGAAAAGGACGCCGCGCTCGAGAGGCGTTTCCAGCCCATCACGGTGGATGAGCCCAGTGTTCAGGACACCATCAAGATCCTGCACGGGCTGCGGGACCGCTACGAAGCGCATCACAAGGTGGAGATAACTGACGAGGCTCTGGAGGCGGCGGCGGTTCTCTCGGACCGGTACGTTTCTGATAGGTTCCTCCCCGACAAGGCCATAGACCTGGTAGACGAGGCTGCGTCGCGGGTGAGGCTCGAGAATTTCGTCGCCCCGCCGAACCTGCAGGAGCTGGAACAGAAACTGGCTGACGTTCGAAAGGAGAAGGAGGCCGCTGTCCAAGGCCAGGAGTTCGAGAAAGCCGCTAAACTGAGGGACGAGGAACGCAAGTTGAAAGAGGAGCTGGAAAAGCAGAAGAAGGAATGGGAGGAGAACCAGGCCTCCAGCCAACCCACGGTCACCAAAGAGCATATTGCAGAGATCGTGTCCAGCTGGACGGGCGTCCCGGTGCAACGGATGGCCGTCGAGGAATCAGAACGTCTGCTGAACTTGGAGGACGTCCTGCACCGCCGAGTGATCGGCCAGAACGAGGCCATCGAGGCCCTGTCCCGCGCTATTCGACGTGCCAGGGCCGGCCTAAAGGATCCCAAACGCCCCATAGGATCCTTCATCTTCCTGGGGCCCACGGGCGTAGGCAAGACCGAGACAGCTCGGGCACTAGCAGAGGCCCTGTTCGGCGACGAGGAAGCGATGATCCAGATCGACATGTCGGAGTACAGCGAGAGACACACCGTGTCCCGGCTGGTGGGGGCGCCCCCAGGCTACGTGGGATATGAGGAAGGGGGTCAACTTACCGAGGCTGTCAGAAGACGCCCGTACAGCGTGGTGCTTCTCGATGAAATCGAGAAGGCCCACCCGGAGATCTTCAACGTGCTGCTCCAGGTTCTCGAGGATGGGCGTCTGACCGAGGCCAAGGGCCGAACGGTCGACTTTCGCAATACCGTGATAATCATGACCTCCAACGTCGGCGCCAATCTCATTAGGCGAGAGACTGCCGTGGGCTTTCGTCCGGCCCGGGACGAGCAAAGCTCCTTCGAGGACATGAAGGCAAAGATCATGGACGAGGTCAAGCGCACCTTCCGTCCAGAGTTCCTGAACCGTATAGACGAGGTCATCGTTTTCCATGCCCTTGGAAGGGAGCACCTGCAACGTATAGTAGGCTTGATGCTGGATCGGCTCGGGGACAGGTTGGCCGAACAGGGGCTCCGCATCAAGGTCAGCGACGAGGTTAAGGCGAAGTTGGTCGAGCAGGGAACCGACGAGGTCTTCGGAGCTCGCCCGCTCAGGCGGGCCATTCAGCGGATGGTAGAAGATCCTCTGGCCGAAGAGCTGCTACGGGGCACCTTCCAGGAGGGTGATGAGGTTCTGGTCAAGCTCAACGAGGCCGGTGAGATAGTCTTCGAGAAGGTATAGGCGGAGGTCGCAACGGGACCTCGTCAGGGGTTGATGCTTGACGAGGTCCCTTTTTCATCTTTCCAGTTTCCAGGCCCATGAGCCGCCTACTTTTCTGCCGAAAAGGAGATTCGGGTCCCACGCAGTACTCAGGTCAAGGGGCCTTATCGTAGAATTGCTATTACGCCGCAGAACGGTATCGCCGGCGTACATCACGGACCGCTCGGCAATCCTCACGGCGTCTACTGAGCCAGCACTCGCTTCGCCTCCTTTTCCTTTTCACAGGGAAAAGGTAGGAAAAGCGCCTAGGACAAAGAAATGTGCTCTTAGAGAGGTGGAACAGGGCTTGGCGAAAAGAAGAACCGTCTACGTCTGTCAGGCTTGTGGGCACCGTCAGCCCAAGTGGGGCGGTAGGTGCCCCTCCTGTGGGGAGTGGAACGTACTGGTTGAAGAGCCGGATTCCCCAGGCCCGGCGAAAACTAGGCGAGAGGTCAGGCCAGAGCCCCTGACGGCAGGCTTAGTCCGTCCCCACGAGCGGCTCTCAAGCGGTTCGCTTGAGTTTGACCGTACCCTGGGCGGAGGTGTGGTCCCCGGGTCGCTGGTACTGCTGGGGGGAGATCCTGGCATTGGGAAGTCCACCCTCTTACTTCAAGTCTGTGGCACCCTCGCTCATCGCGGCCTCAAGGTTCTCTATGTTACGGGCGAGGAGTCTTTGGAGCAAACGGCCCTGAGGGCTCAGCGCCTCGGTATCAGTACGGACAACCTGTTAGTTCTTCCGGAGACCGACATCGACGTAATTGAGGATTGTTTCCTTGAGGTAAGGCCCACCCTGTTAGTGGTCGATTCCATCCAGACTGTTTACGACCCAGCCCTGGGCTCGGCTCCAGGTGGAGTTGGGCAGGTGCGGGAGTGTGCAGCCAGGTTGCTGCGACTGGCCAAGTCAGGGGATGCCCCTGTCTTTTTGGTGGGGCACGTTACCAAGACGAGCACCATAGCCGGGCCACGTGCCCTGGAACACATGGTTGATACCGTGCTCTACTTCGAGGGCGATGCCAATTACGATTACCGTATCCTGCGAGCAGTCAAAAACAGGTTTGGGGCGACCAACGAGCTCGGCATATTCAGGATGACTGAAAGGGGCTTAGTGGACGTCGCTAACCCCTCCGAGTTGTTCATAAACCGTGCGGCCCGGGGTGTACCGGGCTCGGTGGTGACGGCCACTATGGAGGGCACCAGACCTCTCCTGGTGGAGATCCAATCTCTTCTCACGCCGGGGTACGTTTCCAGCCCACCGCGGCGTGTCGTGTCCGGAGTCGACGCCAGCAGGGTATCGCTACTAATGGCCGTGCTCGACCGTCGAGCGGGACTTCATCTGCAGGGGCACGATGCCTTTATCAAGTTGGCTGGGGGGGTCAAAATCCAGGAAACGGCCATAGACTTGGCCCTCGCCCTGGCCATAGCCTCGAGCTTCAAAGAACGGGCGATCCCGCGTAATACCGTCGTCATCGGTGAGGTCGGACTGGCGGGAGAGGTTAGGCCCGTTTCGCGGATGCAAGAACGCGTGAGGGAGGCGACCAGGTTGGGCTTTACGCAGCTGGTCATGCCGGCGGCGTCAGAGGGAATCGATGGCGCGGACCTCAGGACGATCCCGGTGTCTACTATCGCGGAGGCGTTGGACAGGCTACTATAGATATAAACGGCACTTCTTTCAAGGTGGTGATAGGCTAGTGGTTCCCGGCCGTGATCTCCTGGAGACCCTCAAGTTCCTGGCCCCGGGCACGCCCCTCAGGGAGGGCCTGGAGAACATCGTGCGGGCCAGGACGGGCGCACTAATCGTGGTCGCCGATTACGAGAGGATAAAGGAACTAGTTGACGGTGGCATCTCTATAGAGGCCGAGATGACTCCTGCGCTGCTATACGAGCTGGCGAAGATGGATGGCGCGATCATACTCAGCAAGGACGGCAAGACCATCCGTCACGCGAACGCTCAGCTTCTGCCCGATCCCCACATCCCCTCCACTGAGACGGGCATTCGACACAGGACAGCAGAGAGGGTTGCCAAGCAGACCGGAGATCTAGCCATTGCCATATCACAGCGCCGTAATGTCATTACCCTGTACAAGGACGGCTGGAAGTACGCCCTTGAGGATATCGCCTTTATGGTGACCAAGGCCAACCAGGCAATACAGACACTGGAGAAGTACAAGGCTGTCCTGGACCAATCCCTGACTAATCTAACCATTCTCGAGTTCGACGACCTGGTTAGCCTAAGTGATGTGGTCAGTTCTCTGCAACGGATCATCATGGTGTTACGGGTGAAGAGCGAGATAGAGAAGTACATCAGCGAGCTAGGTGTTGAGGGGCGTCTCGTCCGAATGCAACTTCAAGAATTAGTGGCCGACGTCGACGACGAGGGTGTGCTGATAACGCGAGATTATGCGGTCGAGGAGCCGAAACACCCCGACAGCCTGTTCCAGCAGATCCTGGAGGAGTCGTCGGATGAGCCCTTGAACCCGGCAGGGGTAACTAGGGCCCTGGGTTACAGCGCCAGCCTCAGCGCTCTTGACCTTTCGGTTACTCCGAGAGGATACCGCATCCTTCGCAAGATACCGCGCCTTCCCATGGCAGTGATCGAAAACCTGGTCGCGGAGTTCGGCTCTCTGCAACGAGTGTTGGCGGCCGATGCCGACAGGCTGGACGAGGTAGAGGGTATTGGAGAAGTAAGAGCAGCCGCCATCGTGAACGGCCTGAGGCGGCTGCGGGAATACGTCGCCCTGGACAGATGATCTTACGATATGTTGAACACACCTAGGGCGCACAGCTTCCTGTGTTCATTGAGGAGCACGTCGTAAAGGTCAATATCGAAAAGGTTACACAGCGCTGCGAGGTAGAAGAGGTGGTTTCCCAGCTCGGCCTCGAGGATTTCACGGCATTCGTTGCACAGGGCGCCCTCTAGGTGAGTGTCCATGTATGCCTTCAGCTCGGTCAGGGGAATGTCGGGCGGGAAGTTCTGCTTGCTCGCCTGTATCTGGATGCAACCGCAGCTAGTAACAGCTTTGGACGCGGCCCTGTTCACTCGGGCCCCAGATTCCTGGAGCTTACTCAAGACATCCAGGATGCTTCTATGCCTTATCAGATAATCCTCGACAGCGCTTTGAAACTCGCCGCAGAGCAGGTCTTTCACGGACGAACACTCCCCTTTCCTCGAGTTCATGCTCCAGATTCATTATAAGGAAGGGTGCAAACCATTGTCAACGAAGCCCATCTGAGGGCCCTCAATCGCACGCAGCGACCTGAAGAGATCGGTGGACAGATTCTTATCCCTCGGATTTCGGTTGCGGCGATGTGAACCTCGAAGGTCAGGGCCATCGGTCGGTCGGGAAGCGAAGTCCTCACGGGCCGAACAGGTTTGGGCCCATTGACATGGGCCCGACCCTGTGGTACAATACTTAGTTCCTTGACGAAAGCAGCGAGATATGTTATATTATCAATGTATTAACTCTTAGGGCAACTAGGAGGTAGATAAATGTTTCAGGTCGGGGACAAGGTAGTCTACCCCATGCACGGTGCCGGCATAATCGAGGCCATCGAGGAAAAGGAGATCCTGGGCGAAAAGCATCATTATTACGTCATGAAGCTTCCCATCGGGGATATGAAGGTCATGATTCCCACCGATAACGTGGAAGGGGTGGGCTTGCGACAGGTAATTGACGAGAAAGAGGTCGACAGGGTGCTAGAAGTCCTGCGGGCCGGGAAAAGCAACATGTCCGCCAATTGGAACCGTCGCTACCGAGCCAATATGGAGAAAATAAAGAGCGGCGATATATACGAGGTAGCGGAGGTAGTTCGCAACCTTATGATACGGGATAAGGAGAAGGGCCTATCGACGGGCGAGCGGAAGATGCTCGACAATGCACGGCAGATATTGGTGAGCGAGCTCGTACTCGCCAAAGGCATGGATGAGGAAGAGGTCACTAGCCTCCTAGATGGTCTGTTCTGACCCAGAGTCACTGACGTCAGCCAAGGCTGGCGTATTTTGTTTCCATACGAGGGACATGACGAGCTAGCCTGCCTGTCCCTTGTTGGTCATAACCTGCCTGCCGGGCAGGCAACCTTCCTCGCTGGTGCCCCCTGCCTTCACACGAAAGGTGCCTCGGCAGAGCCCGCATTCCGAGCAACAGGAACTGCTAACGCAACAGCAGCGTATGCATTGTTTCCCTTTGGGCAAACATCTTACTGGTTCCCATTGGATAACTCGGGCAAAATAGGTGTCGAGGCGAGATATCGGGGGCTCTTGAATTTGAAAACCCTTACAACTATAATTAAGTGAGGCCTAATTCCATGTCCTGACAAGAACAGGTCCAACGGGGCCTGGTAACTTTTTGCCCCGGAGGTGAACTGATGAACACTAGAATAGCACGCATGGTCCTGCTCGTTGCCGGACTGCCAGCCGGGTTCGCCCTCGCTTTCTATGGTCTTAGCTCCCTCGAGGATGTCGTGGGGATAGGCCTGACTGTGTCCCAGAAGACCAGCATCTTGGTGGCGTTCACGGCGCTGGGCGGGGTAGTTGGCTTCCTCATCGCCCCCCGTTTGGTTCTTGGGGCCCTTTCCTTGATCAATTGGACTGAAGGACGTCTCCGGAAGACACCGCTGATGGACATCATGGCTGGAGCCCTGGGGCTTATAATAGGCCTAGTTATAGCTAATCTGTTCAGTAGTGCCCTGGGCGAGATCCCTTACGTCGGCGGTTTCCTGCCCATGTTGAGCACCCTGCTTTTCGGATACCTCGGCATGATGGTGGCGGTGAATAAGAGGGAGGAGCTCTCAAACCTCTTTTCCTGGGTGCCCCTTATTCGTTCCAGGCACGGTGGCCAGGACAACCTGTCTCCGAAGATCCTCGATACAAGTGTCATCATCGATGGCAGGATAGCGGATATCTGCGAGACTGGCTTCATCGAGGGCACATTGATCATCCCGAACTTCGTCCTCGAGGAGCTACAGCATATCGCCGACTCCTCCGATAACCTCAAACGCAATAGAGGTCGCAGAGGCCTCGATATTCTAAACAGGATCCAGAGGGACCTGGGCATCAAGGTGGAGATTTACGATGCCTCGTCCATAGGCAACGGTACGGATGTGGACACGAAGCTAGTCCTGCTGGCGAAGGCCCTGCGAGGTAAGATAGTAACCAACGATTTCAACCTCAACAAGGTGGCTGAGCTGCAGGGAATTACCGTCCTTAACGTAAACGAGCTCGCCAATGCGGTAAAGCCCGTCGTCCTGCCCGGTGAGGAGATGGAGGTGTACCTCATAAAGGATGGCAAGGAATCTGGACAGGGCATTGGCTACCTGGATGACGGGACCATGATCGTGGTGGACGGGGGCAAGCGACACATCGGGGAGACCATCGATGTATCCGTCACCAGTGTACTTCAGACTGCGGCTGGGCGCATGATCTTCGCCAAGCCCAAGAACACCGGTCGGATGTCCTCCTGAGGGGATGGGAGGAGAGGGCTATAGTGAAGACGAGGGTGGCGTGCGTGGTGCCTGCCGCGGGGACCAGCACCCGCATGCGCGGCATAGACAAGCTGATGGTCAGCCTCGCGGGGCGCCCCTTGCTTGAGGTAACATTACGCTCGCTGGTCAGCTTTTCGGCCATCGACGAGTTAGTCGTAGTGTATAACCAGCGTACGCGCGACCAGGTCGAGAGGATCTGTCGGCGGCTGGACAGGCGTGTGAGGCTCGTCGAGGGGGGGCGTCACAGGCAGGAGTCCGTCCAAAACGGCCTGAATGCGTTGCGCCAAGAACCGCCCGAGATAGTCCTCGTACATGACGCTGCTCGGCCTCTGATAGACGCAGCTATTCTCGACCGTGTGGTCGGCGAGGCCCTCGCTACGGGAGCGGCGGTCCCTGCACTGCCCGTAAGGGACACCATCAAGGTGGTGAGGCGTGGGATAGTGGAGCAGACCCCTGAGCGCTCTGAGTTATATGCCGCTCAGACGCCACAGGGTTTCCGTTTCTCCCTTTTGTTAGAGGCTCATCACCGCGCTGCCGCAGAAGGGTATGTGGGTACGGACGACGCCGGCCTGGTGGAGAGGCTCGGGTACCCGGTCGCGGTGGTGGAGGGTAGCCCCGTTAACATCAAGGTGACCACGCCAGAAGACCTGAGAGTGGCAGAGGCGCACATGGGAAGGCAACGACCGGAGGGGGACAGTCCAGTGAGGACCGGTTTTGGGTATGATGTGCACAGGTTGGGCCGCGGTGGGCCTCTGGTGCTCGGCGGCGTGGAGATGCCCTTCGAGAGCCACCTCATTGGACATTCAGATGCCGACGTCCTCCTGCACGCCATAATGGATGCTCTGTTAGGCGCCGCCGCTCTCGGCGATATCGGCTCTGTGTTTCCTGATACCGACCCGGCTTACCGGGGGATATCCAGCCTGTTCTTGCTGGAGAAAGTGGCCGAGCGTCTTGAGCCTCACGGGTTCGTGGTTACGAGCGTAGATGCAACGGTTGTCGCGGAGAGGCCCCGCCTTCAGCCGTACATGCCGTTGATGAGGGAGAATATCGCCGGTAAGTTGGGCATTGACCTCGCGAGGGTTAGCGTGAAGGCTACGACCACGGAGGGGCTTGGGTTCGCGGGACGCATGGAAGGCATCGCCGCTTATGCCATAGTTAGCCTGTTGCAGAGAGGTTAAGGGCTGTCTACATCTACGGAAAGGGCTCAGGCCTTGGGGGCGAGGTCTGTTGAACCAGTTAATCCTTCGCGAGGCCCAGAATTGACACCCCAGTGAGGGATATTTATAATTACATACTAAGAGAAGAGGAGAAATATCGGTACTGGCGAGGAAGGGGAGAGTAGGCTCGGAAGGCGAGTACAGAGAGGGGACGTCACTGGCTGGAAGCGTCCCCCGTGACCTCCGTAGCTGAAGTGCACCCCGGAGCTCCCTTCTGAAAAGTAGTAGGAAGGTGCGGTGGACCCCGTTAAAGGTCAGAGAGAGGGGCGTGTCTTAACGCCCAATTAGAGTGGGACCGCGGGCCTCCGTCTCTAAGGAGATAGGAGGCCCTAAGAATTGGAGGGGTAGGTTTGCTGAGGGTATTGAGGGAAGATATCAAGGCGATTTTCGAACGAGACCCGGCCGTGAAAAGCGTCCTGGAGGCCCTGACCTGTTACCCGGGACTCCACGCCCTATGGATCCACAGGGTAGCGCACAGACTTTATCGCTGGCGTCTTTATACCCTAGCCCGGATGTTGTCCCACCTCGGACGTTGGGTGACGGGAATCGAGATCCATCCGGGGGCTAGGATAGGGCCAGGACTGTTTATCGACCACGGTATGGGGGTAGTTATCGGCGAGACAACCGAGATCGGCCGAAACGTGACCATATACCAGGGAGTAACCCTGGGTGGGACGGGAAAGGAGAAGGGTAAGAGGCATCCCACTATAGGCGATAACGTGATTATCAGCGCTGGGGCTAAGGTCTTGGGGGCTATCACCATCGGGGCTAACTCGCGCATAGGGGCAGGGGCGGTAGTCATCAAACCCGTCCCCGAGAACTGCACGGTGGTCGGCGTTCCAGGTAGGATAATAATCCAGAATGGGCAAAGGGTACCAGACCTGGAGCACGGCAACCTCCCCGATCCTGTGGCTGAGATGCTAAGGTGCATGCAGAGGTCCATCGACAAGCTGGAGGAAAAGGTACAGGAGCTGGAGAGGCTGCTTTCTGAAAGGAGAGACGACGATGAGCCGGGTAAGAGTGCATAACACCCTAACTGGTAGGAAGGAGGAGCTCATCACCCGCCAGGACGGGAAGGTCGCCATCTATCTATGCGGGCCAACCGTGTACAGCAACGCCCACATAGGCCATCTTAAGCCTCTTATATTCATGGACGTGGTCGTCAGGTATCTGGAGTACATCGGCTATCGCGTCTTCTACGTACAGAATTTCACCGACGTGGATGACCGCATAATCCAACGCGCTAATGAAGAGGGGATCCCGGCCAGTTCGCTAGCCCAGAGGTATATCGACGAATACATGCAGATCAGCGAGCGACTGAAGGTCAGGAAGGCTGACGTGTATCCCAAGGTTAGCGAGCACATAGAGGACATTATCGAGATGATACAGGGGTTGATGGGGAAGGGTTACGCGTATCAGCGAGATGGCGACGTATTCTTCGACGTTGAGAAATTCGCGGACTACGGCAAACTGTCGGGCCGCAAGACGGACGAGATGTTGGCCGGTGCCAGGATAGAGGTAGATCCCAGGAAGAAGAGCCCACTGGATTTCGCGCTCTGGAAGAGCGCAAAACCCGGTGAACCGAGCTGGGAGAGCCCGTGGGGTCCGGGCAGGCCGGGCTGGCACATCGAGTGTTCGGCCATGTCGCTTAAGTACCTGGGCAACGGCTTTGATATCCACGGCGGAGGCAACGACCTCATCTTCCCTCATCACGAGAACGAGATCGCCCAGTCTGAGGCCTTCACCGGTACCCCCCCCTTCGCCAGGTATTGGCTGCATAACGGAATGCTTCAGCTCGACGAGGAGAAGATGTCCAAATCGCTTGGCAACATCGTTCGGGCTACCGACGTGCTCGACGCATACCGACCGGAGGTCGTCCGCCTATTTATGTTATCGGTCCACTACCGTAGCCCGCAGGAGTACGATAGGCTTAAGCTGGAAGAAGCCCGCAAGGCTCAAGAGAAGCTACAGAACGTGGTTGAGGCCCTAAGACACCTATTGCGAGAATCACAGCCCTCCCCCTGGGCCAAGCCCGACGTGGAGAGAAACGACCAGCTCGTGCAAGCCTCCCAGGAGGCGCGACAGCGGTTTGAGGCTGCCATGTGCGACGACTTCAACACCGCTCTAGCCCTGTCAGCCCTCTTCGACCTTGCCAGGAAAACCAACTCCATCATCAACGCCGTAACCGAGCCGGCGGCCATCAAAGAAGGGGCGGTCAAGGCCCTACAGGTGTTCGAGGAGCTTGGCGGAGTCCTAGGGATCCTCGGTGAGCTTGACGCGGCCGTTGACGACATATCAGCCGACCTTATCTCCCTGTTGCTCGAGGTGCGAGAGGAGGCTCGAAAGAACAGGAACTTTCACTTGGCCGATAAGATTCGAGACAGGTTGGCTGACTTGGGGATCAAGGTAGAGGATACCCCGTCCGGCCCAAGGTGGAAGATAGCGAGGTCGTGACCTTACTCTCTTAAGCACGGAGGGGTTCAAGGCTCAATCGGAAGGAGGGACGGCCGCCGGGGCAGCCGGCGGGTGCGACGTGAGAGTTGAACTGCTTCAAAAAACTCCCGACTACCTTCGAATGATCTGGTTGGCGGCTCGCACTTGTTATAGCTCGCTCTCCCCTCGAGAATTATCGTTGCAACAGCCCGACCGGGACGACATGATTCGGCTAGCCAATCACATAATAGAATCAGGCCATCACAGCGTGCTCGAACATTGTCACATGACCTTCGCCGTGGAGGGAGCCTCTCGTGTTCTGCTCGCTCAGTACACCAGGCACCGGATCGGCATCAGCCTCTCGGTACAGAGCCAGAGGTATGTTTCGCACCACTCAGAAAAGCGCGGGGGCGTGTTTCCCTATGTGGTTCCGCCCAAGGTTCAGGAGCACCCGAGAGCACGTGAGGTGATGGCTGAGGCCATTAAGCAGGCCCAGGAGGCTTATGACCAACTGCTTTCATTAGGTATTCGAAAGGAAGACGCTCGATTCGTCCTGCCCGGAGGTGCGGGAACCAATTTCGTGACCTCCTTGAATCTGCGTTCCCTCTTTGACGTCTACAAGAAGAGGGTCGTGGTCAGGGGAGCCCAGTGGGAAATAGCCAGCATGGTGCGGGAGATGGCCAGGCTAATCGTGCATGAGGAGCCCTGGCTACGTGGTTATTTCCCCGACCTGGAGGAGGGCGCATGAACAGGTTCATCGTGGGTCGGAACCCGGTTATGGAGGCTCTGAGGGCTGGCACGTCCATAGAGACAATCCTGCTTTCAACGTCCGTGAGAGGACGATTCGCGGCCGATCTTCGACGCGAGGCTCGCAGGCACGGAGTGGTGGTGAAGGCGGTTCCTCCCGACTACTTGAGGAGGCAGGTGGGGACGGGAACCCATCAAGGTGTCGTGGCCGTGGCCTCGGCGTGGTCCTACGTACCCCTGGAGGAGATCCTTCGCAGGGCCAAAGCGGCTGATACGCCTGCTCTGGTGGTCATCCTCCAGGGGGTGCAGGATCCGCAGAATTTGGGCTCCATCATTCGCACGGCAGAGGCCCTCGGTGTTCACGGGATCGTGATTCCGAAGAGGAGAGCCGTAGGGGTGACGCCTACGGTTACCAAAGCCTCGGCCGGGGCGGCTGAACACCTACCCATCGCCGTTGTGACCAATGTTGCCAGGACCTTGAGTTACCTGAAGGAGGCTGGCCTGTGGATAGTGGGCGCGGAGGCTGGGACGGGCACCTTAACCTGGGAGGTAGATCTTACGGTTCCGCTGGCAGTGGTGCTGGGTAGCGAGGGGAAGGGGATTTCCAGATTAGTGCGCGAGACGTGTGACTTTTTAGTGGAGATACCTATGGGTGGCAAGCTGAACTCCCTCAACGTCAGTGTTGCCGCAGGGATAATGCTTTATGAGGTTATGCGGCAGAAACGGTCGCTGGGACACGGGCACTGGCGACCTTGACTGGGTGTGTGGGTTTAGCTATAATGTAGAGCGAAAGCTGTGCTTTAAGCTCTTCAGTGGCCCTTCTAGTCTACACAATTTAGTCCCTTTCGGTTGCATAAACACGCCTCCAACACATATATAAAAAGCCGGGTTAGGAAGGCGCTTTTTAGTAAATGGCGGGCAGCCATATCATTGCCGACGCGACTAGGAGTATAATCACGGATCTATTTTTCTGCGACGGAGGCGATGTCTGTGGGTGTAACTCTCCAAAGTGAAGTCTCCCCGGACTTTGATTCCATGATGGACGAGGAGATCGTCGAACAAGCACGTAACGGCGACAACGTTGCCTTAGAATTCCTAATCAATAAGTACAAGAATTTCGTTCGGGCGAAGGCCCGCTCGTACTTTCTAATAGGGGCGGACAGGGAGGACATCATCCAAGAGGGGATGATCGGGCTTTACAAGGCCATACGGGACTTCCGCAGTGACAAGCTCTCGTCCTTTAGGGCCTTCGCTGAGTTGTGTGTAACACGGCAGATAATCACGGCCATTAAGACGGCTACACGGCAGAAGCATATACCTTTGAACTCCTATGTATCGCTCAACAAGCCCATTTACGATGAGGACTCGGATCGGACCCTCCTGGACGTGATCTCGGGCTCCAAGATAACCGATCCGGAGGAGCTGATCATCAGCCAAGAGGAGTTCGACGATATAGAACAGAAAATGTACGAGATTTTGTCTGATCTCGAGTGGGATGTGCTTATGGCCTATCTCGATGGGAAGTCCTACCAGGAAATAGCGGACGACCTGAACCGCCACGTGAAGTCCGTGGACAACGCTCTGCAGCGCGTGAAGCGGAAGCTGGAGCGGTACCTTGACCACCGGGATGAGGTTCAGAGCCTGCTGAAGACCGCATCGAACACATAGGCTGATGCCTTGACCTCGAAGGCAAAAGGCCTTATAATGACATATGCTGATATGCGAGCTGGCGTAGCTCAACGGTAGAGCGGCTGATTTGTAATCAGCAGGTTGCGGGTTCGAATCCCATCGCCAGCTCCATCCGATCGGCAAAAGGCGGTGGCCTGTGGTCACCCTGAATAGTTGAGCGAGCGTGGAGAGGTACCCAAGTGGCCAAAGGGGGCAGACTGTAAATCTGCTGGCGTTCGCCTTCGCTGGTTCAAATCCAGCCCTCTCCACCATCTACCCTTTGACAAATGACGCAGTTTGTTGTACTATACATGACGCGGGGTGGAGCAGTCAGGTAGCTCGTCGGGCTCATAACCCGGAGGTCGTAGGT
>ENA-OSAE01000331-OSAE01000331.1-marine-sediment-metagenome-genome-assembly--contig:-NODE-331-length-23841-cov-106.823426_pt1 | contig 23841 bp, 18 predicted proteins | sample MGYA00237870_ERZ529317 | MGnify/ENA primary metagenome ERZ529317 (study PRJEB26369, sample SAMN03142812) | marine sediment metagenome | biome: marine; feature: borehole; material: sediment... | reverse complement strand
CACACCTGCCACTCCGGGCTTGTGCTCTCCTCTACATCCATCATGCCAACACCACACTTTGAGACGTGACCGACGACTGCGAAGCAATGTCAGCAGCGGTTATTGGGCATGACACCACCTCGATTTCCACGCAGCCGGAGCCATGCTCCACCATTACTTAAGTTCTCCAAACCATGCGGGAAGGAACATACACTTAAGTCGCGAATCCTTACTCGTACAGAAGAGTAGCGGTTAGAACAGATAACGGCAATTGCCCACACCGCGAGCTTATTGCCCCGGTAACTTCCATCCCTACGTGGTCGAGTATCAGCTGCACAGCCAGATAACCGGCAAATGAGCACTTAGTTTAGGAGGGTAGGTGATGACCACACGTACGGAGTCTTCCCGAATAGCTATAATAGCGGCAGGTGCCTGGGGTACTGCCCTCGGCGCTTCGTTAGTACGCGGCGGCCACAAAGTAATACTTTACTCCAGGCGGACCGAGGTTGTCGACGAGATTAATACCCGCCATCGTAATTCCAGGTATTTGCCCGGAATTAGCCTTCCTACTAGTCTGAGCGCGTCAGGTCAGCTAGAACAGGTTGTCGAGGCGTCCGACCTAATTGTTCTGGCAGTTCCAAGCCGGAGCCTCCGCCAAGTGTGTAATGACTTGAAGGCCTTGCCAGTAAGGAAGCGGCTGGACATACTCAGCACGGTGAAGGGCATTGACAAGGAGAGCAAGTGTGTTCCGTCGGAGGTTATTAGGGAAGTACTAGGGCATCTGGTTAATAGGCTAGCGGTGCTCTCTGGGCCAAATTTTGCCAGTGAGGTTGCCTGTGGCCTACCTGCTGGAACCGTGATAGCGTCAGATGACGAAGACTTCTTGAAGCATCTCATAGACATAATCAGTACAACCAATATCTTGGCCGAGTGTTCTGCTGATGTGAAGGGAGTCCAGTTGGCTGGATGCTTTAAGAACGCTATTGCGTTTCTAGCTGGGGTGGCAGAGGGCTTAGGCCTTGGTATGAACGCCCGCGCGTTTGTAGTGGAATACGGGTTCAGATGCATGCGGAAGGTGTTCAAAAGATTAGGGTTGCCGATGACGACTACAGTTGGTCTAGCGGGCCTCGGGGACGTGGTGCTAACGGCGACAAGTGCGCAGTCCCGGAATTATCGGGCGGGCCTCATGGCGGCAAGGTCAGAGACGTTGAAGGTAGAGACACTCGAGGGCATCGATTCGGTACACGGCCTGCGCTTTCTAGTTAGGGATGCAGGCTGTAGGTGTCCCTTGTGCCTGTTTGATTTAGTCAGCAAGATGATAGAAGGAAGTCTCCCACCTACATCGGTCATGGGGCATCTCTTCAATGGAGTCAACAACGTGGCGGCAATGACAAAGACAACCTTGGAGGCTGAGTAGTTTTGAGGAATTGCGATGCCGTCATACTGGCTGCAGGACGAGGCGAAAGGATGGGTGAGCTTGCAAGAGACTGCCCCAAATGCCTTCTGCCCTTGAATGGTCCTGAAAAAAGCTGTTTGCTTGGCCTCCAGCTGAGGGCCCTTCAACAAGAGGGGATAGATCGCGTTATAGTTGTAACAGGGTGGAAAGACAAGCTCGTTGAGGATTACATTATGCGAAATTGGCCTGGGGAAGCAGTATTTGTCCACAATCATAGATATCATCGTACCAATACTGCTACGTCGCTGCTGATGGCATTAGACCATACGGCCGCGGAGGTAGCTCTGGTTATGAATGCAGATGTTTTCTTCCATCCTTCCATTCTGAGAGGATTATGCAACTACGAGCACCCGTCGGCTATGGTTGTCCGTCCTGCCGCATGTTCTGATGAAGAGGTGAAAGTCATCCTGTCGGAAACTGGACAAGTACTGGCGGTTGGAAAGGGCCTAGACCCTAACCGCTCCTTCGGCGAGTACATAGGGGTGAGTAAGTTTTCCAAGGAAGATCGTCATGTCCTAAGGGAGGCCCTTTCGTCGACGGTTCGATACGATGAGAATGCGTACTTCGAAGATGCCCTTAATTCAGTCTTGCATTTACTGGATGTCAGAGCTTATCGTGCTGAGAAGCCGTGCATTGAGGTGGACTACCCAAGTGATTTCTTCGAAGCACAGTGCATCCTGAGGATACTGGCTAAGGAGGACGTGTTTCCGTGGAAGTAAGCAGGGACGGGCATTTGAGCATTGCTGATCTAAGGAAGATATGTCAGACGAAGCATTCCGATGACTTCTCGGCGAACTTGGTGCGCAAAATCTCTATATATGTCACATACGTGTTGGTGCGGACGACGATCAGTGCGAACCATGTTAGCTGGTTTAACGTTGCATTGGCTGTTTGCTCCGGTTACCTCTTATACGCATCGCCGCTGTTGGGTGCAGCAGCATTGATATTGTACACAATCCTCGACGGTGTCGACGGCGAGGTTGCGCGTTATCGAAAGACCGTCTCTTTGACGGGCGAGTTCCTAGATCGTCTCGGAGGGTTGGTTGCTGGGCCTAGTATTTTCGTATCATTCGGTGCAGTCTTCCTACTGAAATACGACATCAAAGTAGGGTCGTTCTTATCCTGCCTTGCGACTTTTGGTTACCTGGGCTTACGGGTTGTGAAGGGAAATGCGTTCTTGGTAACCGGCAAGAGTAGCCCTTTAGATGAAGTGCACACGAGGCTCCGGTTCAGCATCTGGTACATCACATTGGCCGACTTCCTGCTGAATAGACAGCCTGGAATAACTGCACTCGTAGTGCTTTCCGTATTTCTTGATTGGTATCTAGGCTCTTACGTTACACGCCTGAGCCTGCTGTCCGCATTAGGTCTCGGCTACCCGTTGGCATTATGTGGATATATCCACTGCGTTCTTAAATGGATCAGTAAAATGGAGAGACACTAACGAGCAGCAGCAGGTTTCAAAGGCAGCTGGCTGAGGACAAGACCCGGAATCGAGTCTTAGGCGGGGGATTCCAGTCTCTCACCATTAGGGCGCCAGGAAAGTGTGCGACTCCATGCCTGAAGTAGCTGGACCCCCGCCTGCCTGCAAAAGACAGAACGAAGGAAGCCAGCGCCCGAGCCGAGCCGTGCGAGGAGCGCCCCCAGGACAGAACCACCTGAATGGCTAAAAGTTTAAGAGTTAAGAAAAGACCAGGTGTAATTCTGCTTCAGGGGGTGCGGTGATGAAGGGAAGCGGAGGCAGGTACACTGCAGCGTTTAAGTTCCAGGTGGTACTGGAGGCGTTGAAGGCAGAAGGGAAAGGGACAGAGGCGCAAGTAGCGCGGGCCTATGGAGTTCATCCGGTGACATTGGCCAAGTGGAAGCGGCATTTCTTCGAGGATGGGCCGGAGATATTCGGGGGCAAGGAGGAGGTGAAGGCGTGCGAGAAGAGGATTGGGGAGTTAGAGCGGATGTTGGGTCAGAAGGAAGTAGAGATTGCGCTGCTCAAAAATTTGTTGCGGGAGCGCTGACCTTGCGGGACAAGATAGTGCTGGTGGAGCAGTAGCGTGAGGAGTACGGGTTGAACCGGTGTCTCCGGGCCCTGGGGGTTCGAAATCGAGTTGGCACCGGAGCCAGCATAGTGGCGAGGTCAGCGCCAAGAACGATGAAGAGCATCCCGCTTATGGTTATCGCAGGATCAAGGTAGAGCTTGAGGTACGTCATGCAATCCGGGTGAACCACAAGAGGCTACGGAGACTGCTAAGGGAATGGGACCTTGCTTTGAAGAGACAAGTAGCCCGGCTGCGTCCCAGCGGGGTGAGGCGGATTCTCAAGGGGGGCGAAAGGGAAGCTCAACCTGGTGCGGGACTGGGAGCCGGGGCCATTTGAGGTACTGTGTAGTGATTTTGCCGAGATCAGGTATGCCCAAGGAACGAAGAAGGCACACTTGATGGCCATGGTGGATCCTGCCAGTGGGTGGGTAACGGGCTGGGCGATGGGAAAGAGTGCCGACCGGGAGTTAGCCCTGAGGTGTTGGGAGAGGACCAAGGAAAGTCTGGCCCAGGTGGGACGGAGTGCTCAAGGGCTGGTAGTGCATCACGATCAGGATGCGGTATATACCAGTTACCGCTGGCTGAGGCAGTTATTGATTGAGGACAAGGTAGTGGTCTCCTACTGCGAGCGGGGTGCCAAAGACAATCCGTGGATGGAGTCATTCTGGAGTCGGTTCAAAGGAGAGAATGGATCGTTATTCGGGGATGCGGCCACCATGCAGGAGTTGGAGGGGCTGGTAGGAAAGCCGATGCATTAGCACAACACCCAACGCAGGCACTCCATGGGGTACCGCTCACCTATCGAGTATCTTGCAACTGAGGGCTTCATACCCGCAGCATTAGCCCGAAATGGAGGCCCAAAGTGGTTCGGTTTCAGGGGCGCAGCATCCGGAGATCGCATGACAATCAGGCGCAGGTCACCTCCTTTAGTTGACACGCACAAAATAGACTATCGCGTTGCGCGAGACCGAGGTCGTTTGATATACAAACTGAAGGAAATAAGGAGGTAGGTGCTATGACGAAACAAGTGCTCGTGACAGGGGCCGGTGGGTTCATTGGCCATCACTTGGTGAAGTATTTAGTCAACAAGGGCTATTGGGTGCGCGGGGTGGACATCAAGCAGCCGGAGTTTGAGTCTAGCCCGGCTCATGAGTTTGAGCTGTTGGACCTCAGGCGGTTTGATAACTGCCTCATTGCCACTCGTGGCATCGACGAGGTTTACCACTTGGCCGCGGACATGGGGGGCATCGGCTACATCACCGCATACCATGCCGAGGTTACCAAGAATAACACCATGATCAACGTCCACATGTTGGAAGCCTCCAGAATCAACGGGGTGAACCGCTTCTTCTTCTCGTCTTCTGCCTGTATCTATCCGCAATACCTCCAGGACACGCCGGACGTGAAGCCGCTGAAGGAAGAGGATGCTTGGCCTGCGGATCCTGAAGAAGGGTACGGCTTGGAGAAGCTTTATATGGAAAAACTCTGCCAGTACTATCAGGAAGATTATGGTTTCGAAACCCGGGTGGCCCGCTTCCATAACGTCTACGGCCCGCTGGGAACATATGAGGGTGGCCGGGAAAAAGCACCAGCAGCCATCTGCCGCAAGATCGCTTTGGCCCAGGATGGCGATGAGATCGAGATCTGGGGTGATGGCCAGCAGACCCGCTCCTTCTTGTATATCGACGACTGTGTAGAGGGCATCTGGCGAATTATGGAGTCCGACTACCCCCATCCCCTTAATCTGGGGTCAGATCGCCTAATCACGATTGACGAATTCGTCGATCTGGTGGCACGCATCGCCGGGAAGCGCATTCGCAAGTGCCATGATTTCAGCAAGCCCCAGGGTGTCCGTGGGCGCAACAGCGACAACACGCTTATGCGCAAAGTCCTCAGCTGGGAGCCTCAGGTCCCCTTAGAGAAGGGACTTGAGATCACGTATCGCTGGATCGAAGGTGAGCTTAAGAAAGCGGGCCGCATCTCTTAAGTCGCAAAAGCTATGGGTTCGTCAGCAAAGCTATTGGTCATCAATCAGTACTACGCGCCGGATGTTGCCTCCACGGGCCAGTTGGCGGCAGAACTTTGCGGTGCGTTGGCGCGTAGGGGGTTTGAAGTTCATGTGGTGACCGGTCAGCCGAGCTATACCCGTTCGGTGCCCGAGGCTCCTGCCTTTGAGGTGCGTGATGGTGTGCATGTACATCGGGTCCCCTTGGGGTGGGCGAAAGGCCGTGAGCGGATGACCACCCGCGTAGCCGGATATCTGCGGTTCTTGTGGGGAGCTTGGCGGGTGGCGCGCAAGCTGGTTGAGAGTGAAAGGCCTAAATGCGTGATGACTTTTCACAACCCGCCCGTCGTCGGCCTCATTGGGGCTCACTTAGCCGTTCGTTATAAGCTGCGGTTCATTTATGCCGTGTACGACATTCACCCGGACGTCCTGCTCGCCACGGGTTGGAAGCTTCCGCGGCCTTTGATATGGGTATGGGAAGCCGTTAATCGCCAGGTCTTCCGAAACGCTGATGCTGTCATCGTTCTTGGCGAGGGCATGAGACAGACCCTGGTTGAAGGGAAGGGAGTGCCGATCGATAAGATCAAGGTGATTCCCCCCTGGGGCCGCCCCGAGTTGACGCCGATGCCCAGGGATTCCTCCATACGACAGGAAATGGGTATAGGCGAGCAAGATCTTCTGCTTTTGTACGCCGGGAACATGGGGATCATGCATCCTCTGGATCCCCTTGTAGATGCCGCTGCCGCGCTTCAGGGGTTACCCGTTCGCTTCCTATTCGTGGGCAATGGTGTTAAACGTCCACATTTGGTCGCAAGGGTTGAGAAGGAGGGGATCGGCCAAGTGGTCTTTCTGCCCTTCCAACCCGAGGATCGGTTCGTCCGGCTTGTGGCCGCTGCGGATGCTTGTTTTGTCGTCCTTGAGCCAGGTATGGAACGCTTGGCCGTTCCTTCGCGAGCTTTTACCTTTCTCTCGGCAGGTAAGCCCCTCATAACCCTCATGGCGCCGGAAGCGGAGATAGCCCGCTTACTGGTGGAGGCAGAATGCGGTTGGAATGTGACCGATGGTGTCGCGCTTGCACGATTGCTGCGTTGGCTCGTTCAGAACCCTGACGAGCTGGTCCGCAGGGCACTGAACGCGCGGCGGGTTTACGAAGAAAGATTCCGTCGGGAGAATGCAATCCGGGCATATGCTGAGCTTCTGGAGGGCAACGTCACTGCGGGCGGGTGGCCCCCTCTGAAGGAAGGAGTTGGCACCGGCGTGCTATCATGACTCGCTTTCGCCTAGGCCTTTCGCCAAGCTCGCCCTTTCTCCATCTGCGGTGGGCCAAGCTGCCCTTGCTCGGGGCAAACCCTTCGCTGCTTGAGGCCTCAGGATGACCCTGGCAGTCTGGAGCAGTAGCTGCAGATCGAGAAGGGGCGAGTAGTTGCGAATGTAATAGAGATCGTACCGGAGCTTGTCCGCCGGATCCGTATCATACTTACCCTGAACCTGAGCCAGGCCGGTGATGCCTGGTCTTACCTTTAAGCGGTATCCATATTCGGGGATGGTTTCCGAGAGCTGCTCCACAAACATCGGCCGTTCCGGGCGGGGCCCCACGAAGCTCATGTCACCTTTGATCACGTTGATCAGCTGCGGGAGCTCGTCCAACCGGGTTGCCCTCAGGAACCTCCCCACTTTGGTAATCCGCGGGTCGTCCTCGGCGGCAAGTACCGGTCCAGTATTCTCCTCGGCGTTTGCGACCATCGTACGAAACTTATAAAGATCAAAGGGGCGGCCACCCAATCCCACCCGCTTCTGAACATATAACACGGGGCCTGGGGATGACAGCTTCACCGCAATCGCAATGAAAGGCACCAGCGGGAGAGCAATCACCGATGCAACAGTTGCCACCACTAGATCAAAGGCGCGTTTCACCAAGGCCTGACCCCGGGACAGCGAAAGGCGGTCTAGCCTGAAGACTGGAAGGTCGTCGAGCTTGTCAACCTCAGCGTCATGCAGCAGAATGTCGTAAAAGTCGGGGATGAGCAGGACCTCTTTGTCCTGGGCAAGGCATCGGCGGACGATGTCCTCTTTGAGGGGCCAGGGGATCGTGGAATCCAGACACACTGCTTCGGCAGAATGTAGTGCTTGGGCACTGAGTTTTGCTGCTTCCGCCGCGTTCACGACGCGAGAAATCTTGTACCGTGGTCTCAGTTTGCCCAACTTTTCCAGAAGGAGGCAGTGCTTCTGATTCCCGTGTCCAATGACTACGAGCAGCTCCTTGCCGCTTTGAAATAGGCTTACCATCCTCTGTAGGCTTATTCTCCACGCACTGAGGAGGATAGTATGAAGGGCCGTAGCGATCACCAAAACAGACCTGGGGAACGCGAACGCTCTCAAGAAGAAGGACAACGCCATCGTGAGCACGAGGAGCGCCAGAGCCCACACCATAACCCCAGAGACAAGTTCGCTGGCTTCCCTATTGGCGACGGTGTAGAGATCGAACAACCACAGTAGCACCAGGCCAGCACCGACGACGTACGGAGCGACCTGCGCCAAAGGCGCAAGTCTGGCCGCGGTTACATCCCATCCAAACCTGATCTCGAACGCCAGGAGGAAGCCCAGCAAGATGAACGCAACGTCACCGACACCCACAACGAACATGAGAGACCTGCGCTTCCACACCGTCACTACCTCCTGATCCACCTACCAGTCGCGAGAACTCACTCTACTGTCTGGAGCTAGTTGCCAGGGTTCCCACTACGGGATTTCCGTGCTGACCACGGTTGTTCCTGCAATTCAACAAAGGCTTATGAGAATCTACCGAACCGTACGCTGCTGGGATTGGCAGCTCAAATCCGCACGATCGCCCGCGGTTCTCCTGGCCGCGGCATCGATCCCACCAGCGTCGAAACATTGATCCTGGCTGTGGTGGACGGCCAGCGAGCTTAGCAGGCGCTGCAGTCAACGCGGGCCGTACAGCAGTATTAACCACCCTGTCTGCCTTAGGAGTATGAACCCAGTTCGTACCGGTGGAGTAGGGAGTGCAGGTCGACAGGATCGGGGCGTGTCTAGCGCAGACGCTCATCCAGCGAAGTCGCGCTCGCTTCTTCTATCCCATTCCTTGCCACCGCACCACGTCCCACCACACTTCAACTCGAGCCGCGAAGCCTGCATCCGGCTTGCGGGACATGTACGTTCCCCCAGTCCCCTCACCCGACGCTGGCCTCCGGTATCTACATGCCGACATCCAGGCGATAGACCACGCACAACGCCCATTAAACAGCGGATCCACCAGTCCTCAAGCTCGGTGGGCCAGCTGTGGCTCCCGGAGTTCGGCCGCAGCTGGTTGAGTGTCAGACCGAAGGAACCCGTCGCATACGGAAGCCCAATGCGGAAGCAACCCCTCGAGTTTTGGGTGAGACCTTTCCTCCCGCTTCCCGCTGTACGCACCCTGCTGAGTAACCCTCTCCGAAAACGTGGATACTGGCCGGGCCGTGCGGTACTGCGTCGGAGATACATGGGTCGTCTGCTTTCCGGCGGGCGATTGCAGGACGATGGCGGCCGTTATAACCAGCCTTGATTCTGTTATTCGCACCAGCCACTGGACAGGGTCGCCCAGCGACTGCGACGACTGCGCTGAGCCCGACGGCGGTACGCCGCAAGCACGGTTCACGGACCCTCTCCCTCTGCCGACGGCCTCGTTTCTCCCGCGAAGGACTACTCACGGACCCTCTGACTCATTCGTGCCGGTTCGCCCCCGTCAGGGGCGCACGGGTGTGCTGCCGCTCCGCCGCGTTGGTTCACGGTGAATCGCAGCTGATCCCCCGGCCCACCGTCACATCGGTTCCCGAGTAGCGGGGAGATGTGCTCTTCCGCCGATCCAGATCGGGCGACGCAAGAGGGGCACGGCGCCGATGCCGCAAACCGACGAGCTGCGGAAGGCATGCTTTCATTTCTGGCGACGCGGACCGTAGGCCACATGCTGCGCGCCAGGTTCCAGGATGCATATTTCAATCCATGTGGCCAGGGCGCGTGGGAGCAGACACAGATTGATGAAGGAGTTGCCTCCCTGGGTTGCCAACATGTCCTCCAGGGGGGAGTTCGGGCAGCAGAATGCGGAATGGCCCGGGGCCGGAAGACGGGCTGCGACCCGCTTGCCGAACTCGGGACTCGGCCGACTTGGACCTGGACCCCGAGGCGTCATCCCGGCAAGTGGTTCGCTGCCGATCCCCGGTACCGCGCCAGCAAGGTACAAACGACGTGCTCAACTGTCTGCAGAAGGGAGGTGTTAGTCGGTGCCCACCATCTTCTTTTACGGCCCGAAGCTCGACAAGAACAAGAAGCGCGAACTGGCCAAATCGTTCACCGACAAGGCCAGTGAGCTCACGGGGATACCCCGAAGTGCCTTCGTGGTGTACTTCCGCGGGGGCGACCCGGAGGACGTAGCGGTGGGGGGTGAGCTCCTGGTCGACCGACAGGCTGGCCGGAGCTGACGGTGTCCCATGCAGCTCTGCCTTCCACCGTGGCATCATTGAAGGCGAGACAACAGCACACGACGGTGCCCGTGGATGCTCCCGATGCCGTCATCGGGTTATAGGCACCCGGGCAGTATACCCACCATGACGTGCGGAGGTGGGAAAGATCCGCCACGGTGAAGCCAAATCGAGGCTTAGCCGTGGCGGCAACCTCTGCACGGTGGCGAGCCCTGGCGTGGCCTGCTTACCTTCCGTCTGTCGACACTCGAAAAGGAGAACTCGGACTCGCAAGTATACCGCCTCAAACCAGTTCAGTTCGAATGCCAGTTCCTGGATCCGTCGGGGTATGGTCTCTGCAACGATGAGGACAGCTGGTTCCTCAACCTGCAATTAAACTGGTGACCTGGCCAAAACTCCTTAGCGCGCGGTCACCCACGCGTGCACTTTCTTGTCAGTGGCCACGACGCGCCATTCTTCTTTGTGCGAATCTTGGCCCGCGCCCAGGCTGAGTTGGGCGAGTCCATATAGTTCGCAGCCAGTCCTTTTAAGAGAGAAAGTCCTTCCGGGGTTCGTGGTGTCTGGATCGCCGCTAACGCAGGTTGCACCGATCCCACCCAGCCAGCCGCGCGCTGCACCGTAGGCCTTCGGGTTTGCTTGCGCGCCATGCATGATGGGACGGGGTAACGATCGCGTTGGTCGTCTGACGTTTGGAAATGCCCGGGCCCAACGACAAAATGGAATCCGCGGTGAACAGCATCGACGGGTCTTGCTTACCTTGGGGACGCATGGGCTCGGACGAAGAGTTCGTTCTGAGGCATGTCCTCAATCATTATGGATTCACGCGGGTCACCGCCAAGTCGAGACAGTACGTGTTGCGGGTGCTCGGGTTTTACAAACACCAGCAACCATGATGCTGCTTGGAGGGGTTTCTACGGCCCGCCTAGCGGCCCGCAGAGCGGCGGCAGTGCGGTGGTGTTAACCGGGGGACGGTGACTCGTGGGGGAGGCCAGAAGGAGCTCCATGTGGCAGCAGCCGGAGGAAAGCGATCTGTCCTGGCAACCGGTCACGGATTAGGTCACCGCGTGGGCAGGGTGCGGCCAACCTGAAGCTCGCCGCGGACACCTCCCGCAGACTGGCCGGAACGGGTTGCCTTGTAACACCCCGGCTGCTCGGCGGTTCAGTTTAGAGGCGCCGACCGTGTGCGGCAATAACTCCCGAAGAAGCATCACCTCGTTTGTGAAATGCAGGGCCGTTGGAACAGACCCGGACAAGTGGCCGCTCTGCTCGAAGGCCCGTGTTGGGACTTCAGGGCTACTTGTGCTTGCCCAGCTTGAGTACCGCCCGATACAGTATCTCGCTGCCCAGGGCAATGTCCTCGTAACGCGTGAACTCCTCCGGACAGTGGCTACGCCCACCTTCAGAGGGCACGAAGATCATTCCGGCGTCAGTCACGCGGGCCATCTCCTGGGCGTCGTGCCCGGCCCCGCTGGGCATCTCCAGGAAGGGGATGCCGGCTTCTCGCGCTGCCTGTCGCAGGCCCTCGCGCACCCGGGTGGACATCCGCACCGGCTCAGTCGCCGCTGTTTGCTCGACGGCTACCTCCAGCCCGCGTCTTGCCCCGATGTCCCGGATGCGCGCCAGCAAGGCTTCCGAGGCCCGGGCCAGGCGCACTGGGTCCGTGTCCCGCACGTCCAGCGAAAAGCGGGTCTCGCCCGGTATGACGTTGGACACGTTGGGCGAATTGGATATCCAGCCCACCGTGGCCACCGCTGGCCCTTCCGGAGAAGACGCGGCCACCTCGGACACCGCCAGGATGGCCTCCGCCGCGCCCACCAGGGAATCGTGGCGGAGATCCATGGGCGTGGCCCCCGCGTGGTTGGCCACCCCGCGGTAGGTCACCTGGTACTTCCTTATCCCGGCAATCGCGGTGACAATGCCCACGGGCACGTGTTCTTGTTCCAGCACCAGCGACTGCTCCACGTGCAGTTCCAGATACGCGCAGACGTCTCCCGGGCGGATCACCGCTTCCTCCCAGGCCGCGGTGTCCACGCCCAGGGCGCCCAGGGCTTCGAGGTAACTCGTCCCTTGCGCATCCCGGAGTTCCCTCGCCCGGTCGCGGCTGAGCCTCCCCACCATGGCCTGGGAACCGGTGAGCACTCCCCCGAAGCGGGCACCTTCCTCCTCCGCGAATACCACCACCTCGTACGGCCTTGCCAGCGCCTCTCTGCTTTCATGCAGCAACCTCGCCACTTCCACTGCTGCCACCACGCCCGCCACTCCGTCGAAGCGACCGCCGTTCGGAACTGCATCCAGGTGCGATCCCACCATCACCGCCGGCCGGTCCCAGCCGTCCTGCTGGCGTCGGAAGCGCACGTTTCCGTGGGGCGTCATCTGCATCTCAAAGCCCAGCGGCCGCAGCTGTTGCTCCACGTACCGGATCGCTTCCAGATGCTCGGGGGAAAAACTGAGACGATTCACCCCCGGCCCACGCGCCGTGAAACGGGCAATGGCCTCCACGTCTTCCTTGATCCGCTGGCTGGATGCCCGCAAGCCTCCTCACCTCCGCGACCGTTGGTGGTGCCGATCGATACGCTTCATGTTAACTTACCTGTCCTGGGAGCCCGCCTTTTACGGATCTCTTCCGCCAGGTACCGGGACACTTCCTCCAGCAGGGCGCGCCCCAGTTCAGGACTGGCACCCCGGGGGTCTCCCAGCACGCCGTTTTTGGTAAAGGCAGCGAGGCCCTTCCTGGTCAGCTCTTCAAGATCCAGCTGCCCCGTGTACCCGGGCGCCAGGTACTCCGACCTCACCAGCTCCGGCCTGAGGTAAAGCATCAGGGACGTTTCCATGACGTCCGCATGGGGTAAAGTCTCATCCCGGCGACCGAACTTGTGCAGCACGCGGAACCACGCTCCGAAGAAGGCCTTCGAGTCGGCAAGGTCTATCACTCGCGCTCCGGCCGCTGCCCGACGGATCTCGGGCATTCCCGAGGCCAGGGGCGAGAAGTTGCCGCCGTGGGTGGGCAGTACCACGATCTCCCGGAATCCGTGCCTGGCCAGGCTGCGCACACATTCCGTCACCACGGCCACCAGCAATGACGCGGGCAGGGTGATGGTCCCCGGCCAGCTCATGTGATGGTCCGAGCACCCGGGAACCAGCACCGGTCCCACCAGGGCGTCTCCCAGCTCCTGGGCTGTGCGCACCGCCAGGGCCCTGCCTATCACCACATCGGTATTGAGCGGCAGGGCGGGACCGTGCTGTTCCACCGAGGCCACGGGCAGGAGGACGCTTTGGGATCCCGCCTCCAGGGCGTCTCTGATCTCCGGCCAGGTCATCTCCTCCAGCAGCAGGTTTGGCATCCTGCTCCACCTCCTCGACGATGTAGATACCACCCGCTAATTCTCGCCTGCGCTGGGGTCGTCCTCTGTCCGGGAGCATGGGCCGTCGCCAGCCGCGCCTGGTGAGCAGTTTGCAGGCCGTGGACCGGTCTCCCATGAGCTACCCTCCCCAGTCAAGCGGTGCTAGGCCAGAGCTGTGGCGCTGGGGAGACGGGATCTGCGCCCGGAAGATCATGGTTTGTCGGTTCGTTGCAGGGACACCCCCACTGCGCGGCGAATAGACCACAAAATGATCTGCCGCTGCTACCCGCGACCCCAGCGGCGCAAGCAGCGGCCTGATCATGAGAAGATCTACCTGAGAGGAGGGAAACGGATGAACGCGAGGACACACTGGTCACGACTCCTCCTGGTGATGGCTCTGGCTTTTTCTTTGCTGGCGGCCACCGCATGTGCCCCTGCCGAGGAAGAAGCTGCTGCGCCGGAGGAAAAACCCGAGGAGCTGCCGGAACTGATCGTGGCGGTCCCCAGCGAGATACAGGGCACCGATCAGCAGCAGGTCACCACCACCTTTAACTTTGTCCATAGCCTGATATCCACTCCTCCCATCAGCCTGGGACTGCAGAACAAAGAGGTGTTGCCCCACGGCGCCAAGAGCGTGGAGATCTCTCCCGACGGCAAGGAGATCAGGCTGACCTTTGATCCCAACCGCACCTTCCACAACGGCGTCCCGGTCACCGCGGAAGCCGTCAAGCGCTCCATCGAGCGATACGTCAGCATCAGCCCGTATGCCTTCGACTACGACCCGGTGGAAGAGATCGTCGTGGAGGGGGACACCCTGATCCTCAAGCTCAAGGAAGCCGGTCCCGCCCTGCTGGTGGTGCTGGCCAGCGACTATGCCGGCCCGGTGGAGGTGGGCGCTGCCGAGGAGATGGGTGACGAGGAGTTCAACCGCCGCACCGTGGGCTGCGGCCCTTACAAGGTCGAGGAATGGGTGGACGGCTCCCACATCACCCTGGTGCGCAACGACGACTACTACGACTTCCTGCCCTTCGTGGAGAACAACGGTCCCTTCCACTTCAGCAAAGTCACCGTGCGGTTCATCCCCGAGGCCTTCACCCGGGTGAGCGAACTCAGGGCGGGCAACGTGCACATCATCACCGGCGTGCCCAGCGAGATGCTCAAGACCCTGGAGGAAGACCCCAACATCGTCTTGCATGAGTACCTCAGCCCCAACGTGCGGCACCTGCAGATGAACACCGAGCGCTTCCCCTTCCAGGACAAGAGGGTGAGGCTGGCCGTGGCCTACGCTATTGACCGCGCCGAGATCGCCGAGGCGGTGGAGGGCACCATCAAGCCGCTGTTCAGCCTAGTGGCGGAGGCCATGATCTCCCATCACCCGGAGACCGAAGCGTACCTGAGCGAAAAGTACGCGCACGACCTGGACAAAGCCAAGCAACTGCTGGCGGAGGCCGGCTGCAAGGACACCGACGGGGACGGCATCCTCGAACTGGACGGCAAGCCCATGACCTTCACCCTGGCCATCAGCGGGGATAACGCCACCGACAAGAAGGCTGGCCCCATCCTCCAGGCCCAGCTGCGGCGCATCGGCCTGGACGCCCAGGTCAGGGAGTACGAGAGCCGTTACCTGCGGGAGCTCATCGAGACCGCCAACTTCGACATGATACTGCGGAACTGGAACTGGCTGGATCCGGGCGGCGTGTGGCCGGCGGGGCTGAAGACCGGCGGGAGACTGGCCCCCTGGTCGCATCCAGAAGTCGATGCCCTGCTGGATGCTGCCCAGGTGATACCCGACGAAGAAGAGCGCGCCCGGAAGTGGGCTGAGGTCTCCAAGCGGGTGTGGGAGGACGTACCCCTCATTCCTCTCTGGAGCGACCGGGTATTCCTGGCCACCCGGGCGGAGCTGGAAGGGCTCATCCTCAGCGTCAGCGGCACCTTGTACCTCAACGACCTCAAGCTGAAGGGCGACTGACGATGGGCGACCGACCTTTCCGCACCAGAGCAGCCGAGATCGTGCGGCAGTTCGTTGGGGATGACTCCCCCGGGGTGGCGGTGCTGGTAGCCCGGGAAGGTCAGGTGCTGCTCGAGGAAGGTTACGGCCTTGCTGATGTGAAGGGGCGGGTGCCGGTTACCCCCGGCACCCGCTTCATCATCGGCTCCGTCACCAAGCAGTTCACCTGCCTGGCGGTGATGATGCTGCAGCAGGAAGGCCGGCTGGACTACGACGACCCGGTGGGCCTGCACTTGCCAGAGCTTCCTGCCTGGAAGGACGAGGTGACGCTGAGGCACCTGATGACCCACACCGCCGGGGTGCCCGAGTACCTGACCGAAGAGTTCTGGGAGGAGGCCCGGGAACGGGACTTCGACCAGGAGGCGGTGCTGGCGCGCATTCGCCAGTTCGAGAGCCTGGAGTTTTCACCCGGGGAGGCCTGGCAGTACTCCAACTCCGGCTACGTCATCCTGGGAGCGGTGGTGGAGAAGGTCTCGGGAGTGGATTTCGCCACCTTTCTCCGACGAAGGATCTTCCAGCCTCTAGGGATGAAGGACACCCTGGTGGGGACGGCTGCCCAGCGGTACCCGGGACAGGCGGTGGGCTACCGGATGCTGGAGGAGGGGGGCTTCGAGGAGGCCCCGTACCACCGGGCGGTGGTGGGGTGGGCGGACGGCAACATCATCTCCACCGTGCGCGACCTTTACATCTGCGACCGCGCCCTGCGGGAGGCGGTGCTCCTTCCCCCCGAGGTGCTGCAGCAGGCGTTCCGTCCCGTGCGGCCGGAGGATCCCTCCTTTTCCCGCTACGGATTCGGGTGGTTCATCGGCGAGCTGCGCGGGGTGAGGGTGTTGCAGCACGCAGGAGGAACCCTGGGATACGTGGCACGCTTTTGCCGCTTTCCCGACCAGGATGCGGTGATCGTGCTCCTTTCCAACGCCGATGGGATAGACCTGGAGGAACTGGCGGGAGCCCTGGCGGAGGAGCTGCTCCGGGATCAGATGCAGCCACTCAAGCTGCTCACCTCCGTGCCTGAGGAGTGGCTGAGGGAAAAGGCGGGGACGTACGTCCCGGTCCGGCCAAGGCGCGAACGCCAGATAGACGTAGTCTACGATGAGGAAAAGCACCGTCTGTTCGTTCCTGGGCGTTGTCTTTCCCTGCGGGCGGACGTCGAGCTCCGGCCGCTGAGCCGCGATCACTTTCGGCTCGACGGACACAGTGAGCGTTACGTCACCTTCCTGCGCCAGGGGGACGAGATCACCGGAGCGCGGCTTGTAGCCGGCGGGAGGGTGGCCAACTTCCGCAGGATTGAGTGAGACGACCGCGTATATTTATACAGACAGGTGCTGTAGGGTGGTTGAGTCGTGGTTCATTACGTGGTGAGAAGGCTGGCGACGGGTGTTCTCACAGTCCTCTGCGTGACGGTGGTGCTGTTTGCCATAATGCATTCCATGCCCGGGGATCCCATTCGCATGATCGCCGATCCCCGGACGCCGCTGGAGCAGATCGAGATCCTGCGGGCCAGATGGGGACTGGACCGGCCGGTGTACGTGCAGTATTTCTTCTGGCTGAGCCGCGTCCTCCGGGGGGACCTGGGCACCTCCATCTCCACCCGGCAGCCGGTGGCCAGATTGATCCGGGCACGGCTCCCCTACACCCTGGCGCTGGCGGTGGGGGCGCTGGTGCTGCGGTATCTGATCGGGGTCACCGTGGGTTTGATCGTGGCGGTGCGGCGGGGCTCCTGGGCCGACGGGGTGCTGGTGGTGGGATCCACGGTACTGCGCTCGGTCCCCTCTTTCTGGCTGGGCATCCTGCTGATCGTGGTGTTCGCCGTTCACTGGCGGATCTTTCCCATATCCGGCTACGTGGGGCCGGTGGCCATCGTGTTGCCGTTGCTCAGCCTGATGCTGCCTCCGGTGGCCGACACCATGCGGCTGACCCGGTCGGAGGTGCTGGAGGTGATGCGGGAACAGTACGTGACCACCGCCCACGCCAAGGGGCTGCCCTCCCGGGTGGTGCTGACCAAGCACGTGTTGCGCAACGCCCTCATCCCGGTGACCGTCACCTTCTTCCTGTCGCTGCCCTGGCTGATCGGAGGCTCGGTGGTGGTGGAAAGCGTGTTCGCCTGGCCGGGCATGGGGCGGCTGCTCTGGCGGTCGATACTGAGTCAGGACCTTCCGGTGGTGCAGGGAGTGGTGCTCATCATAGCGGTACTGACCGTAATATCGAACACCCTGGGGGACATCATGACCGCGTTGCTGGATCCTCGAATCCGCGCACAGTACGAGGGCGTGAGCTAGGATGGCCCGTGGAGTAACTCACAGCGCGAGCGTCTCTTCCGGGACGGTGGTGGCAAAGCGTCCGGCCAGCCCGTTGATGCGGGACATCGCCCGGGCGGCGCGGCACCCCATGTTCGCGGCGGGGTTTGTGGTGTTCGCCAGCGTCCTGGTCCTGGCCATCTTCGCGGACGCCATTGCGCCTCACTCCTACCGGGAGATTGACCTCAAGAGGGCGCTGAGTCCCCCCGGCGGGGAGTTCATCTTCGGGACTGACCAGTACGGGCGGTGCCTTTACAGCCGGGTGATATACGGGACGAGGATCGCGCTGCGGGTGGGACTCATTGTGGTCACCATCCAGAGCGCCATCGGGGTGTCCTTGGGTCTGATCGCGGGATACTTCGGCGGGGTGCTGGACCGGGTGATATGTTTCGTCACCGACGTCACCTGGGCGTTGCCCCCGCTGGTGTTCGCCATGGCCATCGTCATGGCTATGGGCCCCAGCCTGGACAACGTGATCATCGCCATCGCCGTGGTCAGCTGGGCGCAAATGGCCCGGGTGGTGCGGTCCAAGACCCAGTCGGTGAAGAGTCTTCCCTTCGTGGAGGCGGCCCGGGCCCTGGGTCGCAGCGATGCCGGGATCATCCTCAAACACATCCTGCCCAACGTGTTATCCCCCATCATCGTCCTGGCCACCCTGTCGCTTCCTTCCGCCATACTTTCCACCACTGCGCTGAGCTTCCTGGGGCTGGGGTCGCAGCCTCCGGCGCCGGACTGGGGAGTGATGCTCAATGAGGGGATCAACTACATCGAGATTGCTCCCTGGATATCCATCTTCCCCGGGATCGCCATTGTGTGGACGGTGCTGGGGTTCAACCTCCTCGGGGTGGGGTTGCGGGACGTGCTGGATCCTCGGTTGAAGACCTGAAGGCTGGTGTTAGGCGACCGCCGCACACAAGAAGTACCTTCCGTGAGGTCAAATCTGCATTCGCGGGCAGAATGCCCTCTGGCACAGGTTCATCCGGTAGTTACCTCTCTGGTTTGTGATGCGGCGGTTTCTTGCGCCCAATTGGGCTACATGTTGAAGTGCCTATGTCCCACCGACCAGTCCTCGTCATGGTACATCAGGCAGGCTCTGTGAGACCTGAAAGCCGACTGGCTGTTGGGATTGCCCTCTACTGTTGTCTTTTCGCAGCTGCCGCACGAGCTGGTTGAGGATATCAGTGCTCCTAAGCGCAGCGGGTGGTCTTTCTTCTTGGTTACCACTCTTTGCCGACAATGCCGGACGCTTTTTCTGCTGCGAGTACATTGCCCAGTTCCCAGAAGGGAGGGCACTTCTGTTCCTGAGGCGCTCCTTGGGGCTGGCGACGATTAACTGCTAGTGGGGTCGATGTAATGGGCCGCGTTACGGTTGAGATAACCGGTAATGCACGCCGAGAAGTGGAAGGGATTTGAGGCGAGTTCGCGAATCTTCTTAAAAGACCGTTGTTTGAGAACGAATTGGTTTTGGCTCACAAGCTTGACGGCCAAGTGGTGCTCCGGCAGGCGCTACAGCGCGAGCTTAGGCGTAAATACAGCAAAAGTTGATCTTGGGATCCTCAACTGGTTCTCCTGCAGTGCCTCGTCAGTGGTGACCTGATATGCAGTGTGCCACTTGGCTGCGACAAGGGTTGATCTTGTTGGAGTTCGGGGTTCATACTCCACGCTTGCTGATGAACCAGATTCTATAGCTCCGGACTATTGAAAGTAGTTCGTGGCGTAGGGCGCGATCACCCACGCCAGTTAGATTATGACTTAGTTGCTAGTGCGCAGTCCTGCTCCATCCATGTGAGTGCGTCGTAGCGCGGAATTCACAGACCGAGAAATGGGGGGCCTCGTGTGAACGAGAAGGAATAGTACGAGCTCATGAGGGGCAGGGGCTGGAGGTGTGAGTACTGCGGGAAGAGAGTGACGTAAAGGACCGGTGAGATTCATCACAGGGACAGGGACCCCCATGACAATCGCGCCGACAACCTTGCTGTTGTATGTCCTGAGTGCCATGCCAGAATTCACGAAGAAGAGGGTGGCGTGTTCACGGCCCATGTCTGGAAAAGATGGTCGCTTCTGGTGGGGTTCTCTTGTGGGAGCAGCCCAAGTGCCGCACCATCTTCGCTGTCCTACTAAGGATTCCCGAGAGCGCTCCACAGGAGGATCTCAATCTCCCAATGTGGTACGGCGGGGCACTCAACCGATGCGGGGATGAGGTGTCATGATTGACATGGGAGAAGATTTGACGAAGGTGAAGCACGTCGTCTGCGCTGGGCCTCATTACCAAAGACTAGAGGACGAGCCGAATCCCGATGATCACCGCGAACATATCGAGCCGTGGCTGTCAGCCTTGTTGCAGGCCGAGCACGTCAACCTGCTTGTAGGCAGTGGCCTTACGACAGCAATAGCGAGGGCGGCCGGAGCTCCGCTCGTCGACATGAAGCCGCCAGATTTTAACTATGAGTACGCCGAAGCGGTCCAGCAAGCAGCTCTGGTTAGTGCAGAGAAGCTCGGCCGCGGGAGGCGACCGAACATTGAGGATTATGTTCGAGCTATCCGCGAGCTCATTGGCGGCCTGCGGATTCTAGCGCATTCCGCACGATCAACTGGCAACGGTGATAGACTCGCAGAGAGCGCCGCCAAGTTGCTTCCAGACTGGGAACGAGCCTTGGACGGCATGCTTGCTTCGTTTCTGGGGAAAGTTCTTGCTACCGAGAGGGGCATCCGGGAGTCTTTCATTGGGCAAGGGCGTCCTGAACGCGCAGAACACCTCCGGCGCTTGCTAGGTGGTTTTCTCCTCCCATTTGCGAGCCGCGCCGCGGCTCGAGAGCGCTTGCATATTTTCACGACCAACTACGACCGTCTGATCGAATTCGGGTGCGATTTGCTTGGGCTGCGCGTGCTGGATCGCTTCGTAGGGAACCTCTTGCCCGTGTTTCGATCGTTTCGGTTGGGTGTCGACTTGCACTATAATCCCCCCGGCATTCGTGGTGAACCACGTTACCTTGAGGGAGTGGTGCGATTGACGAAACTTCACGGCTCTGTGGACTGGCGACAGCAGGTGGGGCCTTCCGGGCGCCTGGAGATCCATCGCTGCGGGGTCCCCTTTGGAGCTCCGGACGACCATCCCGAACTCCCTCAGCGACCGGGCGAGCAACTCCTTATCTATCCGAATCCTGCCAAGGACGTTGAAACGCTCGAGTATCCTTACGCAGAGCTTTTTCGCGACTTTGCGGCTGCATGCTGCCGTCCGAACACAGTGGTAGTCACCTATGGCTACGGTTTTGGAGACGACCATGTGAATCGCGTGCTGCGGGACATGTTGACCATTCCTTCGACCCATCTGGTGCTCATTTCGTTCGACTGGGCGGACGGGCGAGTCTCCAACTTCTTGAATCAGGTTGCACGCGAAGGGCAGACTACAGTCCTTGTAGGACCGCATTTCGGGCACCTCGAGACACTTGTCACGCATTACCTTCCGAAACCTGCAATCGATAGGACAACTTGGCGAATGGTAGAGCTACTGAACCGGCGAATGCGACCGCAGGTCGACGCAGCAGATCGAACTAAAGAGAGTCCAAAGGGTGGAGGGGAAGAGGAGTGAGGTCGTTAGTAGAGTGGGTTGCCGAACGAGTTGTCGGCACGGTGGAAGAAGTTCGGGCTGACCAGATTACCGTGCTTCTTGATCTAGATGCTCCGCAAGCCACCGCACTGAACACCGGTACACCTTCTGGGTTTCCCCGTATCAATGGTTACGTGCTGATTCCCAATGAGAGCGGTGCTACGGTATGCACCATCTCTTCTGTTAGGATCGAACGACTGCCTTTCCCAAGACGGATGGGCATGCAAAAGGATTTCGGGCTAGTTGACTTGCCATTTCCGATGCGGATGATGACTCTCACGCCACTCGGAACTCTCAAAGCCCTTTCTTCTGAAGGCGCTCTGTCGTTTGAGGTCAGACGAGGCGTCGATGTTTTTCCCTCAGTTGGGGATCCAGTTCTCCTTCCGACTCCGGATCAGCTCCGAGCGATTGTTGAAGCTGAATCTCAGGGGAGGAACCGGCGCATTCTGATAGGTCATTGTCCAACAGCAGGCAGAGCGGAGGTTTATGTGGATCCCGATAAGCTTTTTGGACGACACCTTGCTGTGTTGGGAAACACGGGGGCCGGCAAGTCGTGTACGGTGGCAGGCCTGATACGCTGGTCCATTGAGGCGGCGCGAGCGGAGCGGCAACAGCTGGCTGAGCCTGATCTTGAAAACTGCAAACAGGATTACCGAGCAAATGCGCGATTCATAGTGCTTGATCCAAACGGTGAATACGCCCACGCTTTCAAAGATCTGGACGTACGATTGTTTTGCGTTGACCCGAAGCGGGGTGAAAGGCATCTGAAAGTACCAGCTTGGCTCTGGAATGGGGAGGAATGGGCTGCTTTCACTGACGCCAAAGCAGGAGTGCAGCGACCAATACTATTTGGTGCCCTGCGTCACTTACGCTCAGGTCTAGCATCTCCCGATAAGTTCCAGATGAGGGCACGCGGAATGGTTGGGCGGTATCTTATACGTCTGAATCTCATCGTTAGGACTGGACAGCACATGCAACCGGGGAAACGAGAAGACGTCGCAGAGGTTCTTCGAAATATCGGGACTGATTTCGCGGAGCTCGCGAGCGATCCTGAATGCCCCGCCACGGAGAATCTCCGGGAGCTACTGAATAATGTTTCCTCCAAAGCTCGGCAAGTCGAAGCGCGGCAACGGGGAAAGCCGAAGGAGGATGGCCGCCATTGGCACTACGACTTCCCGGAGGAGGGTGACAGGGGCCTCAATGCGGTGATCAACGCCTTGGAAAGAGTAAAGGAGGCACTAGGTCCTAATGACGGTGAAGAATGTGAGTTCGATGAGGATAGTCCGCGCTACTTCGACGTGAAACAGCTCCCTGACTATGTAGACGCTCTCGCAGCAAGCCACCCCGGGCGAGATGTTAGCCAGTTTGTCGACACGCTGAACCTGCGCATTCGGAGTCTTTCGAAACGCAGTCGGTTGGCCACCATCGTGGAGCAGGAGGCAGAGGCCGCGTTAGCCCTCGGGGAATGGCTGAGTGATTATGTGGGTGCGGACCAAGCCTCGAATGGTGAGATCGCAGTGATTGACTTGTCATTTGTCCCCGCTGACGTCATCCACATTGTCGTGAGTGTCTTAGCCCGCATGGTCTTCGAGGCCATTCAGCGGTACAGACGCGAAGAGGGCCGCGAACTCCCGACGGTTCTGGTTTTGGAAGAAGCGCATAATTTTGTACATCGCGACCTAGCAGCCGAAAGTGCGCCGGCTGCTGGAAGAGCGTGTCTGCGAGTTTTCGAGCGGATCGCTCGCGAAGGGAGGAAGTTCGGTCTGGGTCTTGTCTTGGCATCCCAACGTCCGTCCGAGATTTCCGAAACAGTGCTTTCTCAATGCAACACCTTCGTGCTTCACCGGATAGTCAATGACCGTGATCAGCAACTTGTTAGGAGACTTGTTCCAGATGTTTTGAGTGCGTTTCTCCGAGACTTGCCGAGCCTGCCATCGCGCCGGGCTGTTCTCCTTGGCTGGGCATCGCCAGCCCCGGTGCTTGTCGAGATACGGGAGCTCCCTGTAAAGCACCGACCACATTCTCCTGATCCAGCGTTCTGGGATGTTTGGACTGGACGGGAGGTGCGCGTTCTCGATTGGGGAAAGATTGCGGCGGCCTGGCAGGGGATTGCCGAGCAGAAATAGGACGGCAACTCACGTAGAAACGGGCTGCTCGTGAAAGAAGAGCTCTGGTTTGAAATAGGTCGTTGCTCAACACGGACATTGTGTGCTGGTGAAATGAGTTTGCTTCCATTTGTTGCAAATTCGTGGTACACTTTCTGCTAGCATCCTCTCCTAACCCCCTAACCGTAGCGTTAAGAGGTCTGGTTCGTGGGGGTTTGCAGTCGGTCCAGCGCCGCGCCCCCAGGAGTGGACCATCTGATCATCCAGGATCAGCTACCCGCGTTCCTTAGAGCACCGGTGGGTGCAGATGCACTCATTGTTGGCATACACCTCCAGCCGGTCAGCAAAGACATGCAGCATAACCCGGGACCGTACATGGGCATGTGGTACTGAGTACTGGTTGGTCTCAAAGGTAAACGTGGCATCCTTCCGGACTACCCTCGTTACCCGCCCAAACACCTCCACCGGCCGGGCGGGCAGTGGCCAGAGCGCCTGGCGTTCTTCGGCTAGCCGACTGGATGGAACCTCACCAATG
>ENA-OSAE01000330-OSAE01000330.1-marine-sediment-metagenome-genome-assembly--contig:-NODE-330-length-23841-cov-444.490372_pt1 | contig 23841 bp, 30 predicted proteins | sample MGYA00237870_ERZ529317 | MGnify/ENA primary metagenome ERZ529317 (study PRJEB26369, sample SAMN03142812) | marine sediment metagenome | biome: marine; feature: borehole; material: sediment... | reverse complement strand
CGTTTGTTATCACAACATCTCCAAGGCTGTCAACAAGCATCTTGTCCATTCCTCTTGGCCCAAGGGTTGTCTTGACAGCCTCGGCAATTACCCTTGCGGCCATTATGTTGAGTCTCTGTGCATCTCTCCCAACAGTTCTCTGAGTTCCCTCCTTCAAAATCAACACGGGCTGTCCCTGCAGCACCGCCATCTCCACCCACCTCCCTTTTCTGTGATTAGTGGAATGGAACTTCTATATAAATATTTCGGTAAGAATTGATTATTGATTCTCCTTCGTAGTGGCTGCTTCTGAGGGTCTGAACCTGTGAGGTTGACTTGTGCTGGCTCTATCTCGATAGCTGTTGCTGTTAGATCCAGCGTTACTTCTTGCATGAATAAATTGGCTTTTGGGAAAATATAAAACAAAGTCTGGCCAGGAAACGTGGAAGGCTATAACTCCTCTTTCGCGTGATAATAAGCTGGCAGATAGTGTTCATCGTCGTTGAGATGAGCTTTCCTGACGATCTCGTCTGGCACCTCAATGGAAAAACCTGCTATTCACTCTTACGACTTTGACCTTAAAACTGCCATCGCTTATCCTGCCAAAAACTATTGCGATGTCGCCCTCTACCCTGGTATCGTACTCTGCCTCTTCAAGGGGCAATCCGGCCTCGTGCAGATCTTCCTCAAGGATATAACGTCTAACTGGCGATTCCGAGAAGCGTCTTCAACCTCTTATTTCGCCTGAACTTCTCAGCCAGATCGAATATCATCCTCTCTTTTGATCTTGTCTTTCCGAAGGGAATAGCTGCTGCATATCTTGCCACAGCATCGAGGTAAATTTCATCCAGAACTTTTTGTTGCCCACTCCTGCTTCTCCTGCTCGTAAACCTCATGAGGGGTATGAAAGTGAGGATCGTCGAAGAATGGAATGGGACGACATCTGCAATTGGGCTCACCCATAACTTTCAAAGCGAGCTGCTCTTCTTGGCTACCGACTTCAAAGACTCTGCCATGAATGGCAAGATGGTGGGGACGAATTATTTCGTCAGCAACTGGACTCCACCTCCACTTTCTGACCCCTCCAGCTTTGTAGCCTTCTATGCGGCCCAGAGCGTAGGCCTTCTTAACAGATGTTCTCGCAAGCATGTCAGCATATTTCTCTGTGGAGATCATTACGTTCCGCTTGATCTTTTCCTGACGAGGCGAAGCTTTCCAGTTGGAGAAACTTCAACAATTTCTCGCTATTAGCTTGCACTTTTTAACCCCTCTATGGGTCTGATTTTAATGAGATTGTGAGTATTGAGGATATTGAAATCAATAAGGGCTTCCAATCGTGTCAAATTCTATTTTTAAATTTTCAGATAGAAATTTATTTTCCGTTATGAAATATGGTTGAAAATACCAGCGTGACTCCATGAGAAACACTGAAATTTTTATTTAGAGTAATTAAGGGTTTTGAGATCTTCTACCATTCTGTTTTTCGTTAACTTCATATTCAACAACCATCATCACACCCCAGGGTGATATTGCGTGAGCCTCAATCAATTTCAATCAGGCTTTAATGATCTGACACTCCTGAAAATTCTGGAAAGAGCCAGAAAACTGTTTGAAAAAAAGGAGATAGTCTCAAAAGAGGAAGATGGTAGCGTTTTCAGGTACACCTACAGCCAATTCTACAGAAGGGTGTGTCAGCTTGCAAATGCCCTTGAGGAGCTTGGAATTGGTGAAGGTGACAGAGTTGGAACTCTTGCATGGAACACCCACAGGCATTTGGAGCTTTACTTTGCCCCGGCATGCATGAATGCCGTTTATCATACAGTGAATCTCAGGCTCTCTCCAGAGCAGATCACCCACGTCATAAATCATGCTGAGGACAGGGTTCTCTTTCTGGACAGCGATCAGATTCCCGTGGTTGAGAAAATTGCAGAGAAGCTGAATGTTGAGCATTTCGTGATCTTGGGCAAAGAAAAAGGCTATGATACATCCTTTGAGTCAATAGCCTATGAGGATCTGATTTCTGGTAAGCCAAAAACATACAACTGGCCGGAGATTGATGAAAACTCACCTGCAGGAATGGCATACACTTCAGGGACAACCGGAATGCCCAAAGGCGTGACATACACTCACAGAGGTCTTGTCCTCCACAGCATTGTAACGTCATTGCCCGATGCACTCAATCTCAGCGAGAAGAGGTGTGTTCTTCATATAGTACCCATGTTTCACGTCAACTCATGGGGAATTCCATTTGCTGCAACGATGGTTGGGGCGAAGCAGGTTTTTCCGGGACAGCATCCAAGGCCAGAGGATTATGTAAAGCTGATTCAGAGTGAAAAGGTTGACTTCACAGCCTGCGTTCCAACCGTCTGGATGATGATCTACAGCTTCCTGAAAGAAAATCCTGAGTATGACATAAGCAGCCTGAAAGAGGCTTTCACAGGTGGAAGTGCCCCACCAGCATCACTGCTCAGGGCATTCAGGGAGGAGTTTGGGGTTACAATCATACACACCTATGGTCTTACAGAAACCACCCCAGTCCTCACAGTGAACAGACCAAAGAGCTACATGAGGCTTGAGGGCAATGAGCTCTACCAGCACTCAAGAAAACAGGGGTTGCTTTTACCGCTGCTTGAAATGAAAGTGGTACAGAAAAGAGATGGAAAGGAGATGGAGGTTGAATGGAATGGAAAAGAGATGGGGGAACTATACGTCAAAGGCCCATGGGTTGTATCGGGATACCACAAAGACCCTGAAAAAACCTCAGAAAAATTCACTGAGGGATGGTTCAGAACAGAAGACATCGTTGTTGTGGATGAGGAAGGATATATCAAGATAGTTGACAGGGCAAAGGATCTGATAAAGAGCGGAGGAGAGTGGATTTCAAGTCAGGATCTGGAGAGTTATTTGATGCTTCATCCTTCAGTCAGAGAGGCTGTTGTTGTTGGGATAGAGCATCCAAAATGGCAGGAAAGGCCGATTGCATTTGTTGTTCTGGAGAATGCAGGTGAGAATGAAACGATAAAGGGGGAACTGATGAATCATTTGAGAGAGAGATTTCCGAAGTGGTGGCTTCCTGATGAGATAATCTTTGTGGATGAGATTCCAAAGACAAGCGTTGGGAAGTTTGATAAGAAGGTGCTCAGGGAGAAATACAGAAACTTTTTTGTAAAATCAGGGAAAAATGGTTAAATTATATCATAAACAGATCTCACATCCACAACTTTTTCTGCCTTTGTTCTGAGTTTCTTGTCCTCGGTAACAAGAGGTATCCCATTATCGATGGCAAGCTGAAGATAGGAGGCATCATAATACGTGATATTTAGCCTTGAAGAGAGGTTGAATACGCTGGTCCAACCGGAGATCTAACATTCATCAGCTCTATAGCCTTTATAACCGTGTTCATAAGTTTTTCTGCTTCACCAAGTTGAACTGAATCATTCAGGGGAAATTTTTTCCACAGAGCATTGCTAAGCTCGTATTTGGCAAGTTCGCAAGTTGTGTTTCCTCTTGAAACATCAGGTCTCATCTTTTTTATTACCACAAATATGGAGCTTGCATCAAATATCATGCTTCTCTATCTCCCCTTGTATTCTCCACAATTCTGTCTTCCGATATGGTGCTGAGAACGTTTTCAATTTCTTTGAGGGATTTTCTAATTCCATCTATCTCCAGATACTCCACTGTCTTTAAAATAGCTTCTTTTGCTATTTTTCCTGGTTTTACACCACTTTTTTCAAGTTTTTCTTTGACTTCATATGACACCTTTACCGAAATAGTAGCATATCTTGTTTACATACATATTTATAATAATTACATAGAATATTTATCTGTGATTATCCACCAAGGAATCTATTCAAAATCCAAAAACCACAGCATCTGAAGAAAATGTATTTAACAACGCTGTAGATGGGAAGGATATGAAAGCTGTCCTGATACTGAGCGGTGGAATAGACAGCTCCACCCTGCTGTATTATCTGCTTGATGAGGGTTATGATGTTCACGCTCTCACATTCTATTACGGGCAGAAGCACTCAAAGGAGATTGAGCATTCGAAATTGATTGCTGAGGAGGCGAAAAGCAGAGGGAATGTTGAGCACAGGGTTGCTGACATCTCATCCATACATGATCTCATTTCTTCCGGAGCTCTGACTGGAAAGGAGAGCGTTCCGAAGGCATTTTACAGTGAAGAAGTGCAGAAAAGAACCATAGTGCCCAACAGGAACATGATAATGCTGTCCATAGCTGCTGGCTATGCTGTGAAAATTGGAGCTAAGGAAGTCTACTATGCCGCTCACAAAAGCGATTACAGCATCTACCCTGACTGCAGAAAGGAGTTTGTCAAGGCTTTTGATGCTGCGGTTTATCTTGCCAACCTCTGGACTCCTGTTGAAATAAAAGCGCCTTTTGTTGAGATGACAAAGGATGAGATTGTTAAGCTGGGCCTCAGGCTTGAGGTCCCGTATGAGCTGACTTGGAGCTGTTATGAGGGGAATGAGAGACCATGCCTCTCATGCGGAACCTGTCTTGAAAGGACAGAAGCTTTTCTGATAAACAATGCAAGAGATCCGATGCTTAGTGATGAGGAGTGGGAGAGAGCGATTGAGATTTACAGAAAAATGAAAGAAGAACATGAAAGCCAGAATAAGTGAGATTTTTTATTCAGTCCAGGGAGAGGGAATATTCTGTGGGGTGAGGCAGCTTTTCATAAGGTTCTCAGGATGCAATCTCAACTGCTGGTATTGCGATACAGAATACAGCGAGAGGTGCATTGACCACACAGGCAACAGGGAACTTGAGAACCCTGTGGATCTGGGGTACATTCAGAGGGTTATAGATACATCAGAGAGGATTCATTCAGTCTCCTTCACAGGTGGAGAACCCTTGCTTTACGCCGAGTTCATCTCACAGCTTGAAAAGACGAGAGTTTTCTATCTTGAATCAAACATGACCCTGCCAGAGAAGGCAAAGCTCGTAAGGAATTTTGACATAGTGGCAGGTGATTTGAAGATAAGAGAGGCGGTAAGGGAAAATTTCGATGAGATCTATGAGAGGACTGTTAAAACCTACAGAATCCTGAAAAATTCCCGAAAAAGGCTCACCTTCTCAAAAATCGTTCTACCTGAAAAATTTGATGAGGATGTGGTTGTATCGTGTGCCATGGGGATAATGGACTATGTCAGATGCTTTGTCCTTCAGCCAGTTTTTGGGTCGGATGTCCAAAACATTTTAAAACTGCAGGAAAAGATGCTTGAATTCAAAGACACGAGGGTTATACCCCAAACTCACAAGTACATGGGGGTGAGATGATGAGAATAGGAGTTTCAGAGAGGTTCAGCTCAGCCCATGCAATACCCGGACATGAGAAGTGCGGAAGGATACATGGCCACAACTTCAAGGTTGAAATAGAGATAGAGGGAGAAATGATGGAGAATGGAATGGTGATGGACTTCTTTGATCTCAAAAGGCATCTGAGAGAGGTTCTGGAAGACTTCGATCACAGGCTACTTAATGAGATAATCGAGGTTCCAACATCCGAAAACATATGCTTGGAGATAATGAAAAGGCTTGAAGAAAGGGGTATTAACATAGTCAGAATCAGAGTTTATGAAAATGACGACAAGTGGGCAGAGATAAGAAAATAAAAAATAAAAAGCCGGATCACAGTTTTCTGGATCTTCTCAGAATTGCCGCTATCCCAGCTCCTGCAATTACTGCAATCAGTTCAAACCCCGGTGTTGATTTGGTCTCCTCTTTTTCAGCTTTTGGAGTTTCTGTTTTTACCGGCTCTTTCACTCCATTATCGTTTGCCTTCTCCTGCTTGAGCTTCTCAGCCTCATATTTTATCTTTATCAGCGATGACTTCAGTGGAGCCCATCCGTACCAGAAGCTGTAGTCGGGGTTCATGTGGAATGCTCCCTGAAATGTCCTCATTCTGTACTCCAAAAACATCAGGTAAAGTTCCTCCTCGATTGGGGTCTTCACCTCGTAGAACTGAAGAAGATCAGGGGCATACTTCCATCCTTCTGGTTTTTCAAGAATTCCAAGATCATATAATTCCCTGACAGTTCTTATTGCCTCTGCAAAAACCTTGTCTGCCTCCCTTATCATCCTGTCTCCTGCTTCAAGCTGTTCCCTTGCAAAGTTCTCCGAATGGCACTCGCTGCATATTTCAATCATCTTTTCCCTTTCAGCCTGCCACTCTTCCTTGCTCAGTCTTGCCACTTTTCCGGCTTTAACTACCTCAAATCTCTCTGTGGGATTTCCATTTTCATCCAGAACCCCAAGGGCCTGCAGAATTGTAACCCGATCCTTCCACCACTCCTCATCATCTTCAGGCACTCTCAAGGCCAGAAAACCCCATGATGTCATCACCCTGTGGTTCCCCTGAGGCATGTGACACGTCTGGCATTTTGGAGCTCTTCCCGTATCTCCCTCAATTCTGTAAATCACTCCGTGCTTTGATGTGCTCCACATCTCATACTGGGGGTGATCAAAACCCATGTGACAGGGCAGACAGGCTTCAGGTTTTCTCGCCTCCTCCTTGCTGAACTTGTGTCTGGTATGGCAGGAATCGCATGCAGCGGCACCGTATCTGTATTCTCCCTTATCCTCTATTATTCCGATCTTGTGACAACCGCTGCACCCCTTGAACCCCTCGAGATCTCTCTGAGGGTTTGGAACATGCTGTAATGCAGGCATTGCCTTCATCGCTATCCAAGCATAGTAATGCTTCCCGCTTGCATACTGCTCGTACTGTCTTGAATGGCAGCCCCTGCATGTGTCTGGGGTTGGCATTTTTGCCTTCTGCCAGTCATCATACCCCCTGTGCTCTGTCCCGTGACAGGTCCCACAGCTGAAGTGCTTGCTCATGTTTCCCGAAAGCCACTGCTCTACTATGCCCGGGGTTTCTATTCTGTGGCAGTTGATGCACTGATCAGCAGCAGCAGTGCTCACAACAGCAACCAGAGCCAAGGCTGCAATCAAAAACCATCTCATGCTTTCTCACCAAAATAAAATGCTGACGAATAAGTAAAAAAATTTACCCGAAGTTCTTAGGGAAATCTGTTTTTACATCAAAAATAAAAAATTTGAGCTTTTGCTGTGTATTCATAGTTCTCTCAGACCATCTCAGCTGATGATTTCACCTGTTCTTATTCTGACAGACTTTTCAACCGGGATCACGAATATTCTCCCATCTCCAATTTTCCCTGTTCTGGCTGCACTGGTGATTGTCTCAATAACCCTGTCAACTTCATTCTCATCAACAACTATCTCTATCTTCATTTTGTCAAGCAGATCAACTTCCATTGTTCTTCCTCTGAACTGGAGCTTTATTCCCTTCTGCTCACCCCTTCCCTTAACCTCAGTTGCTGTCAGAGCTATGTATCCCTCATTCTCAAGCTCTTCCATAACTCTCTCAAATCTCTCAGGCCTCACCACAGCCGTTATCATCTTCATTCTACCACCTCAAGCGTAAGCCTTCTCCCCATGCTGTGAAATGTCAAGCCCCACATACTCCTCTTCCTCGCTTACTCTCAATCCCACAGTCATGTCAATGATTTTTGCAAGAATCAGGGTGACTGCAAATGCATACACCAAGGCTGAACCTGCAGCGATTATCTGGGCTATGAACTGCTCAACGTTTCCGTATATCAGACCGCTGTACTCTCCAACCGATTCCTTTGCAAATATCCCTGTTGCTATCGCTCCCCACAGTCCGCCAATTCCATGAACAGCCCAGGCATCAAGACTCTCATCCCAGCCTTTTCCTATCCTGAAAAGCATTGCCGAGTAACAGATGATTCCTGCAACTGCTCCAATTGCTATTGACGCGAGGGGATCCACGAATCCAGCAGCAGGGGTTATTGCCACAAGTCCAGCTATAGCACCACTGACCATTCCAAGACTGCTTGGCTTTCCGTGATACCAGCTTGCAAGAAGCCACGCAATTGCACCGGCTGATGCTGCGGTGTTGGTCACAATTAGGGCATTTGCTGCAAGCCCGTTAGCCTGCAGTGCACTTCCCGCATTGAAACCAAACCATCCAAACCAGAGAAGGGCCGAGCCTATCAGCGTCATGGGTATGCTGTGGGGCTCCATTGAGTGCTCCCCAAAGCCAGCTCTTCTGCCAATTACGAAAGCGATCGCCAGAGCTGAAAAACCCGAGCTTATATGTACTACGGTTCCACCGGCAAAGTCAAGTGCTCCAAGCTCTGCAAGCCATCCACCACCCCACACCCAGTGGGCGAGAGGATCATAAACCAGAGTTGTCCAGAGAAAGCCAAAGAGAATGAAGGAACTCAGTCTGACTCTCTCAGCCATTCCGCTCACAAGAATTGCAAGGGTGATTGCTGCAAATGTAAGCTGAAACGCCACAAAACCCAGATGCGGGATTGTGCCTGTCTCTTCAAGCCCTATTCCTGCAAGTCCTGTGTATTCAAGTCCACCTATGACCCCGTTCACATCAGATCCGAACGACAGGGTGTAGCCAAAAAGCACCCACTGAACGCTCACTATCGCCAGTGCCAGAAATGAGAGTGATATTGTGGATAGTGCATTCTTCCTTCTGACCATACCCCCATAGAACAGTCCAACTCCGGGAGTCATCAGCAGCACCAATGCTGTTGCCGCAAGTATCCAGGCCGTATCACCACTGTCCAGTCCCATCTTCCATCACCGTTCATTCCAGATACAATCAGGTAATTAAAAGTATTTAATCAATCTCATTATTTTTTAATAATTTTTAATAATTTTTCAGATTTTTCTAAAGGATATTTCGAGAATTTTTCAAAACTATCAAAAAAATTAAATCAAAGGTTATGCGGAAGGTGGTAAATGTTTTTAAAACTCCGCAGCAATAAATGCAAGGCCAATGATGAGTGATGGGCGATCTGAAATGTGATGAGAGGGGAGAGGCTGAGGCATCAACTTATTTTTTCCTCTGTGAGTTCACCATAACCTTACAAGACACCAAAATATTATATCAGACTGAATTCAAATAAAATCATGGATGAGAAAGAAAGGGAGGTTCTAATGACAAGTCTTCATCGCTCATCTGTGACAGGGACTGGAATAATAACCTTCACACTCGCCTTCCTTGTTCTCCACTACACCGGAATGGACATCCTTCCCTCAGCAATGATCTCCGCATTGATTGCTGCTGCTATAGCTCTTGCAAGAATCCGTTCAGGGTTATGATTCTGGCACTGAAGATGTTTTCCATGTGCTTTAACGCATATTCGTAATCATAATCGCTTAAAGCTTCCGTACAGTCTTTTATTACAGTCACATCATAACCTCTTAAGGCTGCATCTCCTGCAGTGTGCAGAACACAGATATTTGTGAGAACTCCTGCAAGATAGAGCCCTCCAATTCCAAGCTCTCTGAGAGTTAAATCCAGATCTGTGCCAAAGAATGCTGAATATCTGCGTTTTTTAATGATGTAGTCTTCTTCTTTTACCTCAATCTCATCAATTATTTCAGCCCCTTCTGTGCCAGCAACACAGTGTTCCGGCCATATCTTGAATTCCGGATCATCTCTCCTATGATAGTCCTGGGTGAAGATGACAGGCATCTTTTCTCTTGCTGAATTCACAGCATCAGCCACATTTTCAAAAATTTCCGTTACTCTCTCTCCTCCAAAAAGCTTTCCATCAGGATAGCAGAAGTCCTTCTGCATGTCAACAACAACAAGGGCAGATTTCATGATAGATCATAGGCTTACTTGGAATAAAAACTTTCCAGAACACATGTTCAAAAAATGAGATATATGAGTCTTAGAAAATCACTCCTCCCTGACCTCTATGAAAGTTGGATTTTTCCAAGGGATGTCAAGCCAGTAAATCTTGTTTGCGGGTTCCTCCCCTACTACAATCAGGTCTTTATAAGTGTAGATATAGGTATCCGAGAACCGGCTCTTGAATTTTCTTGCCTGAATTCCTCTGTATTCTTCCTCTCCAACAAAATCATACTGGCTCTTCAATCTATCATCATTCTCCCTGAGAACTACACTCTTTACATAGCTTCTCTTGAGAGAGTAAGTTAAGTCTAATGCTTCAAAGCACTGTTTGGGATTCTTGTTCATACATACAGCGTCATTGCTGAAAGCTGTTTCATTTCCAAAATACACCACTGATCTGACATCTTTAACATACTGATTGCAACCCTTTATGCACGTCTTGTTAATTTCTAAGGTTACAACTGGCTCATCACTTTTTGTTGCATCGTACGTGGCGATAGCTTCATATCTGAACCCCGGACTAAAGTTTGGTTTGGGGTCTTTATAGAAATGAACTACGATCTTTTTACCCCTCCAGTTATTCCAGCTTTCAACTGCCTGATTTCCCTCTTCTAAATGTTCAGATGGTTTTTCATACTGTTCTTCCTTATAATGTTCTATCGTTTCCGTGTATTCTGGAGTTGGCGTTGCTTTAATTTCCGACTGAGGTTTCCCTCCAGAACAGCCGGCAATTACCAGAACAGAAAGCAGGATTATGAGAGCTTTGTTTGCTTGTTTCAATTATTCCAGAACGTTTTCCTTTACTGCGATTCTCTCAACTTCATCTCTTAACTCATCAAGAACGTCCATTAACTGCCTCCACTCTTCAAAATCCAAGTTAAACGATCCCATCTGAGATCTCAGCTCTCTCAATCTGAGCTTAAGTCTCCTCAAGGCATCTCTGTAAACATCCTCTTTCTCAGTACCATAAAAAATGTTTTCCAGCTTCCCAACTGCAGCTCTCAGCAGTCTTATCCTCTCCTCAACATCCGATGTGAACTCAAAGCTTTCCAGAAGCACAGCAAAACCTGATTTGAGAGATTCCATGATGATTGGTTTGCAGGGAAAAATAAAAAATTTGTTGAAAAACGCATGTGTGATGTAGAGATCTCAACCCAGATTTTGCTTCAAAAACAAATTAAAAGTGGGGGAGTGGCAGGAGTAAGCCCCCTTCTGTTTCAGGCAGCATCCGTCTCAGCGGAAACTCCTTGCACCGGCGGGGACGGCCGTTTCAACCCGCATGGATGATCTCAGCCTTCCGGCTTCCTCGCATTGCTCCATGCGGGTATCGTTTCTGTTCCGTTGCCGTGCCTCTCGGCACGATGCCTTGCGGCATCCCGCCTCTAACGGTGGGGGGACTTTCCTCCGCAAAATGCGGAAGCTGCCCTCTGCCGCTCCCCAAAAAATAACACCAGACAGATATAAAAATGTTCACTACCCAAGGGTTGCCTTTCTCAGGAACCAGACCTCAATCTTTATGCAGTCTGTTGGCTCACACTCCATAGTTCTGCATCCAAAGCATGGAGGGAGGCCTGTGATGTCTTCGAACCTCTGCATTATTTCCATCAGTGTGAGTTCTTCCTCCTCTTCCTCCTCTGCATCAGCAGGAACGATCTTGAATGTTTTAACCCCATCAACAACAATCTCAAGTCTCTTTATCAGACCCTCCTTTTCCAGCTTTCTGAGAATTCTGGAGCATTTGCTGCTGTCTATGCTCAACTCCTTCCATAGATCCTTCTGAAGAACAGATCCTTTCTCCTCAAGAAGTTTGAGAATCTGGTCCCTGATTTCCATTTTCAGTCCTCGAAGGGCTGGATGAGAATTACATTGTTCCCCCTGAGAACAATATCACCAAGAGCCCTGACCTTCTCCTCTCCCCTGTATTCAATGGCATTGGAGAGGTGAAGGTTCATATAGTCATCAACACTCTCAAGCTTGCCAACAAGGCTGTTCTCCTCACCCTTCATCTCAACTCTAATCACCCTGCCAACCATTGATTTGACCATCTGGTTCGGTAGCACCTTCCATCACCCCATTCTATCATTATTTTTCGTTTTATAGCCAAATAAAGCTTTAAGCAGTCCATACATTTATCAAAAATAGTATATATATCTTTCCTGAATTTGAAACATGATTCTCATCACTGGAGGTGCTGGTTTCATCGGAAGCCACATCACTGACCATTTCATCGAAAAGGGTTATGATGTGAGAGTTCTTGACAACTTCTCCTCTGGTTCTGAGGAATTCCTAAATCCATCTGCTGAAACTGTCAGAGGAGATATAAGAAGAGCTGAAGATGTTCTGCAGGCAATGAAGGGTGTTGATGAGGTCTGGCACATTGCAGCAAATCCCGATGTCAGACTATCAGCCGAAAAACCAGAGGAGATTTACGAAAACAATGTCCTTGGAACCTGGAACGTTCTCAAGGCAATGGTAAAGGAGGGTGTTGAAAGAATAGTTTTCACATCCACATCAACGGTTTACGGAGAGGCAAAGACGATCCCAACTCCCGAAAGCTACCCAACCATGCCCATCTCAATTTATGGTGCATCAAAGGTTGCCGGAGAGGCGATGATTGCCTCATTCTGTCACACGTATGATATGAGAGCCTGGATATTCAGGTTTGCCAATGTAATAGGAAGGAGAACAAGACATGGAGTTATCTTTGATTTCATGATGAAGCTCAAAAGGGATCAGAAGGTACTTGAGATCCTTGGAGATGGGGAGCAGAACAAATCATACATCTACATTAATGACTGCATCAGTGCAATGATTACCGCTGTTGAGAGGGCAGATGAAAGGGTTAGCGTGTTCAACATCGGTAGTGAGGATCAGATAAGAGTCAAAAGGATTGCAGAGATTGTTTGCCAAGAAATGGGGCTGAGTCCTGAGTTCAGATTTACAGGAGGAAGGAGAGGATGGAAGGGTGACGTGCCTGTAATGCTCCTTTCAATTGAGAAACTGAAATCTCTGGGATGGAAGCCAGAATACACCAGCGAAGAGGCTGTGAGGCAAACAGTCAGAGACCTACTCGACGAAGGCATAGTCAATGGTGAGGTATCCAACAGCAAGCATTGATGCTGAAAAACCAAGAATCACAGACACAGGACCCTGAATCCCATCAAGATTTCCCGAGACCGCCATGGAAAACGCCTGAACGGTTGAAATTATAACCGGAAAAACCACCGGGAAGAGAAGTATTGGAAGCAGCAGTTCCCTTGCTCTGGATTTTATAACAAGAACAGAAAGGGAACTGCTGACAACCACGAAGGCGAGATTGCCGGCTGTAAGAACAGCTACTGCAAGAATGAGATTTTTTGGATAGGTGTTAAAAACTGCCATGAATACCGGAATCACAAACGCCTCAAGCATGAGCATTATCACAGAATTGTAAAGGATCTTGCCGAATAGGACTGACGATGGGGATACGGGAGATATTTTGAGTGCCTCAAGAGTTCCAGTTTCCACCTCTCTCAGAAAGGCTCTTGAGTAGCCAAGCATCCCTGCAAAAATGAAAACTATCCAGAGAAGGGCTGGCTCTGGCTTTTCAACTGTAGCGCTGAAAAGCATTATTGAAAGAAAGGCAAACAGGAAAAGAAAATTTACTGTCCCTTTTGTCCTGAATTCAGTTTTCAGATCCTTGATGGCTATTTTCAGAAATTTCATTCCATTACCTCCCTGTAGATCTCTTCAAGATTTTCTGATTTTCCATCGTAAACCACCCTGCCATCCTTTATCAGCAATGTTCTCTCGCACACCATTTCAGCTTCCTGAAGGTTGTGGGTTGTGAAGATCATTGCCGAAGTGTAACTGGAAAGTGTTTCAAAAAGTCTTGTCCTGCCTTCAACATCAAGCCCCGTTGTTGGTTCATCCAGTATGAGCAGTTCAGGTTCATTGAGAAGTGCTCTTGCTATGGACAGCCTCTGCTTCATCCCTCTTGAGTAGTTTCTGACAAGATCATGCCTCCTTTTCCAGAGCCCGAATTCCTCAAGAAGCTCTCTTATTCTCGACTCACCAACCTCATAAAGTCCGGCAAAGAATTTCATGTTCTCGTAGGCTGTCAGATCCTCATAGAGAAAGGTGTTGTGGCTCACAACTCCAAGCTTTTTCTTTACTTCCTCATCTATCCTCTTTTTTCCAAAAACTCTGACTTCACCACCTGTAGGTCTTATCTGCCCGCTGATTATTCTGACAGTGGTGGTTTTTCCGCTTCCATTTGGCCCGAGAAGGGCAATCCTTTCATTCTCTCCAACTGAGAACGTAATTCCCTTAAGAGCTTTGAACCTTCCAAAGGATTTTTCTATGTTCCTGAGCTCAGCAATCACACGATTTCCTCCACAACCCTTTTTACTCCTATAGCAACTCCATCAACCTCTATGTCATCACCTTTTGCTCCGTCCCCAACAACATAAATGTTATCGTATTTTGTTCTGTTTCCAATATCCATCCCTGCCATGATCCTGTTAACAGGCCAGTCTCCTCTGTAACTCTGAACCGCAATTATTTCGTAGCTGCAGCCTTTCAGAATTTCCTTTATCTCCCTCAGTCCCTGAAGTATCTCCTCTCTGCTTCCCTCTCTGAGCGGTTGGTGTATCTGAAGCATGTGCTTTCTCCCGAGGTTTTCATCTGCATTTGTGACCTCATTCATTCCCGCTATGCTCTTTCCGAGAACAAAAAGAACTCCAGTATGCCCGACAAATGGCTCATCAAGAGAAATTGTGTATTTCACACCTCTGCTTTCAGGCGGATGATTCACTGCATCTTCTCCAATTAGCTTTCCAGTCAGTCTGTGACCTATATCTGACAGAATGATGTCAAATTTTCTAGAATCACCATTAAATACAAGTTCTGGATTTTTCCCTGGCTTCAATGCCTTCACCTCTTTTCGGAGAAAAACACAGCCGTCGTTTGACTGGATAACTTCCACCAGCCCGTCAGTTACTGCTCTGCATCCGCCAACCGGAATGCCAGGACCACGATATTTGGCAAGATTATGATATACAGGAACAACCTTTTTGAAGTTCATGTGCTCAGGGAAAATGCTGAAACTCCATCCAAGAAATGATTTCATAAAAAAATAGGTCTTTCTATCGAGCTTTTCTCCAAAATTCTCAAGATTCTTGCTTCTTAACTTAAGTTTCGTTAAAATGAGTTCCATATTGAACTTGGCATAATCTTTCCATGGGAAACATTTCCTTGAGAGAGGTTCTCTTTCACCATCCCAGAAAATCTCACCCTCTGGCTTCGAGTCAACTATCTCAACCCTGCAACCGATCTCCCTTAAAAGTTTACCAAGAGGACCTCTTCTGCCATGGGGAATCATATGAAGTGCTCCCGTGCTGACCTCATACCCCCTGTAATTTATTGACGTAAATCTTCCGCCTGCAAAGGGGAGCTTTTCAAAAATCTCAACATCAAAGCCCTTCTCAGATAGATAGGCTCCAGAAAGCAGTCCTCCAAGCCCTGCACCAATGATGCCAACCTTCATTCAATCACCAGAGCAGAGATGGGGCAGTAAAGCAGACATCTCCTGCAGAGAGTGCACTTCTCGTGATCTATTTCCGCCTTTCCAACAACCTCAATTGCATCGAATCTGCATGAGAGCATGCAGAAAGCGCATCCAACACAGCTGTCTTTCACAATCAATCTCTCCACAGGGTTAAAAATGGGGTTGAGGTAAATATATTTCTCGGTGGAAGCTCAGGCGTTTAGTGTTGATAAATCCAGAGTGGAAAGAATGATATTTTACGTTATCAGGATGGATTTGAATGTGACTGGAAGTTCTGTCAGGCAGTAAATCCGGAAATCAGCAGAATTGCTGATTAAATATTCACAAAAACAGATATAGCAGCAGAACCCTGTCAGTCTGCATCTGATGTCTCAAAAAGGCCGGTTTCATGGGGGTTTAAAAGTTCAGATCCACTCTTGGTTAAATCGATGCCACCCGGAGGTGAAGCCATGATCATCATCTATTTTCAGCTGAGGATGCTGAACATAACAGTGCATCCATTATTGCCGGAATTCATAAAAGAGGGGGTTACAATAACGATTGAGGAGCAGGGACTGCGGTGCTATGACTTGATGACCCCGAGTTCAGAAAGTCTTTCTGGTAGATAAACATCCGTAACGTAATCAAGCCCGTACTTTGCTAAAGCCTGCTGTTCTGACTTCTTTCCAAGTTCAAGCTGTAATTTAACCTCACTTTTCCAGAAATCCGTATCAAACCTCGGATCTGTGAGTATCGCATTCAGCGCTCTTATATCCTGTTCAGAAAGTTTGTCAGCAGGAAGCTTGTATTTAACTATGTCAGATGGTCTGATGCCAACAAACATCGCTGAGGGAGTTGCAAGGTACTCACTGAGATGGGCTGATTTTATACTCCCGTATGCAACACTTGCATATATTCTGTAGCTCCACGGATCGCCATCTGTGAAAACAACAACAGGAAGTCCAAGCTCGGTGTTTATTCTTTTGAGCAATCTTCTTGTACTTCTCGCTGGCTGTCCTTTGAGATGGACAATTATGGCATCAAACTGCTCATCAAATCCATTTTCTATAAGCCTGTCCCTCATACCTCCTGTCTCTATTGCTATCACAAATTTTGCATCATGTTCAACAAACTCAAGCCTGTCAACATTGACTGGGATCTGGTAGCCACCTTCACCAACATCATCCTGGCAGTGAATCTCTCTAACACCCCTTCTTGTCTCCTCTCTGATCTTTATGGGCCCAACAACAGTTGCTCCATCCTCCTCAGGTCTTATATGGAAGTGCTCTCTCTGAAAGGCTGTGAGAATCTCAAGATCCTCAATCAGTCTGTCACTGTCAGACTGCTCATCAAATTTTGCAAGACCCCAGTTTTCTGAGATGTAGTAGAGCTCTCTGAGAGTTGAGGATTTGTTTATTCTGAGCTGATCCTTCAGAAATCCCATAACATAAGCCATTCTCAGAAGCATGTAGGCTCCTTTCAGTGTTTTTGCAGATCTGGTTGATGTTCTGTCTCCGTATACCCACACCTCGCTCTCCTCATCAAACTCTATGTTGTACTTTGTTCTGGACGATATCTCTATCTCTGGAATTCTGCCCTCCTTGAGCTGACTGTAAATTGATTCTGCAATGCTAAGCAGTGCTTTCAGTGCTTTCTGCTCCAATTCCAAACCTCACCACCTCGGCTCCTGAGACAAATTCATTATCCACTCCCTCGACAAGTGGTCTGCTGTTCACATGCCTTCCTCTGAATTCATATTCAATTTTCAGCGTTTCCTTTGGCTCAACCTCAACATCCCACTTTGCAATCCTCTCTCCATTTATTCCACCATCGCACATCTCGTAAATCCTGAATCTTTTTCTTGAATTTGAAAAGTTGCATATCTCGATAATCGCTTTTCCATTCCTGACGTGCCTGGTTACGTAAATCTTACCCATGATTCTCGCTATAACCTTCTCATGATCTATTGGCTCCTTTTCAACAACCTGGCTTATTTTTTCGGCAAGGAGAGGTATTATTTTCAGCAGTTCCTCCTCCTTCTTCTTTCTCTTCTGTATTGTCTTCTTCCTCTCAACATACTCCTTCAGTCTTCTTCCGCATTCCTGCAAAGCCAGTCTTATTTCCTCGATTATCTCCGGAATGCCGGCAACGGCTTCCTTTGATTCCGAAACATAGGGAACATTTGTTGATGCAACGTGAACAAGAATTACCGCTGGAGCAACTGGCAGCTCATTTTTGGACTGCTGAAGCCCGTAGTTCTTCCAGTTCACACTCACAACAGCCTGAGTTAGTGCACATCCACTCTGCTGATACAAAAGCGGTATTTTGTTGGCAAATCTGAGCAGAGTTACCTTATCCTCCTTTATCTCACCTCCATAAGCAACTCCTGCCTCAACCAGAAACGGATGCCCAGAGTAAACCCTTGGCTTCCTTGTCACAGCATAAACAAATTCCGGAGAGTACTCCTCCATCAGGCTCTTCATTATAAGCCTGTCCCCTATTGGAGACAAGCAGTCAACGGGAGGAGGCAGAAGATCTGTAAGTCTGAAAGCATTTAAAAGCTTTTCAGCATCTTCTCTTGTGAGTGAGCGGGGATCTGCTTTAGCATCCAGACCAGATTTCAGGATTATCTCATCACTTATCCTGTCACCAATTCTCACAAACTCACTTTTCAGAAAGTTTCTCAGATCCCTTGCCTTTGTTGTCTTGAGCATCGCAAGCAGCGGACCGATCTCTATTCCGTGGGGGTGAGGTTTTATCTCCCTGGGCGGTTCAGGTGGCTCAGATGTTATTCTCTTAAATTCATGAATCTCGCCATCTGGAGTTATGAAGGTTATTCTGGCATGGGGATTGACAACGGAGGTCTCCTTGAGATATTCATAAACGCTCTGCTTTCGCTCCTTCACATAACTTCCTCTTACCTCAAGCTCTATTCTTGTTCCATGGGGAGAGAACCATTCTGTTTCTTCTTCTCTGACAATTTCGGGCTCATTTTTCTTTGTATCTATCATTATCTCAAATCTGTAAGCCTTACCTCCTTCCATTTTCGAAACAACAATAGCCGGTTTTCCTGTTGTTATCTGGGCATAGAGAACAGCTGATGAGATTCCTATTCCCTGCTGCCCCCTGCTCTGCTTTATTGCGTGAAATCTGGAACCATAAAGCAGTTTTCCGAAAACTCTGGGAATATGCTCTCTCTCTATACCCGGCCCATTGTCCTCAACAACAATTCTGAAAACGTTATCTCCAGCCTTAGTTATCTTTACAAGAATGTCAGGCAGTATTCCTGCCTCCTCACACGCATCAAGGCTATTGTCGACTGCCTCCCTGACACATGTTATGAGAGCCTTGGATGGATTTGAGTATCCCAGTATGTGCTTGTTCTTTTCAAAAAACTCCGCTATGCTTATTTCTCTGTGTTTGGATGTCATGGCTAAATTTCTGCCCCAACCACAGTCTGTGTTTTTGTCACTCCCTCAATGTCCCTTATTGAATCAACGGTTTTGTTCAGCTCTGAGAGGCTTCCAGCCTCAATTATCACAACAAAGTCGAATTCTCCGAAGACATGATACACCTCTCTCACATTCTTCATATCCTTCACAGCCCTGTAGACTGTCTTCTCCTTACCCGGAGACACGTTAACCATTGTAACTCCAATTACCATAGAAATAGAAGGCAAGCAACATTTAAAACGTTTTCTGTTAAGAGCTGAGAAATCAGAGTTTCAAAAAGAGAGTTTGAAAAAAATCAAGTATTCAGATTTTGTATTCAATGATCAACATAAATTAGTCCAATAAACTCATTTACCTGACAACCCTGAAAACAACATTTCCACCTTTCCTGAAAACCGGAACAAGTCTGTCTGAGCTCGTGAGAACATCATAGGAGTTCCTGAAATTTATTCGCTCGTCAAGACCATAGTAAACGTAATCTATGCCGTACTTGTCTATAATCCTGTTCAGCTCATCCGGATCCGTGTAAGCTGCCTTAACATCCTCAAATCTCTCCCATATCATGTCAAAGGGAACTCCATGACCGTAGGGCCAGTTGGTGTATCCGAGAAGTCTGAGCCTTCCGGCGATCATCGTGGGGGGAGAATGTAACGAGGGCCACGTGAGAAAAACCGCATTTTCTGGGGTGTTGTTCTTTATCCATAACCCTGTTTCAAACTCATCCATGCTTGCACATCCATAATCTGTCTGGTTCCAGAGCACAACAGGAATTGTAGAGAGAGTCGAGAGGAGAAGCAGAAATGGAACTGCATATTTTGCCCTTCCACTAAGGGATTCGAGAAACTGGGAGAAGAGGATGCTTATCGGTATCCAGGCGATCAGAAAGAACTTGTACATGTCCCAGGTGTTTGGTGTGATTGACGGGAGAAATATGAACATCATCGCAGACATCATCCACAGGAATGGCAGTCTTGAGCCCCTCACCCCGACAAGGGGAGCCAATAAAGCAAAAATGAAGGGAATTCCCAGATTTGCCACGGTCTTGAACCATCCTCCAAACTCCCAGAACCAGGGCTTTCCGGTTTTGGCACCGCCAAAGAAGTGAAGAAACGGAACGAAAAAGATTAACGAGATCAGAAATGGCCATGTCAGCCTGACATACTCGAACACTCTGTGATGAAACCTCTCTGACGAAGAAACACTTTTTCCAAGAGTTGCATCTAAGGAGTAAACTGCCAGAAACAGAAATATGCTGAAGGTTGCAAGGACGTGAAATGGGAGAAGCATCCCTGTGATAACTCCTGAGATTAGTATGTACTCCCTTTTTCCCAGTTCAACACCCCTGATAAAGGTTGAAATGGATAAAGCCAGTCCAGGAAGACCGATCAGGAGCGGTCTCTGCTGAAGCAGGTTATCGAGGATTGGAGGAAGGTTAAAGAAGCCAGCGTAGTCCATGACGTAGCTCTGCTTTGGATCGTACGTGCCTGAAAAAATCGATGAGAAGAGCCAGATATATGTGAATCCCCACCCAAAGACGGATATGATTCCTGAGTAGATTCCAGCCCTTTTTGATCCTGTTATAATTGATGTGAGGAGAAAGACCGAGAAAAAGAAGAGAGGAAAGAAAGCAGAATTCAGGTAAAGTAGAATTCTCGGGTAGTAATCAAGAGGTTTTTCCAGCAATGCTGTGTGAAAATCAACAAAGTAATGATATTTCAGCGGAACTCCTGAAAACGATGGATCCTGAGGTGGAAAGTTTCCGCTGTTTATGCTCTCAATTATCTCGTAGTGATACGGGGTATCCTGCCAGTTTGAGCCTGAAAGAACGATGTAGTCATTCTTCTCATACCACAGACTGTGATAGAGAATGGAGAATGAAAAGAGAAAGAGAATGAGATATGCAGCCATTCCGTACAGGAAATCTCTCTTCAATTCAGGTTTCTCTGCAAAAAGGATGAGCAGAAGGAGTATCATTGCTGAAATTCTGATCGTTAAAAGGCTGTATCCCAGAACGAGAGAGAGGTGATAAACGAGATGGGTTGAAATCACAACGCTCAGAAATATGTAAAGGGCAGGTTTCACGAAACAGCTGAGATCCTTCAAAAACCTCTCAACGATGACAAAACCCGGAAGAAGGAGTGTTGTCAGAACCAAAACAGGGAAGAGGGTTTTATCAGAGATGACAAGAAGACAAAGAGCCGCAAGAACAATCACCCTTTCTCTCATTCAGAAATACAGTCTGATAACATGCAGATAAATATTTTCATTAAAATTCAATCACTTCCAAAACCAAATTCATCCAGATAGCCATGGATGTTAAGCAGAAAATCGTTCAGCTTTCCAAAGGGCACGATTATAACTCCATCATGAAAGTATATGCTGTCGTCAATGAGCGGCACAACAGCAGGAATCACCCTTCTCCCGAGTATCCTCTCAAGCCTTTCACACCTCTCTGCATGCTTTTCAGCCTCCTTTTTTATTGCAGAAAGCCTGTACCATCCTTCTGTATATCTCTTTGCATCTATTGCAAGAACCAAGCCGTATCTTTCTGCAAGAACATCCACCTCTGTTCTTCCTCTCTCGTCCCTGAGCACGTATCTGAATTTTGTTGAAAAGCCGTGAATTTCGAGTATCTTCCTTATTGCCTCCTCAAACTCCTGCCAGCTTGAAAAATTCATCTCCCATCAACAGTTTTACCATTCCTGCATTTCCAACAACCATCACATCCCCAACGGGATTTGCGGTTCTGAAGGACGACATGGATGAATTCGGACCTGTTGCTACGAAGTCCCTGACATCAACAACCTCATCAATGAATGCCCCATGCCCTCCCTGCTGAAAAACATCTTCATTGGTGAGCTCACCCCTTGTAAATTTCTCCACAAGCTCCTCTAAATTCATTTTTCTTAAAATGGATGTGTGATGCTCCATCATTGAATATATTCTTCCATCCCTGTCAACAACTGCAAATATTGTGTGTCCATTTCCAAAATTTGCCACAAAAGCCGGAAATTCTTTAACATCCATTATCGCTCCTGCCACAGCAGGAAAGACCGTGTCGATAACATGAAGATCCAAAGAAACTCCATGCTGTCTCTCAAAATCACCTATGCTTTCAGCAACAGCCCTCATTCTGTTGTAAAATTCAGGAATGTTCTTTCTGCTGTACAGAAAGCTGTCGAGATATGGTCTTTTCCTCAGAATTTTCTCAAAAACCCTGAACCTGAACTTTCTGTTGCTCTCATCTGGCGAGAAACCGTGATCCTGAACAGCGATGATAACGTGCTCTGGGATCTCAATGCCAAACATCGATAGAAAAGAAGAGTAGAGATTCAGATCAACATCCCCCATTCTGATCTCGACTAAACTGGTATCGTCAGGTCTCATTCTCACAACCTCAACACCATCCTTTCTCACTTCATCAAGGCTGTCATTGATTGTCAGAGCCGGTTTTTCAAAAGCATAAACCCTTACCTTCCTGGCAGCCTCCTTTATTGCTCTGCTGCACGGCCCCCCTCCCATTGTGTATCCAGTTAAAAGTATGTTTTTCCCGCTCTCACTGGCTTTTCTTACCTTTTCTGCCACAATTCTGGTTGGAGATGGAAGAATTGCCTTTGGGCAGTTTCTGATGTTCTCGTTATTCCTGAAAAGCAGGAAGTCTTGAGTTCCTGTGCCAACATCAAGGGTGAAGATGTCCATGAGAAAATGATCTTATGGCTGTTAAAAAATGTAACACCTCAGCAAATGACAAAGTCAGCAAGCCTTTTCTGAGACCTCAAAAATGCTGACTCTCTTTTTACCGACATTCCAAGCTTTTTGATCTCAGCCAGACTGTATCCCTTTTTCAGAAGCTCCGCCTTTTTCATCCCTATTCCGGGAATTTCAATGGTCTCAAGCTCCCCACCAGCTTCAATTTTTCTCAGTGCAAGAAGAATTTTCGGATCCTCCTCTGGAAGAAATCCGGATTTCATTATCTCTGAAAGAGTTTTTGCAGAAAATCCGTAGACCCTTACAAGGGCATCTGCTCTGTAAAGTCTTATCAGCCTTCTTCTTTTTTCAGGTTCCATCTTCTCGAGAGGTGTGTTTTTAACAGGCCTGAAAGCAGAGTAATACACCCTTTTCACACCCATGGAATACAGCCTTTCCGCAACGCTCACCATATCTCTGTCGCTCTCTCCCAGCCCCGCAATTATCTGGGTCGTAAAACTTTTCCCGTATTTCTTGGATGCTTTCAGTGCCAGTCTCAGTGTTCTTGAAAAATCTGTCCTCGACTTTGCTGTGCAGATCTCATTCAGAATCGAGTATGATGGTGATTCGATGTTGAGGCTGATGCGGTCTGCAAGCTCAGCAGCCCTTTTAATCTGATCTCTGCTGCATCCTGGAATGATCTTGAGATGCAGATATCCTATGAATTCATTTCTAATCCTCTCTCCAGCCTCAATAATCTCATCCATCGATCTTTCAGGATCAGAGATTGAATTTGATAAAAATGCACCGTTAACGAGTCCTCTCTCGTTCATGTACTGAAAAAGCCTTGAAATTTCCTCAGGGCTTGATTTATAGCCCCTGTTCCATGCGTTGTGGCAGTAGAGGCAGTCATATGAACATGAGGAGCTTATTAATGTTTTGAGGAGCCTGAGCTTCCCAGATCTGTAAACATGCCGGAATGGATCAAATACGCATTTTTCATGGCATACATCATACGCTGAAAGACTCACAAGCCTGAAGAGTTTTGAGAGTTCCACAAACCAAAGACAGTCAAAAAATAATTGAATTTTTTGCGTGCCGTGTAAGTGACAGTCCCCAGTCAGTGCCTGAGACCGGCAAGGCAGTCCGGCACGGGCTTTAGTGACCGCGGGCTGAACGGCTCGCCGAAGCTCGCCGCTTACACCCCGGCCCTATCAAACGGGTCTTCTACCCGCGCCCTTATGGGCGGCTCTTTTCGGGGGCGGTTTCAGGCTTAGATGCTTTCAGCCTTTAACCGCATGGCGCGTAGCTGCCCGGCAGTGCCCTGCCGGACAACCGGTCGACCAGAGGCGCCGGAGGCTCGTTCCTCTCGTACTAGAGCCTCCTTCCCCTCAGCCGCCCGGACACCCCCGTTAGATAGCAACCGACCTGTCTCACGACGGTCTAAACCCAGCTCA
>ENA-OSAE01000329-OSAE01000329.1-marine-sediment-metagenome-genome-assembly--contig:-NODE-329-length-23907-cov-25.156088_pt1 | contig 23907 bp, 24 predicted proteins | sample MGYA00237870_ERZ529317 | MGnify/ENA primary metagenome ERZ529317 (study PRJEB26369, sample SAMN03142812) | marine sediment metagenome | biome: marine; feature: borehole; material: sediment... | reverse complement strand
CGGTACGTACGGTGGTGTGAGAGGACGGGGGCTAGCCGCCCCCTCCTACTCGATTTTTTCCTCTTCAGGCAGGATATCGGGGGCGGAAGGGAGAAGCGAGCAATATACAGGGTTGCATAGTTACTCAGTTCTGCATAATCATTCACCGGAAGGGGGAACAGCGCATGCCGAGAAAGGTCTTGATTCTGGGCGCTGCCGGCAGGGATTTTCACAATTTCAACGTGGCCTTCCGTGACAACCCCGACTACCAGGTGGTGGGGTTCACCGCCACCCAGATACCCGACATCGAGGGCAGGACCTACCCGCCCGAACTGGCGGGCTCCCTGTACCCCGAGGGGATCCCCATCTACCCCGAGGAGGAGCTCAGCGAGATCATCCTCCAACAGGGCGTGGACGAGGTCGTCTTCTCCTACAGCGACGTGACCCACGAGCACGTCATGCACCTGGCCTCCATCGCCACGGCAGCCGGGGCCGATTTCCGCCTGCTGGGCGGGCAGAGCACCATGCTGAAGTCGGAGAAGCCGGTGGTCGCGGTCACGGCGGTGCGCACAGGCGTAGGCAAGAGCCAGACCACCAGGCGCGTGGCCGAGATCCTGCGGGGCCTCGGGCTCAAGGTGGTCGTGATCCGGCATCCCATGCCCTACGGCGACCTGGTCAAGCAGGCCTGCCAGAGGTTCGCCACCTACGAGGACCTCGACAAGCACGAGTGCACCATCGAGGAGCGCGAGGAGTACGAACCGCACATCGACAGGGGCTCGGTGGTCTTCGCCGGGGTCGACTATCTCCGCATCCTCAGGGAGGCCGAAAAGGAGGCCGACGTCATCCTCTGGGACGGCGGCAACAACGATACGCCCTTCTACGTCCCGGACCTGCACATCGCCCTCGTCGACCCCCACAGGCCGGGCCATGAGCTCAGGTACCATCCCGGGGAGGCCAACCTGCGCCGGGCCGACGTGGTGGTCATCAACAAGATCGATACCGCCGACCCGGCTGGGGTGGAGGAGGTGCGGCGTAACATCGCCGAGGCCAACCCGAGGGCGGTGGTCGTGGACGCAGCGTCGCCCATCTTCGTGGACGCCCCGGACGCCATCCGGGGCAAGAGGGTTCTTGTGGTGGAGGACGGTCCGACCCTCACCCACGGGGAGATGAGCTACGGCGCCGGCGTCATGGCGGCCCGCAAGTTCGGGGCGGCCGAGCTGGTGGACCCGCGGCCCTACGCCGTGGGCAGCATCAAGCAGACCTTTGAGAAATACGGTCATGTGGGGTCCCTGCTCCCGGCCATGGGCTACGGCGCCAAGCAGATCAGGGAGCTTGAGGAGACCATCAACGCTGTGGACTGCGACGTCGTGGTCGTGGGCACCCCCATAGACCTGCGGCGGGTAGCGAACATCAAGAAGCCCGCCGTCAGAGTGCGGTACGAGCTACAGGAGATCGGGGAGCCGACCCTGGAGGACCTCCTGAAGAGGTTTGGGAAATAGAGGAGGAGTTCCCAAGGCGACGGTGAATTAGGGGCAGAGGGCATCAGAGGGGCCGACGGCGAGCCCTTGAGGCCGGGGTCCTGATAAGCTGCCTCTGCTCACGGCCGGAAATTCGACCTAGTGGCCTACCTCGCGGGGCAGGTAGGCCACAGTCTTTTGTTGGAGGTGGTGGCGTGGCCAAGCTCCTGAGGTTTCTCCTGTCCGTAGTTAACCTCTTTACGACCTCTGCGGCCCAGGCGCGTTGGCCCGATTAACCGGCTCGAGGGGATAAGGCCACGGGTGTCGACAATCAGCCCCAGGAGGGGAGCGCCATGGAACGGGTAATGGTCGTACCAACGGTTGAGCTGGGCCCGCGGGCCTTTCAGGGTTTCCTGCCGCGCGAGGAGGCCCGCCCGATTATCTCGGTAGTCCGCCGAAGCTATACCTTCGCCGAGCGGTCCGGTGTGGAGCGGGACCCGACCTTCAAACAGATCATCCCCTACGTGGTCTTCGTCCGAGGCGAGGAGGTCTTCGTCATGCGGCGCAAGGCGGCCCAGAGCGAAGAGCGCCTCCACAATCTGATATCCCTGGGCGTGGGCGGTCACGTCAACCCGGCCCCGGGGAGCTTCGAGGATATACTGGAGAGGAACATGCTCAGGGAGGTCAGCGAAGAGGTGGCGGTGTCGGGCTCGTGGAGGGGGCGTCTTGTGGGCCTCATCAATGATGACGCCACCCCGGTGGGCAGGCACCACCTGGGCTTCGCCTACCTGGCCCGTCTCACGGGGACCATCGAGGTGCGCGAGAAGGAGGGCATGGACGGCCGCTTCCTCCCCTTGTCCGTCGTAGGGGAGCTCCGCGTCTCCATGGAGTCCTGGTCGCGTATCCTGCTCGATTCCCTCCTCCTAGGCTAAAGTCAGCCTTTCAGGGCGCGAATGCGGGAGCAGAACACGCCCCAGGGCCGTCAGTGTGCCCTGAGCCCCCTCAAGGGACGCTTCCCCCCCACCGATATCTGTTACGGGGTGATGGGAAGTGTCTTCTTTTTGGGGGATATATGTGGCGAGTTCGGCCCTGCAGGCCCAACGCCTAGCCCTGGACGTGACGGCGCACAACGTGGCCAATGCGGCCACCAAGGGCTATTCACGGCAGGTGGTAACCCTGGCGCCGGGCTATCCGCAGCAGTCCGCCTCCGGGCGCGGACAGGTGGGCAGCGGGGTAGTGGTGCAGGGGATAGAGAGGGTTCGCGACCGCTTCCTGGACATGCAGTATAGAGCTGAGAGCTCGTCCCTGGGCCGGTGGGAGACCCTGGAGGAGGCCCTGCGGGAGATCCAAGTCATGTTTAACGAGCCGTCCCAGGCCGGCCTCAGGGAGGTCCTGAATCAGCTGTGGCGGAGCTTCCAGGAGCTGGCCAACAACCCCGAGGACCCGGCAGTACGGACCATGGTTCTCGAGGACGGCCGGGCCTTCGCCGAGGCGGTACGCCACACTTACAGACAGCTCACGGACCTCCAGTCCAACGTCAACGAGCACATAGCCGGCCAGGTGGAGGAGATAAACCTGCTCGTCCGGGAGATAGCCCATGTGAGCGGCCTCATAGCTCGCACCAAGGTCGGCGGTGATGAGCCCAACGACCTCCTGGACCGGCGCGACCTGCTTCTGGACCAGCTGGCGCGGATGGTGGACGTGGAGGTCAAGGAGGACGACGTCACGGGGTCGGTTTTCGTATCCGTGAACGGCGTGGTCCTGGTCGACGGATCGACCCCGAACCTGCTCGTGGCCACCCCCGGCCCGGGCGGGGGATACGAGGTCAGGACCGAGGGCGGTAACGTCCTCACGGTGAAGTCGGGCTCGCTGAGGGGGCTCCTGGAGCTGCGGGACGAGATCATCCCCCGTCACCTGCAGAACCTGGAGACGTGGGTTACGGCCATCATGGACGCCGTTAACCTGCAGCACGCGGCGGGTTACGACATCAACGGACAGGCCGGCCAGGCCTTCTTCGTCACGGCCGCCGGGTACTCCGTGGCGGGGTCCATAGAGGTCAACCCGGCGCTTGAGCCCCAGCACGTTGCCGCCTCCTCGATGGGGGAGCAGGGGGACGGGGCCAACGCCCTGGCCCTGGCCGACGTCAAGGGCTCACCCCTGGTGAACGGGGCGAGCCCCGACGACTTCTACCTGGCCTGGGTGGCCTCCCTGGGCATCGAGGGCAGGGAGGCCGAGAGGATGGTGGAGAACGGGCGGCTCCTCACCCGGCAGATCGAGCTGCAGCGGGATGACGTCGCCGGGGTTTCCCTCGACGAGGAGATGACGCGGATGATCATGTACCAGCACGCCTATAACGCCGCGGCGCGGATGATAACCGCCCTGGACGAGGCCCTCGACGTCGTCATCAACAGGATGGGCCTGGTAGGAAGGTAGGTGAGAGCGGTGAGAGTCACGCTGATGGGCACCATAGACCGCTACATGTTCAGCCTGGCGAAGGTGTCCGACCGCATGAAGGGCCTTGAGGAGGACCTGGCCACCGGGCGGGCCTATCACCTTCCCTCGGACAACCCGATGAAGGTGGCTCGCGCGCTCCGGTGGCGGAATAAGATCGGGGAGGCCGAGACCTACCTCCGGAACGTCGACGACGGCCTCGCCTGGCTCACCTCCACGGAGACGGCCCTGGCCTCTCTGACCTCGTTGGTGAGCAGGGCTCGCGACCTGGCCCTGCAGGGGGCCTCTGACACAGTGCCGGCCACTTCTCGGCAGGCCCTGGCCCGGGAGGTCGCGCAGATCGTGGAGCAGGCGGTGGACGTGGCCAACTCGCGACACGCCAACAGGTACCTCTTCGGAGGCCGGAGGACGATGACCCAGCCCTTCCTCCTGGCGCCCGACGGTTCGGCGGTCTCCTACCAGGGGGAAAACGGGTCCCTACTCAGAAAGGTAGGCGAGGGCGTGGAAGTGGCCATAAACCTCACCGGCGGCGACATGTTCCCCGCCGGGTCTCCCTTCCAGGCCCTGATAGACCTCAGGGACGCGCTCTTGGCCGATGACGGCAAGGCCGTCGAGAGCTCCCTCGCCGCCCTGGACCAGATGCTGGATCACCTCATCACCCTGCGCGCGGAGGTCGGGGCCAGGATGAACCGGCTCGAGGCCGTCCGCGACCGCCTGGAGGCCGCGAAGCTGGACATGGAGCGCATGCTGGAGGGCGAGGAAGGGGTGGACCTGGCCCGGCTGATAGTGGATTTCCGGGCGTCGGAGACGACCTATCGCGCCGCCCTGGCCACCGGGGCTAGGATCCTTCAGCCCACCCTCGTGGATTTCCTCCTGTAAGATAGAGGGAGGTGGGTGGAGTGCACGTACATACAGCGCGCTTTGGGAGGATCGAGGTCGAGGAGGACAGGGTAATAACCTTCCCGCGCGGGATCTACGGGTTTGAGCACTGCAGGCGGTTTTTCCTGCACAGGGAGCCCTTCAGGGGCCGCCCTGTGGAGGCGTGGTTGGCCTGGTTACAGAGCGTGGAGGACGGCGACGTCGCCTTTCTGGTAATGGACCCGGCTGTGGCCTTCCCAACCTACCGGCCGGCCGTACCGAAGGCGGACCTCGAGACCGTGGGACTCGCCGCCCAGGCCGACGGCGCCCTGTTGGTCATCGCCGTGGTGCCGCCGGACACGCGGGACATCACGGTCAACCTCAGAGCCCCCCTGCTGGTAAACCCCGCAGAGCGCCTGGGCGTTCAGGTGATCCTGGAGGACGACGCCTATCCCCTGCGACAACCACTGAGCTCCGCCATGTCTAAAGGGCAGGCCAGGATGATAGGCTAGGAACCAGGGAGGGTTCCCGAATACGACAGGGAGGTCAGAAGATGCTGGTCCTGACTCGCAGGGTGGACGAGAGCATAATGCTCGGCGATGACATCGAGATCAAGGTGGTGGACGTCAGGGGAGGCCGGGGCAACTACTCCGTGCGGATCGGTATCGAGGCGCCGCGGCACATCACGGTCCTCCGCAAGGAGGTCTACGACGAGGTCATCGCGGAGAACCGCAAGGCGTCACTACAGGTGGACGAGAGAGCTCTGGACCGGATCTTAGAGGCCATTGAAGAGGTAAAAAAGGGGGAACCGCGACGAGATGGGCCTTGAGGATTACAGGCGAACCCAGATACAGACGGCGCCTCCGGAGAAACTGGTGCTGATGCTTTACGACGGCGCCCTCAGGAACGTGGCGGCGGCCGATAGATTCCTCTCCGAGGGTGATAGGGAGGGGCTCAATCGCGCCACCGGCAAGGCCCAGGATATCCTGGCGGAGCTGCGCTCCTCGCTGAACTACGAGGCTGGGGAACTGGCGGACCGGCTCGCTGCCCTGTACGATTTCGCCGCCCGCCGGCTCATGGAGGGCAACATCAGGCAGGACCGGAGGGCGCTTGAGGAGGCGAGGCAGATCCTTCGCGGGCTCAGGGACGCCTGGGCTGAGATGCTACGTTCCTGAGTTTCCTCGCTCACGAGGAAGGTAGAAAAAAAGGGGACCGGTGCCACCTTTGCTTAGGCCCGGTCCCTAATAGTTTCTAAGGCCGGTTCCCGTTTTTCGAGCTTTGACCTACGGCGAGGAGGGACTAAGGGTGTCGACGATCTGCTGGAAGATGCCCTGGATGCTACCACCCATGGCTGTCAGGACCGCGATGACGACGATGGCTACCAAAGCGATGATCAGGCCGTATTCTACCATTCCCTGCCCCTCTTCGTCCCGCAGCAAATTCGCGAGCTGCCTGACCAGGGCGCCGATGCCCATGCCGTTCACCTCCTTTTCAGACCGCGCCCCCTCGACGGCCGAGTCGGGGAGGCGGTGCCGAAAGGCGGTGAAAAACAAGACCCCTTCCCGGCAGTCCGGCCGTCATGGCACGCAGGCGTGCTGTAGACCCGTGACTTTGCGCCCCCCGCTTTCGCGGGGTTTGCCTTTTTCGAGACGCGGTCGTAATGCGACGCTCGCCCCTTTGTTGGCACTTCAAATTCTACCACGGGCTCTCTACCAGGTCAAGGCTATTCAGGAAATTTTCTGCCACCACTACCAATCTGGGTGGCATTGGAGTATAATGTAACCAGGTTAAGTCACAGCTAGATACCTCCTAAGTACAAGGGCAAAGCTGTCGAAAGGCAGCGACGCAAAGCCATGGGTCTACAGCGGATTACCGCCATGACTGCCAGGCTGCCGACGGAGGGTAGGATAGTGTTCTCACTTCCGCCGGTACGCCTGCGGAAGTTTTTGTGTTATAGGGGGTCAGGCGATGAGTTGGTTCGCCGGACAGTTGAGGAGCCGAAGAGGCCAGGTCACGGTGGAGCTCGCCCTGATCCTGCCCGTGGTGGTGTTCATGCTGGTGGCTGTGCTGGAGGGGGCGCGCGCCTTCACTACCTTCCTCGACCTGCACCACGCGACCCGGGAGGGCGTGCGGGTGGCCGTTACCCACGCTGCGGACAGCGCCATCGAGCAGGCCATCTACAGGGCTGTGCCCGCCCTGGACCCCGAGAGGCTGGACATCACCATCACGCCGCCCAAGGAGCAGAGGAGATCCGGAGAGCCCGTGACCGTAACCCTGACCTACGAGTTTCCCGTCGTGGCCCCCTTCGTCTTCCAAGATGTGTTGGTGATACCGCTAGAGAGCACCATGACCATGAGGATGGAGTAGGGGGTGTCCCCAAATGGCGTTGTTGCGAGGTGAATCGGGCGCCGTAGTCATCCTCTTCACGCTCATCCTGGTGGCCTTCCTGGGCATGCTGGCCCTCGGGGTCGACGTGGGTCACGCTTACGTGGTCAGGAGCCGACTGGCCAACGTGGCCGATGCCGCGGCGCTCGCGGGCGCCCAGGAGCTGCCCGACGACCCGGAAGGGGCCCTGGCCGTGGCGCGGGATTACGCCCTGCGGAACGGGATAGACCCGGCCGACCTCACCCTGTACATCCCCGAGGACCGCCCCAACGAGCTCCACGTGAGCGTGCGGGATGTGGTGGTGCACTCGGTGGCCAGGGTATTGGGCTTTACCTCCTCGGAGGTCGTCGGGCGTTCGGTCGGCGCCAGCTACCCGCTGGCGGGCGTATCCGGAGCACGGCCCTTCGGCGTCGAGGTCCAAGACTTCGTCCTCAACGAGGTATACCTTCTCAAACTCGGGCCGCAGTCGGAGGGCGGGCCCTACAGGGGCAACTTCCACGCCCTCTCCCTGGGCGGGACCGGCGCCAGCCGTTACCGGGACAACATCCTGAACGGTTACGACGGCCAGCTCCAGCTCGGCGATGAGATCCCGACGGAGCCCGGGAACATGGCCGGGCCCACGGCCAGCGCCATGAAGGCCCTGCTCAGCCAGGACCCGGACAGCACCTACCAGAACTATTCACGTAACTCCCCGCGTTTGCTGCTGGTCCCCCTGGTGGAGAGCTTCGAGGCCAGCGGCAAGGAGGCGGTCAGCATCATTGGCTTCGCTATGTTCTTCCTGGAGGGTTGGGACGATGCCACCTCCGAGATCCGGGGCAGGTTCATCCGCTACGTGATGGACGGTGAGGCGGCCTGGGGCGCCGCGGGAACTGATTTCGGCCTGAGAACGGTCAAGGTCATCGAGTAGGAGGAACCCATGAACAGAAACGCCCTTATCCGAGCTGTAGTCATACCGCTGATCCTCTCCCTGCTCCTGGTGCTGGCAGTCCGGGAGTACGTGGACATGAGAACCGAGGAGGCCCGCCGGGCGACCGAGACGGCCCAGGTGGTGGTGGCGGTGGCCACCCTTCCGCCGCGGACGGTGCTCACCGAGGACCTGTTGGCCCTGCGCACCGTGCCGCGCTCCTTCGTGACCGCCGATATGGTCCAGAGGGTCGAGGACGCTGTAGGACGCACGACGGTGGTGCCGCTGGCCGCGGGCGACGTGATCTTCAGCAGTAAGCTGGCCGGGGAGAACGAGCTCAGCGGCCTGTCCTTCCACCTGCCGCCCGGCAAGCGGGCCTTGACCATCTACGTCAACGAGGTCATCGGGGCCGGTGGGTTCGTGCAGCCCGGCGACTACGTCGACGTCCTGGCCACCCTCGGCCGCGATGTGGTCGGCTCCGACATGACGGTTATGGTCGCCCAGGACGTCATGGTAATGGCTGTGGGGCGACGGACCGAGGTGGGGGACGGTAGAGAGCTCGACCCCGAGGCCTACTCGTCGGTGACCCTGGCCGTGACCCCCCAGGAGGCCGGGCTGATCACCTTCGGCGAGGAAAAGGGGACGCTGCGTCTGGTCCTCAGGGGGGCCACGGAGACCGAACAGCTCGAGAGCCTGATGGTCGACGCAACTGAGTTCGCCGGCGGGATACCGCTGGTCCAGAAGGACCAGTCCCACAAGATCCGACTGGACTCGCCCAACGAGCAGGTGAGGTTCTACGTGACCCTTCTGGAGGTGGACAGGGACCAGCTGGGCGCGTTCGGGCTCCAACCGGGGCACGGCGTGGTCATCGCCGAGGTCAACACCATCCCCGTCAAGGGGCTAATAGCAGCGCTGGTCGACCAGGGCAAGGCCCGGGTCTTCGAGACCTCTGACCTCATCACCATGCACAACGAGGAGGTCACCTATTCCCTAGGCGGCACCTTGGAGCTGGACGGGGAGAGTTACCCCTACGGGCTGACCCTGCGGCTTAAGCCCTTCGTCCACAACGTCCAGCTCAGGGACCTCACCGTGGACGTCCAGGTAAAGGTGCTGTCGGCGCCGCCGGGCGAGGAGCCGGCCACCGACGAACGGGGGGCCTCCGGCACCATAACCTTCGGCGACTGGGAGTCCATCATCGTCGGCGGGCTGTACCTGCCGGCCGACTTCACGGACTATAACCACGCCTTGCCAGCGAGGTTCGTGACGCCGGCCCTGCGGCAGGGCGAGAGGGAGCTGCTTTTGCACATCAGAATGGAGACCGATCCGAGATGAGGCGAGTACAGTGAACGAAGATAGAACCCACGTGCTGATCGTACATCAAGACCCGGCCGCGGAGGAGGGCGCTTACGACGACCTGCCGGGAGTCGTGGTGCTCGCTGAGGTTATGGGCTACGAGCGGGCCGTAGAAGAGGCGGACTACCAGAGCCCCGATGTGGTCTTGGTCGTGGCCGCCGGGGACGTGGAGGCCACGCGGCGGCTCGTGGAGGCCCTGGCCGGCGAGCCCCACTCTCTGCCGGTGGTGGTGGTGAGCCCCACCTACCAGCCGTCCACCGTGACCCGTTACCTCGCCGCCGGGGCCAGGAACGTGGTCCCCGCCGGCGACGCGGGCGCCCTCGCGCTGGCCCTGACGGGCGCGAGCCGGCCCCTCAAGTCCCGCCGGCCCTCGCGGCGGGGCCGCATCTTCACCGTGTACAGCGGCAAGGGGGGCGTCGGGAAGACCACCCTAGCCGCGAACTTGGCCGCCGCCCTCTCCGTCGTGACCACGGGCAAGGTGGCGGTGGTGGACCTGGACCTCTCCTTCGGCGACGTGCACTTTCAGATGTGCGGCACCGACTTGAAGGCCCGCACTACCATCCACGACCTGGTCTCCCTCCCCCAGCTGGAGCCGGACCAGGTGGAGAGGGCCATGATCTCGGCCCACCGCTGTCCGGTGCGGATCCTGAGCGCGGTGGGCGACCCGGAGAAGACGGAGGACGTAGGCGCCCGTGAGGTGCGAGAGGTCCTCCAGGCCCTGAAGAGCCACTACGACTACGTGGTCGTCGACACGCCCTCCAACTTCGACGACCGGACCCTGGAGGCGTTGGAGATGGCCGGGGTGGTGCTCTTGGTGGCTGCCCCCGACGTTCCCACGGTGGCCAAGACCAGCATCAGCCTGGCCTCCATGCAGAAACTCGGGTATTCCGAGAACAAGGTTCGCCTGGTCCTGAACAGGGCTGACACCGGCGTTGGGGCCAGGCGAGTGGAGGAAGCCCTGGCCTACCGGGTGTGGGCCCAGATTCCCAGCGACGGCAGGGTGGTCCTGCGCGCGGTCAACGAGGGCGTCCCCTTCGTGTTGACGGCGCCCCGCAGCCGCGCCGCGCGGGCCGTGACGGCCATGGCGCTGCAGCTGGCCCATCCGGCCGACGTGAGGAAACCGGCAAGACGCCTGCGGCTTAACCTGGGAGGTGCGAGATGAGCCTGCGATCCAGGATCAACGCCAGGAGATCCGAGAGGATAAAGAGCAGCAGCGGTCAGGTGCAGGCCGGGCCCGTAGAGATGCGGGCCGAGGACATGGAGCTCCGCGCCCGCCTGCAAGACCGGCTGGTGGAGGAACTGGGCGACAGGGAGGGAACGGGCCCGGCCAGCGAGAGCGAGATCCGGGCCGTGATCGCCCGCATCGTGGACGAGGAGGGGGTCCCGCCCCTCCGCCGCGAGGAGCTCATCCAGGGCCTGGTGGACGAGATCACGGGATACGGGCCCATCCAGCCCCTTCTGGACGACCCGGAGGTCACCGAGGTCATGGTCAATGGACCCGACCAGGTCTGGGTGGAGAGAAGGGGCAAGCTCTTGAAGACCCCGGTGCGTTTCCGCGATGCACGTCATATCCTGAAGATCATCGAGAAGATCGTCTCTCCCCTGGGCAGGCGTATCGACGAGAGCTCGCCCATGGTGGACGCGAGGCTTCCCGACGGCAGCAGGGTCAACGCCATAATCCCGCCCCTGGCCCTCAAGGGCCCCACGCTGACCATCAGGAAGTTCTCCGCCGAGCCCCTGACGGTGGCCGACCTGATAAGGTTCGGGACCCTGACGGAGGAGATGGCGGAGTTCCTCAACGCCTGCGTACGGGCCAGGCTGAACATTCTGGTCTCGGGCGGCACCGGCTCGGGCAAGACGACGACTCTGAACGTCCTCTCCTCCTTCGTGCCCCCCGACGAGAGGATCATCACCATCGAGGATGCCGCGGAGCTGCGCCTGGCCCAGGAGCACGTGGTGTCGCTCGAGACCAGGCCCCCCAACGTGGAGGGGAGGGGCGAGATCACCATGCGCCAGCTGGTGAAGAACGCCCTGCGGATGAGGCCCGACAGGATCATCGTCGGAGAGGTGCGGGGCGGCGAGGCCCTGGACATGTTACAGGCCATGAACACCGGCCACGACGGCTCCCTGACCACCGGGCACGCCAACAGCCCGCGTGACATGTTGTCCCGCCTGGAGACCATGGTGTTGATGGCGGGGATGGAGCTGCCCGTATCGGCCATCCGGCAGCAGATCGCCTCCGCCCTGGACCTCATCGTGCACCAGGCGCGCTTCCGGGACGGCACGCGCAAGATCACCCACATCACCGAGGTCCTGGGCATGGAGGACGACGTCATTACGACCCAGGACATATGGGTGTATGAGCAGACGGGGGTCTCCCCCGAGGGCCGGGTCCAGGGCAGGTTCGTCCCGACGGGCATACGGCCGGCGTGCTACGAGCGCATCGTGCGCCAGGGCCTGAAGCTCCCGGCGGCCGTCTTCGAGGGGGGTATGGCGCTGTGAGGGCCGAGACCCTGCTTGCCGCTACCTTCCTGCTGTCCTTCGCCCTGCTGTCCTGGGCCCTTCGACTGCTCACCGCCAGCCGGCGGGCGGTCGACCTCCGCCTACAGGCCCTCGCGCCCCCCAGGAGAGACGAGGAGGAGGAGCGGGGGGAGGGGGCGGCCCGGGTCTGGCTCCGGGTACTGCGGCAGACCATCAGGACCAGCCTCGCCTCCCGGGAGGTGACCCTCCGTCTCAACCGCGCCGGGCTCGGGCGGTACGAGCCCGGGGATTACTACCTGGCCAAGGTCCTGGCCGTAGCCGTGCCCGGCCTGCTGGCCCTATCGCTGGGGGGCCCGGTGGCCGCGGCGGCGGCCGCGGCCGCGGGCTTCTTGGCCCCGGACTTCGTCCTGGCGCGCTTGGCCGCGCGCAGGTTGGCGGCCTTCGAGGGCCAGCTGGTGGACGCCCTCACCGTCATCTCGAGCTCCCTGAAGTCGGGGCACTCCTTCCTGCAGGCCCTGAACACCGTGGCCCGTGAGATGCCCGATCCCCTGGGGGGTGAGTTCGCCAAGGTGCTCCGCCAGATCAACTTGGGCCACGACCTGGAGGCGGTCTTGGTGGACCTGACCGAAAGGGTCCCCAGCGGGGATCTGGAGCTGGCCGTGACCGCCATCCTCATCCACCGTGAGGTGGGCGGCAACCTGTCGCACATCCTCGACAACATCATAACCACCATTCGGGAGCGGGTGGAGATCCGGGGCCAGGTAAGGACCCTCACGGCCCAGGGTCGGCTGTCCGGGCTCATAGTTTCCCTTCTGCCCCTGGCCCTGGGCCTGTTCATGTTCGTCGTGAATCCCGAGTACATGCGGCCCCTCTGGACCGAGGGTATCGGGCGGCTGATGTTGGGCCTGGCCCTCGTCTTCGAGGTCCTGGGCCTGTGGTGGATCCGGAAGATCGTCGATGTGAGGTTATAAGGGGGAAGTTAGGTGGGCTTTTGGCTCTTGTCCTACGGCATAATCCTGGCTATCTACCTCGTCATCGCCTCGTGGAGGCAGAAGGGCCCCGTGGCAAGGCGCCTGGCGCAGCTGAGGGGGCGCGATGAGGGGCCGGCCGAGGAGGCGCGGCCGGCCCTGACCTTGAGCCTGCGCCCGGCACTGCGCCGGGTGGGCGAGTTCCTGGAGGGGCTCGGCCTTAGCGGGCGAAAGGAGAGGCTGGCCCGGCTCATCTGGCAGGCCGGCAGGCCCCATAACCTCCGGCCCGCTGATATCACGGCCCTGCAGCTGGTCCTGGTCGTCGCCGGCATCGCGGCCGGAGGGATCCTGGCCCTGGCGCCCTCCACGCGTCTCCTGGGCCTGCAGCTGGCGGTGCTCGGCGCCGTGACCGGCTACCGCCTGCCCATCGGGTACCTCGAGAGCAGGGCCCGGGCCCGCCGGGCGGCCCTGGAACGGGCCCTCCCCGAGATCCTGGACCTGTTGACGGTAAGCGTCCAGGCCGGGCTGGGCTTCGACGCCGCGGTGGCCAAGGTGACCGCGAAGCTGCAGGGGCCCGCGGCGGAGGACTTCGGGTTCCTGCTCCGGGACATCCGGGTGCGCGGCCGGATGGAGGCCCTCAGGAGGTGGGGCGAGAGGTCGGGGGTCCCGGACATCAAGACCTTTGTGGCGGCGCTGGTCCAGGCCGACCGCTTGGGGGTGAGCGTGAGCAGGGTCCTCGCGGTCCAGTCGTCGGCCATGCGCACCAAGCGGCGGCAACGGGCGGAGGAGCGGGCTATGCAGGCGCCCGTTAAACTCCTCTTCCCCCTCATATTCTTCATCTTCCCCACCATCTTCGTGGTCCTGCTCGGCCCGGCGGCCCTACACCTGATCGAAGTCCTGGGGGGGATGTAGGTGGATACGGTGCGGATCGTCGACCGGACTACGGGAAAGGAGCTCGCCTCACGCGCGGTAGTGGCCAGGGGCGTTCTGGCAAGGCTCCTAGGCCTCCTGGGTAGAAGCGGTTTGTCGCCGGGCGAGGGCATGGTCTTCAGGCCCTGTAAGGGCATCCACACCCTGGGGATGAGGTTTCCCATTGACGTCTTGTACCTGGACGGCAAAGGTATCGTGCTGAAGGCTCTGCCTGGGTTTCCCCCCATGCGGCTCGGCCCCTACCTCCGCCGGGCCCAGGTGGTGGTAGAGCTTCCGCTCGGGGCCATCGCCGGGGCTGGCACGGCTCCGGGCCACCGCATAGAGCTCGAGGAGAGGCGGTAGTTCGACCTCGGTTTAACCCCCCTTGTGTGAGGGCGCCCGTTGCCCCCCAGCGGGCGCCCTTGATGCGTCCATTCTTTTGGCCCGGAGGAGAGAAGATAATTAACGAGGCCATTCCCCTCCTGCGGGGAGGATATCCCGCCTTGGAAATTGAATCTATGGGAAGCTCAGGAGGTGGACCCATTGACCAAGGACCTTTTCGACGCCATCAGGGAGAGGAGAAGCATCCGACACTTCGAGAACCGGGAGGTGCCCGACGCTACCGTCAACCGGCTTCTAGAGGCGGCCATCATGGCCCCTAGCGCGGGCAACCTTCAGCCGTGGTCCTTCTTCGTGGTCAAGGACCCCGAGAAGAGGCGCGGGCTGAGCCGGGCCGCTTATGACCAGGCCTTTGTGGCGGCGGCCCCGGTGGTCATCGTGGTGTGTGCGGAGCCCGCGCGTTCGGCGGAGCGATACGGGGAGCGGGGCGCCGACCTGTACTGCATCCAGGACACGGCGGCGGCCGTGCAGAACATGCTGCTGGCCGCGGTCGCCCTGGGGCTCGGGACCTGCTGGGTGGGCGCCTTTGACGAGGCCCAGGCCGCCGAGGTCCTCGGCCTGGACGCGGCGAGGACCCGGCCCGTGGCCATGGTGCCGGTGGGCTATCCCTCTAGGACCCCCCGTCCCCGGCCGCGCCGGCCGCTGGAGGAAGTGGTCAGGGTCATCGGCTAGGCAGGAATCGGCGCGAGGGAGAAGAAACCAAAGGGCAGAGACGAGATGTGAAGGGGGATGGCCGTGTCCGAAAGGGTAACCATATCCGTGATCAAGGCCGACATAGGGGGCTGGGTGGGACACTCCTCGGTGCACGCGGCGCTCATCGAGCGGGCCGAGGAGTTCCTCTCGAGGGAGCCCCACCGCCAGCTCCTCATCGACCACTACGTGGCTACGGTCGGCGACGACATCAACCTCATCCTCACCCACGAGCGCGGGGTGGACTGCGAGGAGATCCACCAGCTCGCCTGGGACACCTTCCAGGCCTGTACCGAGGTCGCGAGAGAGCTCAAGCTCTACGGCGCTGGACAGGACCTGCTGTCCGATGCTTTCTCCGGCAACATCAGGGGCCTTGGCCCGGGCGTGGCGGAGATGGAGTTCGTGGAGCGGGCCAGCGAGCCCCTGGTGATCTTCATGGCCGACAAAACCGAGCCGGGCGCCTGGAACTACCCGCTCTTCAAGATGTTCGCCGATCCCTTTAACACCGCGGGGCTGGTCATTGACCCGAAGATGCACGCCGGGTTCCGGTTCGAGGTCCACGACCTCATCGAGCACAGGAAGATCACCTTCTCCCTGCCCGAGGATATGTACGACATGCTGGTGCTCATCGGGGCGCCGGGCAGGTTCTGCATCAAATCGGTCTTTTCCAAGGAGACGGGCGAGATCGCCGCCACCTCCTCCACTCAACGGCTGAACCTGATGGCCGGGAGGTACGTGGGCAAGGATGACCCCGTCTGCATAGTGAGATGCCAGAGCGGGTTCCCCGCCGTCGGGGAGGCCCTGGAGCCCTTTGCCAGGCCCCACCTGGTCTCCGGCTGGATGAGGGGCTCGCACAGCGGTCCCCTGATGCCCTCCTCGGCCCGGATGGCATCCCCTACCAGGTTCGACGGGCCGCCGCGGGTGGTGGCCCTGGGATTCCAGCTCGCCGACGGCAAGCTGGTCGGGCCGCAGGATTTCTTCGCCGACACCGCCTTCGACAACGCCAGGAAGCTGGCCAACGACCTGGCGGATTACATGCGAGGCCTCGGGCCCTTCGAGCCCCATCGCCTGCACCTTGACGAGATGGAGTACACCACCCTGCCGGACGTCATGGCCAGGCTGCGGGACAGGTTCGAGGAGATGGATGAATAAGGGGATGAGGGCCCACCCCCCGGTGGGCCCTCAACTGTTACCCGAGACCACCCTCAGCCCGGTCCTCTCGAGCACAACGCGGTCGCCCTCCACCCTGACCCGGACGTAGCTGCCGGGCCGCATGCCCGCCGCCTCCAGGATCGCCCGCGGCAGCTTGACCTCGCCGCGCAGAAGCTCTACACGCCGTCGTCGGTCTTGCGCTCTAGAAGTCATGGTGAAGCCCCCTCAGTTGTGGGAACAGTATAACACCATCGGGGGATGAAGACTGTCGAAGCGGCTCGGTGGGGGCACGCTAAGAAGGTCGGCTCCCTTGTGACGGGAAGGGAAACCAGGTCCTGCCTGCGAATAGAGAAGAGACGTCATACTGGTGAGGTAGATCTGCCGTGTGGAACTCCCTTTTCGCCCTCGTACGGGACCTCCCTCCCGAGGTCGCCGTAGTGTTTGTGGCCATGCTGCCCGTAGTGGAGCTGCGAGGGGCCATTCCCCTCGGCATCTCCCTCGGGGTCCATCCCCTCGAGGCCTTCATCCTGGGGGTGGGGGGCAACCTGGTGCCGGTCCCCCTGATCCTCCTGTTCATGGAGCCCGTCTCGGCCAGGCTGCGTCGTGTGGGGGCCCTGCGGCGGGTTATCGACTGGGTCCTCGGCAGGACCGCGGCCAGAACCCACCGGCTGCGGAGCTACGGGCTCATAGGTTTGGTGCTCTTCGTGGCCACCCCACTGCCCTCTACCGGCGCCTGGACGGGGGCTTTGGGGGCCTCTCTCCTGGGCATGGGGAAACGGGCGAGCTTCCTGGCCATCGCCCTCGGAACCTGCCTAGCGGGTGTCGTGGTGACGGCCTTGAGTGTGCTCGGTATGATTTCCGTGAAGACTATGGGTTGAAGACGACAGAAGTAAAGGTGGGATTTGAGAGTGAACGCGCTAGTGAAAAGAGGAGTAGACCGCATAACCTGGGCCGGCAGGGGGATGCCCGTGCTCGGGTCCATCAGGGAGAGATGGCAGAAGGAGAGGCCGCTTGAAGGGGTGAGGGTGGCGGCGTGCCTACACGTGACGACGGAGACAGCCAACCTCCTCATAACCCTGAAGGAGGGCGGCGCTGAGGTGCGGCTGTGCGCCTCCAATCCGCTGAGCACCCAGGACGACGTGGCCGCAGCGCTGGACGAGGTTTACGGCGTGGCCACCTTCGCCGTACGGGGCGAGGATCGGGACACCTATTACGAGCACATCCACCGGGTCCTGGACCTAAAGCCCCATGTGACCATGGACGACGGCGCGGATCTGGTTAACGTCCTCCATTCCGACCGCCGCGAACTGCTCGACGGGGTATTGGCGGGAACCGAGGAGACGACCACCGGCGTCATAAGATTGAAGGCCATGGAGAGGGACGGTGTGCTGGAGTGCCCGATCATAGCCGTTAACGACGCCCGGACCAAGCACATGTTCGATAACCGCTACGGCACCGGGCAGTCCACCATAGACGGCCTCCTGCGGGCCACCAACCTGCTGGTGGCCGGCACGACCCTGGTGGTGGTGGGCTACGGCTGGTGCGGCAGGGGAGTGGCCGCGCGGGCCCACGGCATGGGCGCCCGCGTGGTCGTCGTCGAGGTCGACCCCCTGCGGGCCCTCGAGGCGACCCTGGACGGCTACTGGGTGACGGATATGGAGGAGGCGGCCCGTATGGGCGACGTCTTCATAACCACCACCGGTAATATCAACGTCATCGACACCCCGCATTTCGCCCTGATGAAGGACGGGGCGATGCTCGCCAACTCCGGCCACTTCGACGTGGAGATCAACCTCAAGGGGTTGGCGGCGATGGCCCGTGAACGGCGAAAGGTGCGGGAGAACGTGGAGGAGTACCTCCTCGAGGACGGCAGGAGGCTCTACGTCCTGGCCGAGGGGCGGCTGTTGAACCTCGCGGCCGCCGAGGGCCACCCGGCCCAGGTCATGGACATGAGCTTCGCCAACCAGGCCCTCTGCGTGGAGTGGTTGGTTACTAAGAGGCCGTCCCTCGAGAGGAAGGTGTACAGCGTTCCGGAGGAGATCGATAGGGAAATAGCCAGGTTGAAGCTGGCCAGCATGGGGGTCCGGCTCGAGAAGCTGACCCCTGAACAGGAGCAGTACCTGGCCAGCTACTCACTGGGCACCTGAGGTGATGCCATTGAAGAGCGGCAGAAGGGCGGCCCTGGTCGGGCTCATCCTGCTCGTCGTGGTCTGGGTGGGCGCAGGGGCCGTTCCGGCCCTGGCGGCTGACGACGCGGACTCGTCCCTCTCGGCTGGGCTCGAGCTCATCGCCGATGTGGTCAGGTATATCCGGGCCCATCACGTCTCCGAGGTAACCCTCGATGAGCTCATCGAAGGGGCCATCGAGGGGATGCTGTCCGTGCTCGGCGACGACTACTCGGCGTACATGACCCCGTCAGAATACGAGGAGTTTAACATCGACATACAGGGGAGCTACAGCGGTATCGGGGTGGTCATCACCCAGAGGGGCGAGTACATCGTTGTGGTATCGCCCTTCGAGGGCAGCCCCGGCCAGGAGGCTGGGCTCCAGCCCGGTGACCGCATCGTCAGCGTCAACGGCCGAGACATCGTCGGCATGACCGTTGAGCAGGCGGCCCGGCTCATCCGCGGCCCTGCAGGCACGACGGTGAGGCTGGGCATCGAGCGCGACGGCACGACCTTCGAGGTGGAGATCGTCAGGCGCGAGATCGTCCTGCACACCGTGGAGGGACGGATGCTCGAGGACGGGATCGGCTACATCAAGGTCGCCCTCTTCGACCAGCGGACGGCGAGCGAGTTCGGGCAGAAGCTCTCAGAGCTTAAGGAAAAGGGCCTTAAGGGCCTCATCCTGGACCTCAGGGATAACCCCGGCGGGCTGCTCTCCGCTTCCGTGGAGGTGGCGGGGTACCTGGTTCCGCCGGGCCCGGTGGTGCGCGTAGAGGACCGCGCCACGGGCCGGCAGGTCTTCCGGTCGGACACCCCGGCCCTGGGCGTCCCGCTGGTGGTCCTGGTCAACGGGGGCACGGCCAGCGGCGCCGAGATCGTGGCCGGCGCGGTTCGCGACCACGGCGTGGGCATCTTGGTGGGAACCAGGACCTTCGGCAAGGGCAGCGTGCAGTCCATCATCGACCTCGAGAACGGGGGCGGGCTCAAGATCACCACCGCCCGTTACCTGACCCCGGCGGGGACGGCCCTCGACGGCAGGGGCCTGGAGCCCGACGTCGTGGTGGAGCCCCTGCCGCCGCGGGAGGAGGAGGCCGAGTTCCCGGCCTTCCAGTTCAAACGCGAGCTCAGGCGGGGCCTCATCGGCCTCGACGTCCTCGACCTGCAGCAGAGGTTGAGGGCCCTCGGTTACGATCCCGGGCCCATCGACGGCATTTTCGGGCCCCTCACCGAACGGGCCCTGAGGCGTTACCAGCAGGACCGGTCCCTGCAGCCCACCGGGGCGCTCGACGAGGCCACGGCGGCCACCCTGGGCCGAGCCCCCGACGGGGAGACGGAGCCTCCCTCAGGCGACAGGCAGCTGGATGAGGCCCTGGCCATCTTGCGGGACCAGATCAGATAGGCTCCTCACCTGCCTGTGGGGGGCCACATTACCCCCAAAAGAGGACGTTCGTGTGCGAAATTATAGGGGGAGGGCCCCGGAGCGGGGCCACTACACCCACCTCATCCTTGTGGAAGCGCCCGGCGCCAGGGCGCTTCCTCTTTTGTACCCCTGACGCAGTTTGTAACAGTTGAGTAACAATGGGAGGGGCGATTTTCTTTATGGGAGGAATGGAATACTAAGTAAGAGAAGTAAAACATCCCGCCCTGTTGATTCCATCCGAATTTCCGCCGAAGGAGAATCCGGATCTTGAAATCGCTGCCAGTGCTCTTAATCCTAGCGTTAGCGACCCTGTTTCTATCAGGTTGTGGCCAGGAATCCCTGGTGCCCCCGACCCAGGTCGCTCCGCTCCCGGCGACGGCCGAGGTGCTCGGCCCGGAGACGGGGGACGAGGTGGACCTTCGCGAGGTGCCGAGGCGGGACCTGGACCTCCTGTGGTCCGAGACCTACGACGACGTCTTCTCCACCTCCCTCTCCCGCGATGGCTTGGTCATCGTGGCCAGCGGGAACCTCGGCCCGCGCTGGAACAGCAGGATCGGGTTCAACGTCTACGACCGAGAGGGGAACCTCCTGTGGCAGTACCGCTTCCGGGACCGCGGTTACCGGAGCGTGTGGACGGAGGTCCTGGGGCAGGGGCGCTATGTGGCTGCCGCCTCCTACTACTATGACTCCTCAGGCCACGTCCACCTCTTCGAGGGCGGGACGAGGCTGTGGTCGGTTCCCGTCAAGGGGCCAGTGTCGGTGGCCATGCCCCCTGAGGGGGACTATCTGGCCATCATCGACCACGTGGCCTCGGCCCTGATGGTCTACGATACGGCCGGGAACCGGCTGATGCGCACGGAGGTCGGTGAGGACGCCCAGGTAGATATAGTCATCGGGGGGCAGTTGATCCTCCTCAAGGACGAGGGGCAGGTGGCCCTCCTGACGCCGGAGGGGACGCGGATATGGGGCTATCCCCTGGAGGGGACGATAAAGAGGAACATCGCCCTGTCTCATTCCGGTGACCTGGTGGCCGTGGCCACCGGCGACGCCGATAGCGTGCTCTACGTCTTCGACCGGAGCGGGGAGCTGCTGTGGAAATACGTCCTGTTCCCCTCGGGCACCAACGAGCTCACCTTCAGCGCCGACGACCGATACCTGGCGGTGTATAACGTCGGGCGTCGCGGCGGGGTTTACGTCTTTGACGTCGAGAGCGGCGACCTCCTGTGGCGACGGTTCTTCCGGACGCCCTCGGGCCACCTCTCGGATATCAGAGACGTCGTCTTCTACCTCGCCGAGGAGGATTACCTCCTGCTGGTGGACCACGTAGATATCTTCGAGGTGGACGGTGAGCCCGTCGAGGAGCATCGGCTGCTGGCCTTCGACGAGGCGGGCCGGGCCCTGTGGTGGACGCCCCTCGGCGTGAACGTAGAGGTAGACCTGTCGCGGGATGCCACCACCTGCGTCGTGAGCACCAGCCCGCCCGTCGATGTGGCGGGACGGCAAGCCTGTGAGCTCAAGGCCTTCGACTTGGACGCGGCCCTGCGGGAGACCCTCAGCCCTGGGCCGGGATCCATCGAGAGATGAGTGGTGAGGGCGGATGAGACGTGCGCGCGCCATAGGGCCCTCCCGGGGCCGACGAGCCTTGGGAGCTTTCTTGTGCTTGACCCTTCTTCTGCTGCTTCTCCCCTGGCCCACCAACGCCGACCAGTTCGCCTGGTCATATCCCGATACCGTCGGCCACTGGGCGGAGCGCGAATTGGCCGTCCTCACTGCCCGTGGGGTCATAGAGGGCTATCCCGACGGGTCCTTCCGCCCCGGCCGCACCCTCACCAGGGCCGAGTTCGCCAAGATGCTGGTTGTGGCCTTGGGCTACGACCGTGGGGTTGATGTGCTGGCCGCCGTTCCCTCCCGTTTCTCCGACGTCCGCGAGGGACACTGGGCTGCCGGGCACATCGAGAGGGCCGCTGAGCTCGGCCTGGTGGAGGGTTACGAAGACGGCACCTTCCGTCCCGAGAGGGGCGTGACGCGGGTGGAGATGGCCGCTATGGTGGTCAGGGTCCCGGGACTCGCGGGCGGCGAAGTGCGGCCTTCGCTCACCGAGTTCGCCCACGCGGCGGAGATCCCCACCTGGGCCGGCTCCTACATATCCCAGGCCGTCCACGAAGGCCTGTTAATAGGATTTGAGGACAGGACGCTGCGACCGGCGAGGCTCACCACCAGGGCCGAGGCCGTGGTGCTCCTGTACCGTCTGCTGGAGAAACGCGGCGAGCTCTGGGACGTGCGGGGAGAGGTCGTGAGCGCGGCGGACGGTTCGGTGTCCCTGGCCCTGCCGGGCTATTCACGCCCCCTGGCCCTGCCCGTCGCCCCCGACGCTCTCCTGCTGAGGAACGGGCTCCCGGTCGGCCCGACGGACCTCCAGCCGCTCGACGAGCTGGTGGGGGTACTGGGCCCCGAGGGGGAACTGGTTTACGCCGAGGTCTCCTTCCAGGAGGTGGCGGGGTACCTGCTCGAGCTCGACGGCCTCCTGGCCTCCTACGTGACCAGTGACGAGCTGAGGTCCACGGTGGCCCTCCGGCCCGACGTAGTCGTCTTTCGGAACGGGGCGGCCGCCTCCCTCAGGGACCTGCGCCCCGGCGACCGGCTGTACATGGTCCTGGACCGCGAGGGCGCGGCTCGCTACCTGGAGGCGGTGACGGTGGACCTCAGCGGCCGGATCCTCGGCCGCGGCCCTCAGGGCCTGGAGGTCCTGACCGGTGAGGGCGAGAGCCGCACCTATCAGGTGGCCCCGGGGGTGGTTATATATATAAGTGGGGAGCCCGCGGCCTTTGGGGACCTAGCGCCGGGCCAGATCATCGAGGCGGCCGCGCTGGATGACGGCGGCCGGATCCTTTACCTGGAAGTGAGATAGGTGAGACGTCTCCTGCATCTTTCCCTCGTAATATTGCTGCTGCTGACGATGGCTCCCGTGGGGACCGCCGAGCCCCTGCAGCAGGACGTGCAGCTGGCCATCGCCATCAACAGGGAGGCCGTGGGGCTCCCCGAGTTCCTACAGGAGACCGGGGCCACGGGCGCGGGGGTGGTCATCGCCATCATCGACACCGGGGTTGACCCCGGCCACCCCGACCTGAGCTTCACCAGCGACGGCCGGAACAAGATCATCGACTGGCGCGATTTCACGGCCGAGGGCAGGGTGGACACGGGGCTCGTGGCCTTCGCCACGGGCGACCTGGTGCGTATCGGGGACGAGGCCTACCTCCTTCCCCCGGTGCGGTCCACGAGCGGGCGCTACCGCTACGGTTTCTTTCGCGAGGATCAGCTCGATGCAGGGGGCAACCTGGGCCATGACATAGACCACGACGGACGGACGGGAGAGTCCTTCGCCGTCCTCCTGGTAGACGCCTCTGCATGGGACGTCTACGACACGGTGTTCGTGGACACCGACGGCGATCGCTCCTTCGCCGATGAAACCCCCCTGAGGTCCTTCCGCGAATCGCGGCGGGTGGGCTGGTTCGGCGACATCGAGTCCGCGGCCAAGACCCCCTTCGTGGTGAGCCACCTCGACCCCGGAGGCGCCTACGTGTTCCTGGGCTTCGACGGGAACGGACACGGAACCCACGTGGCCGGCATTGCCGCTGGCTTCGCCGGTTACGAGGGCGGCATCACGGGCCTGGCGCCGGGCGCCCAGATCATGAGCCTCAAGGCGCTCGGGTCTTCCGGCGACGGCAACTGGCAGGACATATCGGCGGCCGTCCAGTACGCCGCGGAGCAGGGCGCGGATATTATCAGCATCAGCGTGGGCGGGGTCGTGGACATCAGCGAGGAGGGCAGCGAGGAGTCCCAGCTGATCGCACGCGTGGCGGAGGAGTACGGCGTGTTGTTCGTCCTGGCGGTCGGCAACGGCGGGCCGGGCGTCGGATCGGCGGTGACCCCGGGCGTCGTCACCGGGTCGATCACCGTGGGAGCCTTCGTGTCGCCGGAGATGTGGCGGCAGCAATACGGGTACCAAGTGCCGGAGCCCGGCTTATGGAGCTTCAGCGCCGTCGGGCCGCGTAAGGACGGCGGCCCCGCGCCGGACATCGTGGCCCCGGGCAGCGCGCTGTCGACGGTCCCCGAGTGGTTCGCCCCTCGAGGCCAGGCTTGGTTCGAGGGGACCAGCATGGCGGTGCCCCACGTGGCGGGGGCCGCGGCGTTGCTCTTGGACGCGTCGCGGCGTGCGGGCATGCAGGTGGACGCGGCAGCCCTGGTCAGGGCCCTGATGCAGAGCGCCGACCCCGTCCCGGGATACCACCTGGTGGAACAGGGCTACGGCCTCCTCAATCTGTGGGAGGCCTGGCGG
>ENA-OSAE01000328-OSAE01000328.1-marine-sediment-metagenome-genome-assembly--contig:-NODE-328-length-23932-cov-23.782343_pt1 | contig 23932 bp, 22 predicted proteins | sample MGYA00237870_ERZ529317 | MGnify/ENA primary metagenome ERZ529317 (study PRJEB26369, sample SAMN03142812) | marine sediment metagenome | biome: marine; feature: borehole; material: sediment... | reverse complement strand
AACCGGAGCGCTTCGACGTGCTGGTCACCGCCAACCTGTTCGGGGACATCCTCAGCGACCTCGGCGGGGCCCTCGCCGGCTCCCTGGGGCTCCTGCCCTCCGCCGCCCTGGGCGGGGAGACGCCTATCTTCGAGCCGGTACACGGCTCGGCCCCCGCGATAGCCGGCACGGGCCAAGCCAACCCCCTGGGGGCCATCCTGTCCGCGGCCATGCTCCTCCGCTACGGGCTAGGCATGGTCCGTCAAGCCGAGGTCGTGGAGGGGGCAGTGGCCAGGGTCCTAGAGGCGGGAGACGTGACGCCGGACCTGAAGCCCGGGTCACGCCTCACGACCTCTGATGTCGGAGATTTGGTAGTAAAGGAGATAAGAGGAGGGGAAGAGACGTGATCGTCTACCTGAATGGAGAATATGTGCCGGAGGAGCGCGCGGTGGTGTCGGTCTTCGACCACGGCTACCTCTACGGCGACGGCGTCTTCGAGGGCCTTCGCGCCTACAGCGGTCGGGTCTTCAAGCTCGCCGAGCACATCCGGAGGCTCTACGAGTCGGCCAAGACCATCATGCTGGAGATCCCCCTGACCCCGGCGGAGATGGAGGCGGTGACCCTGGAGACCTGCCGCAGGAACGGCATCTCCGATGGGTATATCCGGATCGTGGTCTCCCGGGGCAAGGGGGACCTGGGGCTTGACCCCCGCAAGTGTGGGAGGCCCACGGTGGTGGTCATCGCCCACAAGATCCAGCTCTATCCCGCCGAGCTCTACGAGAAGGGCCTTGAGGTGGTGAGCGTGGCCACGCGCCGCAGCGGGCCGGAGGTGGTGAACCCGCGGGTGAAGTCGCTCAACTACCTCAACAACATCCTGGCCAAGATAGAGGCCAACCACCTGGGATACGCCGAGGTCCTGATGCTCGACGACAGGGGCTTCGTCGTGGAGGGGACGGGAGACAACGTCTTCTGCGTGCGAGACGGCGGCCTCCTAACCCCGCCCACCAGCGCCGGCATCCTGGCCGGCATCACCCGCCAGACCATCATCGACCTGGCCCGAGAGGCGGGCATGGACGTCGCCGAGACGCTGCTCACCCGCCACGATGTCTATAACTCCGACGAGTGCTTCCTCACGGGCACGGCGGCCGAGGTGATCCCCGTCGTCAAGGTGGACGGCCGGACCATCGGGGACGGGAAACCCGGCCCCGTTACCCGGCGGCTTATCGAGGCCTTCCGGGCCTACGCCAACGCGACAGGCACCGAGATCTACCCCGAGGCCGCGGCCAGCGTGGACTGAAGGGCGCTGTGGCCCGGAGAGGAGAGCTCCCTCGCCCAACCTGCGGGTTGGGCCTTGTTTTTGCCGTGAGCCCCCTTGACAGGAGCAGCCGGTAGTGTATAATGACCCTAGGTATACTGTGTATGCTATATATACACAGTGAGCTTGCTGGTCGGCCCACCGGGAGCCGGGAGGCCATCACGCTGGAGGGGTGATCCCATGACCATGTTCCTGCCGCTGTCGAGCCGGGATCCCCGGCCCCTGTACCAGCAGATCAGCGATCAGGTCCGCGAGCAGATCCTGAGCGGGGAGCTCCAACCCGGCGAGAGGCTGCCGTCCATCAGGGAGCTGGCCGAGCAGCTCACCACCAGCGTGATCACCGTGCGGCGGGCCTACGCCGACCTGGAGGCGGAGGGATACAACTACACGCGGGCCGGGCAGGGGACCTTCGTGTCTCACCGACCGCAGGAGGCCATCCGACGGCAGGTAATGGAGGACTTCGCCGGGACGCTGCGGGACGTGGTGAGGAGGGGCCTGGCGAGGGGGCTTGACGGCGATGATATCAGGGAGATCCTGGAGAGGATACTGGAGCAGGGAGGTATGGACGGTGACGCTTGAGACGGCGATGGAGACGGGGGCGGCCCTGACCATGAGGGGGGTGAGCAAGCGCTACCGCGGCAGCCGCACCTGGGCCTTGCGCGACCTCTCGCTGGAGGTCCCGCGCGGCTACGTTATGGGCCTTCTCGGCAAGAACGGGGCGGGCAAGACCACTCTCATCAAGCTTGCCTGCGGGCTGTTGAAAGCGGACAGCGGAGACATACGGGTCCTGGGGGCCGACCCCGAGCGGTCGGGGCCCGAGCTGCGCCGGTTTATCGGATACGTGTCGGAGGCCCCGCAGCTCTACAACAACCTCTCCCTGCGCTGGCTGGCCGGGTTCGTGGCCGGCCGCTTCCCGGCCTGGGACGAAGCGTACTTCAGGCAGCTGCTCCGGCGCCTCGACCTTCGTGACCACCTGGGGGACCGGTTCGGGAAGCTCTCCAAGGGGACGAAGGTCAAGTTCGCGCTGGCGCTGGCCCTGGCACATCGCCCGAAGGTCCTCCTCCTGGATGAGCCCACCTCGGGGCTCGACCCCGCGGCCCGCCGGGAGGTGCTGTCGGTCCTCCTGGAGGCCCTGCGGGACGGGGAGACGGCCGTGGTCTTCAGCTCCCACATAACCTCCGATGTCGAGAAAATCGCCGACTTCGTGACCATCATCGACCGCGGGCGGGTGCTTCTCACCGAGGACAAGGAGACGCTTCTGAACCGCGTGGTGCGGGCGGTGCTGCCCCGAGAGGCCGGGGAGTGGCTCGAGCGCCTCGGCGAAGAGGGTCCTGTCATACATTGGCAGATGGGCCGCAGGCGCATCACCGCCCTCATCGGGGACCTCGATGAGTTCGAGGCCCTGTACCCGAGAGCCCTGCCACGGCCCTTCGACGTGACCCGGATGAACCTCGAGGACATCTTCGTGGCCCTGACCGACGCGAGGGAGGAGTGATCCGAGATGTTGGCACTGGTATTGAAGGACCTCTACGAACAGCGGACAAATATTTTGTTTTTCCTCGCCTTCCCAGCCCTGGGATACCTGGTGGGGCCGCCGCTCTATGGCGCCTTTCTGATACTACTGCCGTGGTCCATCGCCATCCGGGCGACCTACGCTGAGGACCGGGGCGGGCTCGAGTTCCTCTGCTCGCTTCCCTTCAGCCGGAATCAGATAGTGACGGCGAAATTCTTGTTGGTGCTGCTTTTGCTGCTGTTGGGCGTCGGCGAGGTGGTACTGGTGAGCGCTCTGCCACCGCTTGAGGGCACCCAACCTGTCCCGGACCAGGCCCTGTGGGTCATGCCCGTCACGGTGGCGGGGTTCGCCGCGGTCCTGACGGGGGCCTTCTTGAACCTGTTCTTCCGCATCGGCTACATCCGCGCCCTGAACTACTCGCGCCTGCTGGCCCTTCTACCCTTGGCGCTGCTCATCCCGCAGGTGCAGCAGATAGTGCTGAAATCGGGGGTACAGCTGTTCCTGACCTCCGACCCGCGACGCTTGGCGCTGTGGGTCTTGGCGGGAAGCCTGGTAGTATACCTCGCTCTTCTCTTGGACGCGCGGCGGGTCTTCGGCCAAAAGGATATAGCCTGACGGGTCCGGAGCCTACTCGGAGGTCTCGGCCACGGAGGCCAGCGGGAGCTCGTGTCCCCGCCGCGCCAGCTCTGGGCCGTCCATCTCAACCTCTACGCCCGGGCTGACGAACACCAGGTAGACCCTGGCCGGTGGGCGGCCGACGAGGTCCTCCAGGGCCGCGGCGTAGAGGGCCATCTGCCCCTCGTAGCCCTGGGCCCGCTTATCAGCATCCTGCGGGGACACGTCGTCGGTCTTGAAGTCCACCAGGACGATGTCGTCGCCGTCCCGGAAGACCAGGTCCACGTACCCTTCCACCACCACCCCGTCTTTGCAGAGCACGAAGGGCACCTCCACGTATCTCGGGCCCTCCACCGCCCGTTGCATGACCGGCAGGGCCCGGCACCGCACGGCCATATCCAACACCAGATCGGCCTCATCGGGCCGCAGGTTGAGCTCCCCGGCCAACCTCTCCACGGCCGTCTCGAGCTCTGATCGAGACCCGGCGTAGAACTCGGGCCTCTCGGCCAGGCGATGAAAGGCGGTGCCCAGCAGGACCCCCCTCTCCCGCCTGCCCCCGGCCCCATCCGGCGTCTTCTCAAGGGCGCTGGGGCTGACGAAGGTGGGGCCGCGCCTTCCCCGTGCCAACCTCTCCTCGAGCTCGCGGCGCCAGGCATCGCGGTTCTGGGAGACGTCGTCCGACGTCTTGGACGGCCGACCGGCCGCCTTCAGGTCGACGGGCTCCAGTTCGTCACAGAGGGTCCGCTCGCAGGCGGGGGTGAGGTCCGGCAGCAGGTACTTGTAGAATCCCTTGCCCTCCTTGACCCTGAAGTCGCATATGACCAGGTGATCCCTGGCGCGGGTGACGGCCACGTAGAAGAGGCGCACGAGCTCAGCCTCCACCCGTCGCTTCTCGGCCTCCTGGGCCCCAGCCCAGCCGGGGGTGGTGAAGGGCCCGTCCTTGCTGCCCAGCTTCACCTCGAGGGCGCCCGAGCTCCTGTCCAGCACCGCCCCGATCCCCCTGCCCAGGGTGGAGTTGAGGTTGGCCAGGATCACCACCGGGAACTCCAGGCCCTTGGCCCTGTGGATGCTGAGGACCTGGACGGCGTCCGTATCCTCCTCGGCCATGGGGGATTCGGCCTCGTCCCTCCCCTCCACCACCATGCCGTCCAGCCAGCGGACGAAGGCGCGGAAAGAAGTGCCGCCGGCAGCGTCGAAGGCCCGGGCCTGTTCCAGGACCTTGACCAGGTTGGCCACCCCCTGGCCCGGATGGGGCCTGGCGTACTGCTTCTGCAGGGCCGCAGTACGGCGGTAGACCCTGGACAGGAAACGCCCAAGGGCCTCCGACCCTCTGAGGCGGTGCAGCTCGGACAACACCGCGAGGCAGGTGGCGACGTAGCCCTCATCCTCCTTCTGGACGCGGCTAAAGCTCTTCCCGGAGGCCTTCCAGGCCAAGAGCTCCTCATCCGTGCAGGCGAAGTACTGCGACCGCAGGGCGGCTACCACAGCCACCTCGTCGTAAGGGTTGTCTATGGCCTTGAGGAGCGATATCAGCGACCGGACCTCGTCGCGGAAGTAGAACATGCGGCCCCCGGTAATGCGGTAGGGGATATCCGCAGCCCTGAGGGCCTCCTCGAGGGCCTCCGCGCCCGTGAAGGCGGGCAGCAGGATACCGATGTCCGCGTACCGGACCGCCCTCCTGTCTCCGGTATCAGGGTCCTCCACCTCTAGGCCCTTATCCACCATCTGCCGGATAAGGGCCGCCACGTACACTGGCTCCAAGGCCCGGGCCTCAGCCACCCCGGAGGGCGCGAAATCCGCCGGCGCGGTCAACAGCCGCACCCCGCTTCCCTTCCGCCCGGAGCGATAGGCGTAGAGGGGCACGTAGCGCGGCTGATAGGCTCCTTCCACGGACTCCTCGAAGAGGCCGTCGAAGAGCTGGTTGGCCCAGTCGATGATCTCCGGCACGGTGCGGAAGTTCTGAGTTATCCGCAGGAGTTCTCCGGAGGGGGACGATTCGATGAGCTCGCGGGCCCTCTCATAGGTCTCTATGTCGGCGCGGCGGAAGCGGTAGATGGACTGCTTGGGGTCTCCGACCACGAATAGACGGCCGGCACCGAGCCTCACCTCCTGCCAGTCTCGCGCCGGGGACGAAGACGGGTCCTCGGCGAGGAAGAACACTATCTCCGCCTGCAGCGGGTCGGTGTCCTGGAACTCGTCCACCAGGATGTGGTCGAAGGCCTCCTGGAACTCGCGCCTGACCTCGAAGTTATCCCGGAGGAGGTCACGGGCCCGCAGCAGGAGGTCGTTGAAATCCAGGAACCCCCGCTCAGCCTTCTCCCGCTGCCAGGTCTCCCGGAACTCAAAGAGCAGGTTCACCAGGCGGCAGGTTATGTCCCGGCCGATGCTCGCCCGCAGCCTGTCGAGCTCGGCGGCCAGCTCCCCGCACACCTCCTTCTGATACCGGCAGTGCTCGGGAGCCGACCAGTTCTTCTGGTTCCCGGCATTTTTTTCGACCTTGATCCCCGTCATAATGAAGGCCTCGGCTGACGGGAAGTCCTCCTGGGACTCCACCGCCTGTACCAGCTCCTGGATATGCAGGTAACCTTTATCGCTCTTGTCCTCGCAGTGCCTCTCGGCCAGGTCGGCGAGCTCCTCCACCGCCTGCCGCAGTCGGTCAAGGAAAGAATCCACCTCTCGCCGGTCATGGGGGGCTGCACTGGGGGGCCGGGCCTCGGGCTCGTTGATTATGTTCTGGGCGAGCCCCTTAACCTGCTTCAGAGTAATACCGAGCGCCAGGGCACGCCGAAGGGTATCACAGCTCTCCTGCAGGCGGGCCTCTAACCAGTCAGCCCACACCTCCTCGAGGAGAACCTCCCTCTGCACGGGGTCCAGCACCTCGAAATCAGGGTCCACACCGGCCTCCACCGGCCGTTCCCTGAGCAAAGAGGCCGCGAAGCCGTGGATGGTGGTGATGGCCGCCGTCTCCAGGTCAGCGGCGGCCTCCTCCAGCCGTCGCGCCTCCTCTGCGGTGGCCCCGGCGCGGGCCTCGTCGATCTTCTGCCGGAGCCTCACCTTGAGCTCGCCGGCGGCCTTCTCCGTGAAGGTGATGGCGGCTAGCCTCCTCAGGGACGCTCGCCCCTCCCTGACCATGTTCAGGATCCGTCCCACCAAGATGGTGGTCTTGCCGGTGCCCGCCCCGGCCTCGACGCAGAAATTCGTGGAGAAATCCTGCAGCGCCCTATCCCTCGCCGCCTGATCGACCGGAATCACGCCTCTTCCTCCTTCAAGGCCAAGAACTCCCGCATCTCCGGATCGCCCTGCTTGCGCGAGAATATCCTCCCCACCCCCGCCGGGCAGAGGGCCTTGTAATCGCACTGGCCGCAGTTCTCATCCTTGGGCCCCGGGTAGGGGAAGAACCTGCCGCGAGTTATCCCGTCGAGGATAATGCGGATGGCTTCCGTGAAGGCCTCCCAGACCTCGGTCCAGCTGGAGCCGTCGATGCCGTGCACGGCGAAGCCGCCAGCCGAAGTGACGTAATGGTAGTAGGCCTCGCAGTCCTCCGGCTTGACCTTCATGATCGTCGACGCCGCCTGGATGTACACCGGGAGCTGAAGGCCGTCGTGCTTGCTCTTCTTGCCGGTCTTGTAATCCACCACCCGCACCCGGCCGTCGGAGGCGTCTATCCTGTCTATCCTCCCCCTGAACTTGACGCCGGGGCCGGGCAGGTCCTCGAACCGCTCCTCGAACCTCACGGGGACCATACCATCGCCCCGCCGCGCCTCCCGTCTGAGGTAGCGCAGGAGGTCGGTGATGACCCGAGAGGACTCCACGTCCCGGGCCAGGCCGCTGATACCGGCCTGGGCGAAGGCCTCCCGGACCACGTCCCGCAGTTTAACGCGGTACCAGGAGACATGTTCGGGGGAGATGGGGAGCTTCCCCTCCCGGCTGGCTGCACTGTAAAACCGCTCCAGGACGTCGTGGATCAGAATCCCCCTGTCAAGAGGGCTCATCTGGAGCGCATCGGCCTCCTGCCACGGCTCGAGGCCGAGCACGTTGTGGGCGAAATACCGGAAGGGACAGGTGGCGTACTCCTCAAGCCGCGTGACCGACACCGTCCGCTCTCTCAGGTCGAGCTTTTCCCAGAACCGAGCGGCCGTCTCCTCCCCGATGAGGCCGTCGTAGGCGGTGTGCCTGTCCAGCCGGCGGGCCCGTTCCTGACGCAGGGCCCTGTCAAGGCCCGGGCAGAACTCCACCAGGGCCTCCGCGGGGCCGCCCCGGGCCAGGTAGCTGAGATCCCACTCCTCAACGTCCAGCGGGTCGCTGGTGGCGGGATCGATGCCCACCCTCCGGAAGACGGGCAGCCCCCTTAGGGCCTCGTAGGTCATCGGCCCGTCGCCGGCCAGGGCCTGCCCCACTGTTAGGAGGAAATGGGAGGGCACCCTCTCCCGGCCCGTCGCTCGGTCCATGCGGGGGTAGGAGAGCACGAGGTGCTCCCCTGCCGAACGCACGGCCTGCAGGAACAGGAGCTGCTCCTCCTGCCCACGCGCCCTGGACAGCGGCAGGAGCTCCTCGCGTGAGGCTGCGTTTATCTCCGCCCGCTCCCGGTCGGTCAGGACTGGGTCCTGCCTGCCGCGGAGGGGGAACCCCCCCTCGACCAAGCCGGCCAGGAAGACCACCCGATGACGGAGCCCCCTGGCGGCCATGACCCCCATTATCGACACGCCTTCCCTGCCGTAGGATCCCACGTTCCGGGCCCTGGACAGCACCGCCTCTCGGAAGGCCTCGAGGAAGGTCCTCAAGGAGACCTTGGGCTCCATCTTCCCCAGGAAGGCCAGCTCCTCGAGCACCTCCGCGAGCGACTCTCGCGTGTCCTCGTCGTAGAACTGCTCTAGCAGGACTCTGGCCTTCTCTACATACCCCTCCCAGGAGCCCTCCGCCTGGAAGGCCTCAAGGCAGGAGAAGAGCTTCTCGAGGAAGGGGAGCATCTCATCTATGGCCTCCAGGGCCGCCGACGAGCGGCCTGAGCCCCGGTCTTGTGCCCAGGAGAGGTACCTCTCCTTCAACTTGAGCAGAGGACCTTTCCAGTCGTGGCAGCCTCGGGTTATCCCCGCCTCGACCGTCAGGACGTCCCAGAGGGCTGTGTCCGCCTTGAGGGTGAGGGATGTCACCCACTCCATCACCTTCGCCCGCGCGGGGGGCTTGTTCTCCGCGAGCCCCAGGGCGAGGAGAAAGCTCCTGACCCCGGGCAGGGAGATGAGGGGCTCACCTTCGGGGAGGAAATAGGGGATGTTGAGGTCGTCGAAGATCTCGCGGAAGAGGGGGGCGTAGCTGGCCGGGCTTCTCAGGAGCACCGCCATGTCGGCGAAGGGCACGCCCTCTCCGGCGAGACGAAGTATCTCCCGCGCCACCTCCCGGACCTCGCGGGCCTCGCCCGGCGCGCTGATGATCTTCACCGTCCCGTCCCAGGCCGCAGGCCCACCGACGGCCCCGAACAGGTGTCTCTGGACAGTCGCCAGGTCTCCCGTGCGCTCCTCTCCCCCATCCACCGAGGCCTCTTCACAGCCGAGGTCGAGGAAGAACTGCCTCAGGGGCTCGGCGAAGGCGTAGGCGGCCGTGGGGCTATAGGGCAGGAAAAGGGTCAGGGAAAGCTGGCCGGCAGCGGCCCGCAGGAGCTCCCTCTGCCCGCGGTTCATATCGTAAAACCCGTAGATCATGAGCTCCCCGGTGCCGAGAAGCCCCTCGAGGTCGTCGGCCCTGCTGCGGGCCGCGGCCAGGATCTCCGGGGCGCCGGGGTACTCTGCGATGGTGTTGTAATACCTCTCGAAGAGGTCGGCGAGATCGGCGGCCTTATCCTCCCCGTCGAGCGCGGCGAGGGCACGCCTTACCTCCTCCGGGGTGCACAGGCCGGCGTCGCGCAGGGCCCTGAAGGTGCCGGCCAGGGCCCTGTGAAAGCCGGCGACGTCCCTGACGGGGGCGAAGTACCGGCACTGGTCCCCTACAGACGCCGCAGCGGCCCGATACTCGGCCAGGCCCGTTAGCTCTGGGGCCCTGCCCACCAGCGCCCGCGCCAGGTCGAGCAGGGTTAGGAACCGTACGTTGATGTGACCCCCGTACCTCTCGGCCAAGCGACGCCGCAAGTAGATGCCAAGGAGGTTGGAGCCCACCAGCACGATGACCGGCTCTAGTGGGTCCCTCTCCTTCCGCCGCGCGACCTCGGCGAGGAAATGTTCCTCGAGGTGGGGGTGTAGATGGCCGGTATACAGTATGTGGGACACGGGTACCACCTTCCGGGGGATCACCTTCTCCGTCCAACCTGATTTCCCTGTCAGGGGCTGCCAACTGATGCGCGGGGCGACGGCCTTGCGGGGATCGGCGCGGGCGGGTTATAGTGTTATAAAGCGTTATAAGGGGGGCTCTAAGATGCGAGGGCTGGTTATAACCGCCGACAGGCACCTCTACACCATGTCCGCCGACGCGAGGCCCGTGGGGAGGGTCAGCAGCGGGGAAATCGTGGCCTTCGAGTGCCTGGATGCGCTCGGAGGGCAGATCCGGTCGGAGGAGGACACCGTGGCCGACATCGACTTCTCCCGCGTCAATCCGGCCACGGGACCCGTCTACGTCGAGGGCGCGGAGCCGGGCGATACCCTGGCCGTGGACATCCTGGCCATAGACACGGCGTCCACCGGCGTCGTGCTGTCGGTGCCGAACCTGGGGATCCTCGGGGACCGTGTTCAGACTCCGCGCACCAGCATAGCAAGGATAGGCCCAAGGTGGGTGGAGCTCGAGGGGATCCGCCTCCCGAAGGCGCCCATGATCGGCGTGATAGGGGTCGCTCCTCGGGGGGGCGCCGTCCCCTGCGGCACGCCGGGGCCGCACGGCGGCAACATGGATACCCGCGAGATCAGGGTTGGGAGCACCCTGTACCTGCCGGTGAGCCAACCGGGCGCCCTGCTGGCTCTGGGCGACGTCCACGCGGTCATGGGCGACGGCGAGGTCTGTGGCACCGGCGTGGAATGCGCGGCGAAGGTCACTGTGAGGGTGAGGGTGGTCAGAGATTGGCCCGTGGAGTGGCCCTGGCTCGAGACCGAGGACGACCTCATGGTCATCGCCAGCGCGGCGGACCTGGACGCGGCCGCCCGGGAGGCCACTTCGCAGCTGGTAGAGTTCCTGCATAGGAGGTGCGGCTACAGCTTCGATACCGCCTACATGCTCGTGAGCACCGTGGGAGACCTCAGGATCAGCCAGGTGGTAGACCCGCTGCTCACAGTGCGCGCGTCCATACCGCGGACTTACGTAGAAGGCGAGCAATAGGCGGTTCAGGTTAGAGGCCCAGGACCCTCCCTCGAGGAAGGAATCTGGGCGCGGCAGGCGAATAGTATATTATGGGTGCTACGATTTATCGTATTCGTGTTACTAAGGGGGTGCCTCCGTGGGGTTACAGAGGTTCGGCGTCTCCATGGAATCGAGCCTCCTCGAGCGGTTCGACGCCCTGGTCAGGGAGAGGGGTTACGCGAACCGTTCCGAGGCCATCCGCGACATCATCCGTGACGTGCTGGTGGAGAGGCAGTGGGAGGACGAGGGGACCGAAGTGGCCGGCACCATAACCCTGGTCTACGATCACCACGTCAACGGCCTCTCCGACCTGCTCAACGACCTCCAACACGAGCATTACAGGTCCATCCTATCCACCATGCACATCCACCTGGACGAACACAACTGCCTTGAGGTCCTCGTCGTGAAGGGCCGGGCTGGGGAGCTCAGGAGAATCGCCGAGAGGCTGATCGCCACCCGCGGCGTGAAACACGGTAAGCTGACGCTGACGTCTACCGGAAAGGACCTGAGGTGAGGGGTTTATCATGCAATTCCTAGACCTTCACACCGGCAGGGACACGCCGGTCCATAGACTGGACCCCCGTTTCAAGCTGGTGACCATGCTCGCCTTCCTGGTGGTAGTGGTGAACTTAAGGCAGCCGGGAGCGCTGGCCTTGGCCACGGCAGTGATTTGCCTCGTCCTCTTCACGGCGAGGATCCCCGTGCGTTACGTACTGGCCAGGCTGCTGATGGCCCTGCCCTTTACGGGGATCCTGTTCCTCATCCCCTTCACCACGCCGGGACACGCGGCCCTGAAGTTCGGGCCGGCGTCGGTCTCCTATGAAGGCCTGTCCCTGGCCCTCGTGCTGGTCATGCGGCTTGGGGCGGCCCTGCTGGTGACCACCGCGCTCACGTCGACCACCCCACTGACGGACCTCCTGCGGGCGATGGCCTCCGTGGGCGTGCCCACGGTGTTCGTCCAGCTGGTCCACTTCACCGTGAGGTACTTCTCGGTGCTCTCCGAGGAGATCGCCACCATGCGCCGCGCCCAGAGGTCGCGCGGGTACGAGCCGGGCTCCGTCCTCCGGCCCGACCATCTTAGGGCCATGGCACAGCTGATCGGGATGGCCTTCATCCGGGCCATGGAACGCGGGGAGAGGGTGTACCGGGCCATGCGGGCGCGCAACTACCGGGAGGGCCTGTTCCGGCCTCCCTCTCGGCGGGCGGGCGCGGGCGAGTACGCCTGGACCGCCCTCACGGGCCTGGTCATCTGCCTCCTGCTCTTGGTGGACAGGGGGAGTCCGCTATGATGGCCATCGAGGTCAAGGGCGTGAGCTATGCGTACCCTGACGGGACGCCGGCCCTGCGGGAGGTGTCGCTGAGCATCCCGGCGGGCTCTCGAACGGCTATCTTAGGGCCGAACGGGGCCGGGAAGTCCACCCTGCTCCTCCACCTGAACGGGCTCCTGGCGCCGCAAAGGGGTCAGGTCTTCGTCGCCGGACGACCGGTGTTAGGAGACGAGGACACGTGGGTCCGGGAGACCGTGGGCATGGTCTTCCAGGACCCGGACGACCAAGTGTTCTCCGCTACGGTGGCAGAGGACGTGGCCTTCGGGCCTCAGAACATGGGGCTTTCACCCGAAGAGGTCGTGCGTCGCGTGAAGGCCTCTTTGGCCCGGGTGGGGCTTCGGGGGTACGAGGAGCGGCCACCCCACCGTCTGAGCTACGGGGAGAGGAAGAGGGTGGCTATAGCCGGGGTGCTGGCCATGGGGCCTGATATTCTGGTGCTCGATGAGCCCATGGCCTATCTGGACCCAGAGGGACGTCTCCGCCTGAGGGCCATCCTCGATGAGCTCAGCGCCGAGAGCAAGACTCTGCTCGTGGCCACTCACGACGTGGACTTCGCCGTCGAGTGGTCCGACCACGTAGTGATCCTCAGGGGGGGCAGGGTGTTCCGAAGCGGCGGGCCGGAGGTCCTGAGGGATGCCGAGCTGCTGCGGGAGGCCTCCCTGACCATGCCGACGGTGGCCCGGGTTTTTGCGGGGTTCGAGGGGCTATGTCGCGATCGGTGCCCGCTCACCGTAGGGGAGGCGAGGGAACTTCTGGCCTCGATCCAAACTGAACTGGAGGTGGAGTAATGCACATTCCGGACGGGCTGCTCGATGGAAAGACGTTGGCCACGACGGCGGCCGCGAGCGCGGCCGGGCTCAGCTGGGCCCTCAGGCGGGTGCGCACGGGGCTTCAGGACAAGCAAGTCCCCCTCTTGGGCGTTATCGCCGCCTTTATCTTCGCCGCCCAGATGATCAACTTCCCCGTCTGGGGCGGGACCTCCGGGCATCTGATAGGGGGAGTGCTGGCGGCGGTGGCCCTGGGGCCTGCCTCGGCGGTCATTGTCATGACCACCGTCCTGGTGGTTCAGGCTCTCCTCTTCGGGGACGGCGGTGTGCTGGCCCTCGGCGCCAACGTGCTGAACATGGGCATCCTCGCCCCCTTGGTGGGCTACTGGGCCTACCGCCTCCTGGGCCGGAGCCGTGTGGCCCTCTTCCTCGCGGCCTGGGCTTCGATCCTGGTCAGCGCCCTGGCCGCCTCGCTGCAGCTGGCATGGTCGGGGCTGATCGGCCTCGGGGTCGTTCTACCTCCCATGCTCGTATGGCACGCCCTGATCGGCGTGGGCGAGGGGGTCATCACCCTCGCCGTGGTCCGATACCTGGAGCAGACGAAGGTGATCCTTCCCGGGGAGGTGCGGTCATAATGAAGAACCGGGCCATTCTGTTCCTGGGCCTTGCCGCCGTGCTCCTAGCGGGCCTGCTCTCGCCCCTGGCATCGTCCTACCCGGACGGTCTGGAGAGGGTTGGCGAGGACCTGGGCTTCATCGACAGGGCGGTGGTCCTCTTCTCCAGCCCCGTGCCGGACTACACTTGGCCGGGGCTCCCCGCCTCCTTATCCGGCCCCGCAGCCGGGGTCCTCGGCGTGGCGGTAACGCTGATAGTCGCCTTGAGCGTGGCGAAGCTGCAGGGCCGGTCTAGGTCGGGTTGAGGTCCAACTCCAGCGAGCCGAGCTCGAAGGGGGCCTCGCCCTGTCCTGGTTCGTAGGCCACCAGAATACAGTTGAGCTCCTCCTCGAGCTCGCGCAGCTTATTGAGCTCAGATTCGTTGAGGTCGGCAAAAGGGTTGGTCACGGTCAGCGTGCTCCCTGCGAGAAATATCTCACCCTTAGTATTGCCGTCGTTGACGATAATACCCGGTGAGCTCGAGACCGTGGCCTTTACAATACAGCCAGGATCTCGTCCGCTATCGCATCCAGCGGCAAGACGGCCCGGATGGCGCCGTTCTCGATGGCCTTGCGGGGCATCCCGAAGACGACGCACGTCTCTTCCGACTCGGCGATGGTCATCCCGCCTTGGTCGTAGACGGCCTTCATCCCGTACATCCCGTCGCTCCCCATCCCCGTGAGTATCACCGCCACGGTGCGCGAACCACAGGCCTCGGCCGCAGACGCCATGAGGATATCCACCGAGGGCTTGTACAGGGCGTTCGAAGGGTCCTGGTTGACCCGGACCATGATCCTTCCGCCTAACCTCTCGAGCCGTAGCTGGTAGCCGGCCGGCGCGACGAGCGCCAGGCCGGGCTCCAACACGTCGCCGCTACGGGCCTCGCGCACTTCGACCGGCGAGGCCTCGTTCAGCCTCTCGGCCAGCGGGCCGGTAAACCCCGGCGGCATGTGCTGGGCGATGACGATGCCCACGGGGATGTCGCGGGGAAAGCGCGGCACGATGGATTGTAGGGCGGGCGGCCCTCCCGTAGAACAGCCTATGGCCACCAGATCGAAGGAGTTCGTCCACGCCCTCGGGCTGTCCTTAGGCCTATCCTTCAACCGCCGGCGCCTTCTCACGATATCAACGAGCTTCTGCCTGCTGAGTCGCGCGGCCTCCCTTATCTTATCCGCCAGTTCCCTTTGGAGGTCCGCTATTTGGTAAGATACGAAGGACGCCGGTTTGGGCACGAAGTCCACTGCGCCCAGCTCCAGGGCCTTCACGGTCGCCGGCGCACCACTGGTGGTGAGCGAGCTGAGCATGATAACTGGCACCGGGGAGTGGATCATGATCTCCGCCAGGGCGGTCAGGCCGTCCATGACCGGCATCTCAACGTCCAAGGTAACTACGTCTGGCTTGAGATCCCGGATCTTCTCCAGGGCCTCTTGGCCGTTTTGGGCGGTACCTATGACGGTGATCCCGGCCTGCTTTAACATCTTCGATATGGCCATGCGCATGAAGGCTGAATCATCTACGACGAGAACTCGCACTTTGTCGGTCATAAATACCCCTCACACCCTCTTTTGGTACAGAGTCACCTGATCCAGTACCTTCATCTCGAAGTCGTGCGGGACCTTGTGCAGTGACTCCATCCCGCTTATGAACAGGAACCCGCCTGGATTGAGGCTGGCGTGGAAAGAGTCTACGACCTGCTTCTTGGCGTACCTGTTGAAGTAGTACAGGACGTTGCGGCAGAAGATCACGTCGATGTCACGCATGCGTCCCATCGCTTCCCTGTCGACGAGGTTCAGGTAGCTGAACTCTACCAGGTCCCTCACCAGTCGGCGAACCCTGTACAGGTGATCCTCGGGCCGTTCGAAGTACTTCTCGAGGAAATATGGGGGCGTGTTCCGGAAGGACAGGGACCGCTCGGAGTACAGGCCATCCCGGCCCACTTGCAACGCGGCCCGGTTGATATCGGTGGCGTAGATCCTGATGTCCCTGCTGGGCAGAATCCAGCCGTCCTCCAGGAGGTACATGGCGAGAGTATAAGGCTCTTCTCCCCTAGCGCAGCCCGCGCACCAGATGCGAACTGAACCCTTCGATCTCTTCAAGAGCTTGGGCATGATCTGCCGCGAGAGAACCCGAAAATGTACCTCCTCGCGGAAGAAGTAGCTCTCGGTCACGGTCAGAGCGTCTATGAGGTGCTGCAACAAAGCCTCGTCGGCGTCAAGGAGGACATCCACGAGGTCCCGACAGGAGCTATAGCCGAGCTCCTGCATCAGGCGCACGAGCTTCCTCTCGATGTTCTTTCGGGGGGCATCCCCGAGGTCTATCCCCGTCTCTCTCTTGACGAAGTCAATGATCATTTGCAGAGAACGCTCGTCGCACTCCTGCTGCGGTAGCATTAAGGACAACATGCCCCTCCTCTCTACAGCTCCCTCACCTCAAACAAGGAGATTAGTGCCTCACTCTCAGGGCCAAACCCGGCCCAGCTCAGCCACTGCCGGCGACGTCCCCCGCCGAGGCCTGATAATACAAGACCTTGCCGATGATGGGCTCGAACAGCCGGTCGCGATCGATAGTGCCCAGCGTCTCGCCATCGCCGAGGAAGAGCTTGCCGCCCGGCCTCAGGGCCTTATGTAAGCGCTGGAGCACCTGTCGGCGCGCCTCGGGTTCGAAGTATATGAGGACGTTACGGCAGAATATGATGTCCGCCTCTCTGACGGGGATTGCCGGATGCCGCAGGTTATGTGTAAAGAAGGTCACCCGGCGACGGAGCCCCTCCTCTACCTGCATCCAGCCCTCACTGACCTCCTGAAAGTATCGTAGAAAGTCCCGGGGCACATCCTTCATCACCTGCGGCTTCGGATAGAGGCCCTGTACGGCCCTGTGCACGACCTCTCGGTTCAGGTCCGAGGCGAGGATCTCCACCGTCATGCCCCTGGCGGCGGGGGTAGCGAGAAATCGGTCCACGACCATGGCTATGGAGTACGCCTCTTCGCCCGTGGAGCAGGCGGCCGACCATATACGTAATGTGCTCCGCTCCGTCGCCTGCAGGAGCTCCGGGAGCACCTCCGTCTCTAGGACGACGAACTGCTTTTCGTTTCGGAAGAACCGGGTCTCCTTGATGGTGACGGCGTCAATCAGCTGGTAATACTCCTCCGTCTCCTCCCCCGAACGCAGGAGGTCCAGGTAACGCTGAAAGTCCTTTAGGCTGTTCTCCCCTAGCTTCTTCCTCAGACGGAATTCGACCTGCTTCTTGCTGCTCAGAGGTAAGCTAATGAGCGTGCGCTCTCGTACCAGAGAGCGTAAAAGGATGAAATCCTCTATCAAGAGTTGTTCACCTTGAGACCTGGCAGATGCGGTTATACCTCCGGTCCTTCCATTGCCGATCACGAACAACCCCCCTCACCTCTCGGCGTACAGCTACCTCTTCGTTACGTCAGCTCCCTTCAGCCCGCAGTCCCCCTTTGGAGGGCCTCTATCAAACGAAGAGGGGGCGAAGACGCCCCCTCTCTCATCGCTACGGGGCTACAGGCTGTTCAGTTGGGTTCGGATGTCAGCGACGCTGTCATCAACCCGGGATATGAGGAGGTTCGCGCCGTCGATCTCCTCGTGGATCTCGCTTATGAGCCTCGTGGCCTTTTCCTGCACTTCCATCTGCTGCTCGGTGAGCTCGCGTACTTCGCCCGCCTGGTCGCGGACGATGGCCACGGCCTCCACGATCTGCTCAGCGGCCTTCGTCTGCTCCGCCATGGCGGCCAGCACCTGCTCGGCCATCCTCTTCGCGTTCGCCACCTTGGCTACGATCTCCTCGCTGTTCTTCGTCAGCGAGGCCGCACCTTCAGCCACCTCGCCGGCCTGCTGGCTCACACTGGCCACCGCCTCCACTATCTCATCGGCCGCCTTGGCCTGCTCCACCGTCGCCCGGGTGACCTGCTCGACCTTGTCCCGAGCTTGCCCCACGGCCACGACTATCTGCTCCGCCGCCTTCGTCTGCTCGCCCGTCGCCTCCGTCACCTGCCTGGCCTGCTCGCGAACGTTGGCCACGGCCTCCACGTTCTGCTCGGAGGCCTTCGTCTGCTCCGCCGTGGCCCTGCTAACCATCTCCGACTGGGTGCGCACGTTGCTGATCTCGTCCCTCACCCTCTCGACGGCCTTGGTCTGCTCGGCCGACGAATCGGAGATCCTCTTGATGAGGGCGACCATTTCACCCACCTTTTCTCGGGTCTCAGCGATGGTCGAGCTGGTGAGCTCAGCCGCCTTCACACCTTCTTCGACGGCCTCCGTCCCCTTTTCCATTCCCCTGACGGCGGCCTCGATTTGGCTCTGAATCTCGGCGATCATCTTGGCTATGTCCTTGGTCGCCTGGGCAGAGCTCTCGGCCAGTTTCCTGACCTCATCGGCCACTACGGCGAAGCCACGGCCGTGTTCGCCCGCCCGCGCCGCCTCGATGGCGGCGTTCAGCGCCAGGAGATTGGTCTGGCTCGCTATCTCGGCGATGAAGTTCACGACCTCTCCGATCTTCTGGCTGCCGGCGTCGAGCTCCTTCATCACGACGGCCGTATCGCCGACCACCCTCTCGATCTGCTTCATGGCCGACATCGTTCTGTCGGTGGCCTGAGCCCCTGTCTCAGCTATGCCGAACACCTGTTCCGCGAAGGCCGCCGACTCTTGGGCGTCCTGAGCTACTCCCTTTATCGAAGTGAAGACCTCATCCACGGCCTTCTCCGCCGCTCCGGCCGAACTCAGCAGGCTCTCCGCGTTGTCCGCGACGCCTTTGATGGAGGCTGACATCTCCTCAATGGATGAGGAGAGCTCCTCCGCCGCGGCCGCCAGTTGCTCGGAGTTCCCCGCCACGCCCTTTATGGACGCCGCCATCTCCTCTATGGACGATGATATCTCCTCCACCGAGGCCGACGTGCTCTCCGCGTCCGAGGCCACGCCCCTGATGGACGCCGACATCTCCTCGATGGACGACGACAGCTCCTCCGTCAAGCTGGCCAGATTCTCACCGTTACCAGCCAGGCCCTTGATGCTCTCCGCCATCTCCAGGTTCCGCTCGGTGATCTCGGCCACCGACCTGCTGAGGCTCTCCGTGTCCTGGGTGACGCTCTTGGTCGACGCCGCAGTCTCCTCGATGGAGGACGACAGCTCCTCCGCCGCCGCCGCCAGCTGCTCGGCGTTCCCGGCAAGTTTCCTAGTAAAGGAAGCGCCCTCCTTCATCGTGGCTTCGGTCGAATCCAGGAGCGCTTTCTGGTTCTTCGACGAGGTCAGCAGCTCTGCGTTGTACTTCTTAAGCTTGCCGACCTCCCTCTCCAACTCCTGAACCACGCCGTTCTCCGAATTCTTCTGTCGTTGAGCGCTGGCCTTTTTCTGAGCCACCGGTCTTTCCTCCCCCTTCTCCCGTTGATCTCAAAAGATCCTCCCCATCCTCTGACGGCCCGGTGTCAGGCCGCTGCGGTAACCCCCTGTAGCAATTCCTTGAGGTTAAGTATGAGGATCAGGCGGTCATCGCGTATGGCGATAGAGTCGATGTAGGATGAGTCCTGCGTCACTACCTCGGGAGGAGGAGGCACAATGGCCTCCTTGCTGACTGAGATTACCTCTTGGACGGCATCGACGATGAGACCACACAGCTCCCTCACGTTAACCACGATTATCCTCGACTCTTCCGTGAAACCGGTCTCCGACACCCCAAAGCGCTTTCTAAGGTCATATACCGGGATGACCTCGTCTCTGAGGTTGATAATGCCCTCGACGACCTCCGAAGCCTCTGGAACCCGGGTAATCCGGGGAAGTCGGATGATCTCCCGGACGTCATGAATGTTAACGGCGAACTTCCCAGACCCCACCCGAAAAACCACCAGCTGTGAATCAGCGCTAACAGAAGCCCTCTCCAGCCCTTGCGTCCTTCCCATTACCTCGACCCCTTTTCCCCTGTATTCCACCAGCGGGAGAATGCCGTCCCGCCCCCATGTTTCCCACCTGGTCTAGCGAAGGGGGACGACGATGACGGCCCGCGCAGTCGTCCCTCTATACCAATACTTCGTACAAGCTCCTCGGAGCTTTTAGCCCCCATAACCCCGCTGTGAGGCCTTCTAGGGCCCTCTTCCTCTGTCTAAGACAGATAGCTGACGACTCAATTCCCCGCGTCTACTTTAGCTTGAAAAAGCATCCCAGCTGCTACACCCGAGGAGATGAAGGTGCAGCAGCCTGAGGTCTTCCGGTGGCTCGAACTTTGCGGTATAATCTTTGTGTAGATAGCTGACAAGACAGGTAAGTATACAAGGGGTATGGAGGGGCATGAATTCTGCTGATAGGCGAAGGACGGAACTCTTTAGGCTCTTAGAGGAAGCCGGCCAGCCCATAACCGGCTCTGAGCTTGCACGCAAGCTCGGCGTGTCTCGTCAAGTGATCGTTCAAGACGTAGCGCTCTTGCGGGCGCAGGGGGAGCAGATCCTGGCCACTCCCAGGGGATATCTCGTCACCAGGAGTCCTGGCCAGAGGTTACGGAGGACCATCGCCTGCCGCCACAGCGAGGCGGAGATAAAGGATGAGCTTTACACGATAGTGGACCTGGGCGGCAAGGTGATCGACGTCACGGTGGAGCACCCGCTCTACGGTGAGATCAGGGGCCTTCTGATGATCAACTCCCGCTATGACGTGGGGCAGTTTCTCAAGGCCCTGGAGAACACGCGAGCCAGGCCCCTGTCCCTGCTCACCTACGGCGTGCATCTGCACACGGTGGAAGTAGAAGACCCGGCGGACTTCGAACGCATTCACGAGGCCCTCAAGGCTCGAGGCTTTCTCCTTGAGGACGGAGGTTAGGGGTGGGACCTTTGACAGAGGAACTAATCAGACGCTTGCTGGAGCTGAAGGAGAGGCGAAGGGCGGTCATACTGGCCCACAACTACCAGCTGAAAGAGGTACAGGACGTGGCTGATTACGTGGGGGACTCCCTGGCTCTGGCCCAGAAGGCGGCCACGACGGCGGCCGAGGTGATCGTCCTCTGCGGCGTGTATTTCATGGCCGAGACGGCCGCCATCCTGAACCCGGACAAGAAGGTGCTTCTGCCGGAGAGGTCCGCCGGGTGCCCTCTCGCCGACACCATCGACGCAGACGGGTTGAGAGAGGCCAAGCGCAGGCATCCGGGCGTGCCGGTGGTATGTTACGTGAACTCCTCGGCCGCCGTGAAGGCCGAAAGCGATATCTGCTGCACCTCCTCCAACGCGGAGAAGGTGGTGAGGTCGCTACCCGCGGCGAGGGTCCTCTTCGTGCCCGACTACAACCTCGGGCATTATATCTCCCGAGGGCTCGACAAGGAGCTGATCCTGTGGCCGGGGTCCTGTACCACCCACGCTAGGGTCAAGCCAGAGGACGTACATAAGGCCCGTGAGGCCCACCCGGACGCCCTGGTGTTGGTGCACCCAGAATGCTCCCCAGAGGTGGTGGAGCTCGCGGACTTCGTGGGCAGCACCTCCGCCATACTTAAGTTCGCCCGGGAGACCAGCGCCAAGACGCTGATCATCGGCACGGAGATGGGGATACTCTACCGGCTCAAGCGGGAGAACCCCTCCAAACAATTCTACCTGCTCTCGCCCGGCCTCATCTGCCCGAACATGAAGTATACCAGGCTCGAGTCGATTGTGCACTCCTTGGAGACTATGAGCTTCCAGGTCAAGGTAGCTGAGGACATTCGGCTGAGGGCCAAGGAAGCCCTAGAGCGAATGCTGGCCCTCTCGTAGGGCGGGATAGGGGTTAGGCCTCACATGGACACGGGAAAGGAACGTAAGGAGTCACCACTGACGGAGGAGCTCAAGGCCGATTTCGCCGTAGCGGGAAGCGGCCTGGCCGGTATGGTCGCCGCCCTGAAGCTCGCCGGCCGGGGAAAGGTGATCCTGGTAACTAAGGGCTCGCTCTTCCAGAGCAATTCTTTCGTCGCACAGGGAGGGATAGCCTGTCCCCTTGGGCCCGATGATTCGCCCGCCCTGCACATCGAGGATACCTTGGCCGCCGGCGATGAGTTGTGCGACCCGGCCGCGGTGCGGGTAGCTGTCGAAGGAGCCCGGGCGGCCGTCGATGAACTGGTGAGCTGGGGCGTGGCCTTCGACGAAGAGAGGGGCGTCCCCGCCCTCACCCGAGAGGGGGGCCACAGCAGGCGCCGTGTCCTCCACTCCGGGGGCGACGCCACCGGGGCACATCTCCTGGAGCCGCTCGCCCGAAAACTCAGGGAGAGGGTCACAATTCTTGAGCATTACCGCGTCTCCCGGCTGCTCACGCACGCCGGGAGGTGCACGGGGCTCCTGGCCGGGGCCGCTAACGGGAACCGCTGGGTACACCTGGAGGCGGGCTGTGTCATCCTGGCCACCGGTGGGCTGGGGCATCTTTACAGCTCCAGCACCAACCCGGAAGTCACCACCGGGGACGGCATCGGCCTGGCCCTCTCGGCGGGGGCCGAGGTCGCCGACCTCGAGTTCCTGCAGTTCCATCCCACAGCGCTCTATGAGCCGCACGGGAGGGGGAGGGCCTTTCTGATCTCGGAGGCCCTGCGCGGCGAGGGCGGGATCCTGCGTACGTTGACCGGCCGGCGCTTCATGCCCGACTACCACCCCCTGGCTGAGGTGGCCCCACGCGACGTCGTCTCCCGGGCGATATATACCGAGATGAGGCGCGCGGGGGCCTCCCATTTATGGCTCGATGCCACCGGCCTTGACCCCGCCTACCTCAAGGGGCGATTCCCGAGCATCTACTCCTACTGCCTTGAGCGAGGCATCGATATCACCCGCGACTACATCCCCATCGTCCCCGCGGCCCACTACCACATGGGCGGAATCAGGGTAGATCTCTGGGGCCGCACCAGGGTGCCGGGGCTTTTCGCCTGCGGTGAAGTGGCCTGTACGGGAATGCACGGGGCCAATCGGCTGGCCAGCAACGCGCTCCTCGAGGCCGTTGTCTTCTCCCGCCGCGTGTCAGAGGCCGCCCTTGAATATCTGGAGACGGGAAAGTGGCCTGGGGCTTCCTGCTCAGAGGCCACCTGGGAGCCACTGCCCATTCGTAAGATGTGTTCGCAGGTCCCTGAAGAGCGGCTCGGTCAATGGATGCACCAATACCTCGGGGTGGTGAGGGACGAAGATGGGCTCAGACGGCTCATCAGCCTCCTCGAGGGGAACAGGTCAGCTGACGAGGATACCTTCGGGGAACACACCGTGAATCTGACGTTAGTGGCTAGGCTTATGGCCGAAGCCGCGCTGCGCCGTCAGGAGAGCCGGGGCTGCCACTACCGATCAGATTACCCCCGCAGAGAGGCGCGTTGGCGTGTCCGGCAGGTGTTCAGTACTCAGGGCGTTAGAGAGGAGAGGGTATCATGCATGGATTGCTCCTCGAGAGAGTAGTCAGGAGGGCCCTGGAGGAAGATCTCGGCCACGGTGACCTGACCACCACCGCTATTTGCCCCCCCGACGAGAAGGGCCCGGCTAGGATCCTGTGCAAGGAAGAGGCTATCCTGAGCGGCATCGAGGTCGTGGAAATGGTCTATCGCCTCCTCGACCCGCGGGTGGAACTCCAGGCCCTGGCGCAGGACGGCGACCGCATCACCCCGGGCGAGGTGGTCGTTAGACTTTCCGGGCCCTTGGCCTCTATACTGCAGGGGGAAAGGACGGCCCTCAACTTCCTGCAGCTGCTCTCGGGGATCGCCACCAGGACCGCCCGCTACGTGGAGCTGGTGAGGGGGTTCCCCGTCCGGATAGTGGATACCCGTAAGACCCTTCCCGGGCTGCGAGCACTGCAGAAGTATGCTGTTAGAGTGGGGGGCGGCGGCAACCATCGGTTCGGCCTCTCCGATGGGGTGCTCATAAAGGAGAACCACATCGCCGTGGCCGGAGGACTGAAGGAAGCGGTTCGCAGGGCACGTTCGATGCTACCCCTTCTCACGAAGGTCGAGGTTGAGGTGCAGGATCTGGAGCAGGTGAAAGAGGCACTGAAGGCCGAGGCCGACGCCATCCTCCTGGACAATATGCGCATAGAGGATATCAAAGGGGCAGTTGCGCTGGTCGACGGCCGCATGCTGGTTGAGGTCTCCGGGAATATCACCGAGGCCAACATCAGGCAGGTCGCGGCCACCGGCGTGGACATTATCTCCCTCGGAACACTGACGAAGGACGTAGAAGCTGTAGACTTCAGCCTGTTGGTGGAAGGGCTCTAGACTCTGCTCCCTCGCTGGCGGCCTTACCCGTTGCGTGCTCACCCTAGGGTTGCCCCTCGGGCCCGGGTTCTGTGGAGTAGACCTATGCCCATGGGCGGCCCCATCTTCTCACTGTTTCCTCTGAAGACCGGCGATGCCACGGGCCCACCGCCGGCATTGCCGCGTGACAACGCGGTTCAGCAGCGGAGCCAGGCCCGTCATCGAGTAGGAGGGGGCGGCTAGCCCCCGTCCCCCCACACCACCGTACGTACCGTTCGGT
>ENA-OSAE01000327-OSAE01000327.1-marine-sediment-metagenome-genome-assembly--contig:-NODE-327-length-24035-cov-16.823186_pt1 | contig 24035 bp, 22 predicted proteins | sample MGYA00237870_ERZ529317 | MGnify/ENA primary metagenome ERZ529317 (study PRJEB26369, sample SAMN03142812) | marine sediment metagenome | biome: marine; feature: borehole; material: sediment... | reverse complement strand
CCCCGACAGCCTTCGCCTGGTCGGGGTCCACCTCGAAGAGAGGGCGGCCGTCCGGTCCGACGACGAGGACCGCCCCCCGCCGGGTCACCCTGACGACACCGAGCCTCTCGCCCGGTCCCGCGGGACGCTCTGGCCCCCCGCCCACTTCCTAGAGGCCCAGCTCCCCGCTTATACCCTGCATGGCCTCCAGGCCGAGTCCGATGAACTCGTCGAGTTCGAGTCCCAGCTCGTCCTTGACCGACAGCATCGGCTCCCGGCGCGCCCCCCGGGCGAAGGCCTTCTCGCCGAACCGGTTCAGGACGAAGCGCGTGTCGATGGCCGAGAGCTTCTTCTCCGGCTTGATGAGGGCGGCGGCCACGATGAGGCCCGTGAGGGGGTCGGCGGCGTAGAGGGCCTTGGCCATGAGGGTCTTCCTGGGCAGACCGTGGTGGTCGTTGTGGGCCCGGACCGCGTCCACGATCTCCGGGTCCACCCCGAGTTCGGCCAGCATGTCGGCTCCGAGCATGCTGTGCCGTTCGGGGTCGTCCTTCGTCATGTCGTAGTCGATGTCGTGGAGGAGGCCTGCAAGACCCCACTTCTCCACGTCCTGGCCGAGTCTTTCGGCCAGGCGGCGCATGACCGCCTCGACGGCGAGGATGTGCTTGCGAAGGTTCTTGGTCTTGACCTTCTCGAGCATGAGTTCGTAGGCCTCTTGCCTGTCCATCTCATCCCTCCCCCACCATCTTTTCCCCGACGGAGCCGGCCCAACCTTCCCCGCGGGACGCAAGGCGTCGGACCGGCTCTGGCACGGCCGGAAGAAGACACGAAAGCCGCAGGTCGGCTGTGTCTCCCGGACGCCCGGGCCTCCCTGCGGCATCTTGACCGCCTTGGGGCTTTCTTGGGGCCTTATCGGCCTTCTTCCCCTGTGAGCCCGCCCGATCCAGGCCTCAGCCCCTGATGAAGGTGAGGGCCAGCGAGCTCGCCAGGAAGGCGAAGGCCAGGCCTGTGGCGATCTTGCCCAGGAGGTCGTCGAGCCCCTTCCTCTTCCCGAACAGGGCCTCCGCCCCGCCGGCGATGGCCCCCGAGAGACCGGCGCTGCGGCCGGACATCAGAAGGACGGTGACGATGAGACCGACGGAAAAGACCACGTGCAGGACTGTGACGACTATCTCGAACACCGGTTTCAGCCCTCCTCCCAGGCCATGACCATTCTAGCGTACACCGCAGCCCCAGGCAATCAGGCCGGACCACCGCAACCGAGCGCGACCAGGGCGGGCCTGGAGCTCAGGTGGACCCGCCCTCACTCGAGGCCGAACCGGGCCTCAGCGCCGAGCTCCTCCTCCAGCCTGAGGAGCTGGTTGTACTTGGCCACGCGCTCGCTCCGCGAGGGGGCCCCTGTCTTTATCTGTCCCGCGCCCGTGCCCACGGCCAGGTCGGCGATGGTCGTGTCCTCTGTCTCCCCCGACCGGTGGGATATCACGCAGGCGTAGCCGGCCCGGCGGGCCATGGCCATCGTCTCCAGGGTCTCGGTGAGGGTGCCTATCTGGTTCAGCTTCACCAGGACGGCGTTGGCGACCTTCTCTCTTATGCCTCTCGCCAGGCGGTCCTTGTTCGTGACGAAGAGGTCGTCACCCACCAGCTGGACCCGGGACCCCAACCTGGCGGTCAGTTCGGCCCAGCCGGCCCAGTCGTCCTCGGCCAGACCGTCCTCGAGGGAGCGGATCGGGTAGCGTCCCACCCAGTCGGTCCAGAAGTCGACCATCTCGCCGGTGCCGAGGCTCCGGCCCTCGGAGCGGAGGACGTAGCGGCCGTCCTCGAACAGTTCGGTCACGGCCGGGTCGAGGGCGACGGCCACCTGGCGGCCGGGCTCGTAGCCGGCCCGGGTCACCGCCTCGATGAGCACGGCTATGGCCTCCTCGTTCGACTCGAGGTCCGGGGCGAAACCGCCCTCATCCCCCACCGCCGTCGAAAGGCCGCGGGAGGCGAGCAGGTCCTTCAGGGCCCAGAAGACCTCGACTCCGGCCCGGAGGGCCTCCGAGAAGGTCGGAAACCCGTGGGGCATGATCATGAACTCCTGGAAGTCGACCCTGTTCGCCGCGTGCCGTCCCCCGTTGATGATGTTCATCAGCGGCACCGGCAGGCGCGGAGGCACGGCCTCTCCGAGGACTTCCGCCCAGAGGTCTCCGAGATGACGGTGGTAGGGCTTGCCTGTGGCCGCGGCGGCCGCCTTCGAGACGGCCAGCGAGACGCCGAGGACGGCGTTCGCCCCCAGCCTGGCCTTGTTCGGCGTGCCGTCCAGCTCGAGCATCCGCCGGTCGATGTCGGCCTGCCGGAGGGCGTCCAGCCCGGCGAGGGCCGGGGCGATCTCCTCCGTCACGTTGGCGACGGCCCGCCTCACCCCCTTGCCGCCGAACCGCTCGCTGTCCTTGTCACGCAGTTCCACGGCCTCGTGCATCCCGGTCGACGCTCCGGACGGCACCGCCGCGCGCCCCGTGGACCCGTCGGCCAGGACGGCTTCAACCTCGACCGTCGGGTTGCCCCTCGAGTCGAGTATCTCCCTCGCCTTGAGGACTTTCAGTGCGGTCTTCACGAAGCTCCCTCCCAGCCTTGAGAAGGTTCGGGTTGAAGGCGGGACCCCGGTCCCGCCGCGCCCGCAGGAGAGAAACCCCCGTCATCTCGGGCGGTTTCTCGAGTCCCATGATGTCCAGGATCGTCGGCGCGACATCCGCCAGGATGCCCGTCGGCAGGCGGACCGGACGCCTGGGCCGCCTGGGGTCGATGATGACGAAAGGCACCGGACTGCAGGTGTGGGCCGTGTGGGGCTGTCCGGTCTCCCGGTCGATCATCTGCTCGGAGTTCCCGTGGTCGGCGACGACCAGAGCCACCCCGCCCCGTTCCTCGACGGCTCTCACGACCCGGCCCGCCGCCCTGTCCACGGCCTCGACGGCCCGCCTGGCCGCGTCGAGGTCCCCCGTGTGCCCGACCATGTCCGCGTTGGCGAAGTTCATGACGATGAGGTCGTAGGCGCCCGACTCGATGCGCCGGACGGCCTCTTCGGCCACCTCGAAGGCCTTCATCTCCGGCTTCTGGTCGTAGGTCGCGACCTTCGGGGAGGGGATGAGCACCCGGTCCTCTCCGGGGAACGGCGTCTCCTCTCCTCCGGAGAAGAAGTAGGTGACATGTGCGTACTTCTCCGTCTCGGCCAGCCGGAGCTGCCTGAGACCGGCTCTGGAGACCACCTCGCCGAGAGTGCCGGTCACGGCCTCCGGGGGAAAGGCGACCTCGACAGGATAGGTGACGTCATAGGCCGTCATGGTGACGAAGTAGAGGTCGAGCCGGCCTCCCGGTCGACGGAAGCCGTCGAACTCCTCGAGGGCGAAGGCCTGGGTGAGCTGGCGGGCGCGGTCCGGTCGGAAGTTGAAGAAGACGACGGCGTCACCGTCTTTCACCAGGGCGACCGGTCCACCGGGGGCCTCCTCGACGACGGTCGGGGTGACGAACTCGTCGCTCTCACCCAGGCGGTAGGCTTCCTCGACGGCCCGGACGGCCGACGCCGCCCTCCGGCCCTCCCCTGCGACCATGGCCAGGTAGGCCTTCTCGGTCCTGTCCCACCTCCGGTCGCGGTCCATGGCGTAGTAGCGGCCGCTCACCGTGGCCGGCCGCCCCACACCCGTCTCGGAGACGGCCCGCTCGAGGTCGGCCAGGTAGCCGAGGGCGCTCTTCGGAGGCACGTCCCGGCCGTCCAGGAAGGCGTGCACCGCCACCCGGCTCACGCGCCTTTTCGCAGCGAGCGCCAGAAGGGCGAACAGGTGGTCCTGGTGGCTGTGCACACCCCCGGGCGAGAGGAGACCCATGAGGTGCAGGGTCCGGCCCGGCCGAGCGGCCCGGCGGGCCGCCTCGACCAGGACCGGGTTGCGGAAGAAGCTCCCGTCGGCGACGGCCTTGTTGATGCGGGCCAGGTCCTGGTAGACGATGCGGCCGGCCCCGAGGTTCAGGTGGCCGACGTTCGAGTTCCCCATCTGACCTGCGACGAGGCCGACATCCTCACCGGCACAGCCGAGGATGGTGTGGGGGAACTCGGAGAGCCAACGGTCCATGTTGGGGGTCCTGGCCCGCCGGACGGCGTTGCCGTTGACATCCGGAGCCAGGCCCCAGCCGTCGAGGATGATGAGGACGACGGGCTTCGGACGTCCGGAACCTGTGGTCTTCACCGCGCAACCCGCTCGACGATCTCCGCGAACGATGAGGGGTCCAGGGAAGCCCCGCCGACGAGAGCCCCGTCTATGTCCGGCTGCCTGGAGAATTCAAGGATGTTGTCAGGCTTGACACTGCCCCCGTAGAGGATGCGGGTCGCCGCAGCCGCATCGTCTCCGAAGAGACCCGCCAGGAGCTGACGGATGAGCGCGGCCACCTCCTGGGCGTCCTCGCCGCGGGCGGCCTGGCCGGTCCCGATGGCCCAGACGGGCTCGTAGGCCACACAGAGACCGGCCGGCGCCCCGTCGGGGAAGCCGGCGAGGGCGCTCGTCAACTGGGTCCGCACGACCTGCTTGGTCCGTCCGGCCCGCCTCTCCTCCCACGTCTCCCCCACGCAGAGGATGGGGTGCAGGCCGTGGCGGGCCGCGGCTCCCAGGCGCTTCCGGACGGTCTCGTTCGTCTCGCCGAAGTACTGGCGCCTTTCGGAGTGCCCGACGATGACGTAGCGGCAAGAACACTCGACCAGCATCGGAGCGGAGATCTCCCCGGTGTAGGCTCCTTCGTCCTCCCAGTGCAGGTTCTGGGCGCCCAGCGCGATGCCGGTCCCTTCCAGGGCCCGCGCGGCGTCGCCCAGAGCCGTGAACGGCGGGCAGACCACGACCTCCGCCCCCGCGGCGGCTACGGGCGGCCCGTCGGCCGCCGCCGGCCGCCGTTCCTCGAGCCTGGCCGCCAGGGTCTTGAGGAGTCTCACCGTCTCGGCCCTCGTCCGGTGCATCTTCCAGTTGCCCGCCGCCAGCGGCCGCCGCCGGGCGGCCCTCGTCCCGTTCACCATCTGTCGAGTGTCCCCTCAGCTCTCCTCGGTCTGCCGGGCTCCTTCCCGCACATCCGCCGCCCTCTCGAGACAGGCGACCCCCGGCAGGGTCCTGCCCTCCATGAACTCGAGGGAGGCGCCCCCGCCGGTCGAGAGGTGTGTGACCCGGTCGGCCAGGCCGAGCCGGGCCAGGGCCGCGGCGGAGTCTCCCCCGCCGACGACGGTCATGCCCGGACAGTCGGCCACCGCCCTGGCCACGGCCTCCGTCCCGGCCATGAAAGGTTCGAACTCGAAAACGCCGACCGGGCCGTTCCAGAAGACGGAGCCGGCCCGCCGGATGATGTCGCCGAAGCGCTCCGCACTGCGCGGGCCGATGTCCATGGCCCGCCACCCGTCGGTGACCTCGGGCCGCCCCTCGACGCGCCGCTCGGCATCTGCCGAGAAATCCCTGGCGACGACCAGGTCAACCGGGAGAAGGAGCTCCTTCCCCAGCGTCTCGGCCTCTCCGAGGACCGCCAGGGCCTCCTTGACGAGGTCGGGCTCGACAAGGGAGTCGCCCATCGCCCGTCCCTGGGCCAGGAGGAACGTGTTGGCCATCCCGCCGCCCAGGATCAGGGTGTCGACACGTTCCAGGAGGTGGCGGATCACGCCCAGTTTGTCGGAGACCTTGGCTCCGCCGAGAACCGTCACGAAGGGCCGTGCCGGGTCGTCCAGAAGCCGGCCGAGGTTCTCCAGCTCGGCCTTCATCAGAAGGCCGGCCACGGCCCGCTCCACGAAGCGGGCCATCACCGCCGTCGAGGCGTGAGCGCGGTGAGCCGCGCCGAAGGCGTCGTTCACATAGATATCGGCCAGGCGGGCCAGGGCCTGTGCGAACCCCTCGTCCCCGGCCTCTTCCCCGGGATGGAAACGGAGGTTCTCCAAGAGGAGGATGTCTCCGGGCTTCAACGCCTCCACCGCCGCCTCGACCCGCGGCCCCACGCAGTCACCGACCGTGATCACGGGTCGGCCGACGAGTTCGCCGAGGCGCCTGGCCACCGGGGCCAGACTGAGCTCGGCGACCACCTTTCCCTTGGGCCGTCCGAGGTGTGAGGCCAGGATGACCCGGGCCGAATTCTTGACAAGGTGTCTCACCGTCGGCAGGGCGGCGCGAATCCTGGTGTCGTCGGCGATGCCGTCAGGGTCGAGGGGGACGTTGAAGTCGACCCGGACGAACACCCTCCGTCCGGCCAGTTCGGCCCGTCCAAGGTCCGCCACGCTCACGCGCCTGTGGTCCGCTCGGTTCGTTGACATGTCACAGACCCCTGTCAACCATGTAGGAGACAAAGTCGACCAGGCGGTTCGAGTACCCCCACTCGTTGTCGTACCAGGCGACGACCTTGGCCATCCTGTCCCCGACGACCATGGTCGAGAGCCCGTCGACGACGGCGGACATCGGGTTGCCCTTGAAATCGACGGAGACGAGCGGCTCGAAGGTGATGGCCAGGAAACGGCCCATCGGTCCCGAGGCGGCCTTGACGAAGGCCTCGTTGATGGCCTCCACCGACACGGGCTCCCTGAAGGTGGCCACGAGGTCCACGACAGACACCGTCGACGTCGGCACCCGCATGGCGAACCCGTTCAGGCGGCCCTTCAGCTCCGGCAGCACGAGGGCCACGGCCTTGGCCGCCCCGGTCGTCGTCGGGATGATGTTGAGAGCCGCCGCCCTGGCGCGCCGGAGGTCCCTGTGGGGCAGGTCCAGGATGCGCTGGTCGTTGGTGTAGGCGTGCACCGTCGTCATGAGGCCCTGCTCCATCCCGAAGGCGTCGTTCAGGACCTTCGCCACCGGGGCGAGACAGTTCGTGGTGCAGGAGGCGTTGGAGACGACATGGTGGCGGGACGGGTCGTAAGCGTCTTCGTTGACACCCATGACGACGGTCAGGTCCTCGTTCTTGGCCGGGGCCGATATCAGGACCTTGCGGGCTCCACCCTTCTCTATATGGAGGACGGCCTTGGCCCGCTGTGTGAAGAGGCCCGTGGACTCGACGACGATGCTCACGCCGAGGTCCTTCCAGGGGAGCTTGGCCGGGTCGGGCTCCTGGAGGACCTTCACCTCCCGGCCGTCGATGACGAGAGTCCCGTTGCCGGTCCTGACCTCGCCGGGGTAGACCCCGTAGTTGGTGTCGTACTTGAACAGGTGGGCCAGGGTCTCCGGGCTCGTGAGGTCGTTGACCGCGACGACCTCGAAGTCCCCGCGGTCGAGGGCGATGCGCAGAAACTGCCGGCCGATGCGGCCGAAGCCGTTGATACCGACCTTGACGGCCATGCCGAACTCCTCCTTCGAGCTTCAGAGTGAACGGTCTTGTCCAGAACTGGCTACCCGAGGATATCCCGAGCGGTTCGAGCCTCTGCCGGCGAATCCTGCCGCACCTCAGCCGCAGCCTGCCCGGGACCGGGTCACCGAGTAGTATTTATTCCCTCGTTCCAGAACCTACCCTCGCCGGATACCGTGGGCAGGATGCGGGTGACGATGACGTCGACCTTCCGGCAGGTGAGGGCGGTCATGTGTTCGACGACCTCGGCCACGCGGCGCCTCACGGCCGCCGCCGTCTCCCTGATGACATGACCGTAGACCACGCCGAGCGACAGCTCGAACGACACTCCAGCCTCGTCGGCATCCACGCGCACTCGGTAGACCCGGGCCACCCCGGCGGTCTCCACGGCCGCCCGCCCGGCGATGGCCGCGAGGACCAGGTCCTCGATGTAGAAGCGCCCTAGGGCGCTCCAGGTCGGCCGGACGACACTCTTCTCGACGAACCGGCCCGGCGCCCGTTTCCGGGCCTTGGCCTTGAGGAAGACCCTCAGCGGGTCCACGGGGTAGCCGGCGAAACTCTTCCTGACCTCGAGGGTCGGGGCCGGTATGACGTGCTTTCCCTCCGTCCGCCGGATGCGGACCGCCTTCCGCATCTGGCGAGGGGAGGCGAACTCCTCGATGGACATGACCCTCGAGGGAGGCGGCAGGCCGAGGTTGGTCAGCACGCGGCGGACCATCTCCTCGGAGATGCCGATGACGAGCAGGCGTGACGGCCTGAGCCGGTCCAAGGCCTCCCTGACCTCGGCGGCGTGGGAAGGTTCGTCGAGAAGGGCGCGGCGCACCGCGGCCACCCTGGTCGACTCCCGTTTGGCCGACCTCCCGGCCAGGATCTTCCCGCCCGCGATGAGCAGGCCGTCGTCAAGGATGGCGTCCGCGTCCATCTCCTCGGCGACGATGGAAGCCCTGTGGCTCTTCCCTGTCCCGGCGGGACCGATGAGGGCCAGGACCTCAGGTGTTCTCTCAAGGCCGGTCCGCCTCCCCGGGTCGGGTTCCGGGCGGGCGGTGGGGTCGACGGAAACCAGTTCTCTTCCCCCCTCGAAGGAAGAGGCCCGTCCCCGGAGGACGGGCCCGGCCTTCACCCTTCTACCGGCACTCGGTCACTCCGGGCGCGGCGGGGTCCCCTCCTGCCCGGGTAGGACTTCACTCGCCGCGGGGGAGGCCGCGGCGCCCCTGGCGCCTCCGCCCCGGCGCCTCCCCTTCTGACGGAGGCTCACCCCAATCTCCTCCGCCACTTCCTGTTCGAAGCGTCTCAGGTCGAAGTCCCCGGGAATCCTGGCTCGGCGGTCCCTCTTGTCTTCGGCCACCCGTTCTCACCTCCGGGGATAGTCTCCCGCGGGCGAGCGCGATTATGGCGGCCAATAAAGGCTGTCCTTCCTCGGAGCGGCAGCCGCCCCATCCGTCTAGTCGCCGAAGACGGCCGACAGCCGCTCTATCTTCTCCATCATCTGTCTGAGCTCGTCGCCTTCCATGAACCGCGGTGCGGTCGACTCTATCCAGACCGGGGTTATCCGTGCCGAGAGGACCCCCTCAGGGGAAAGCTGGAGCTCGAGGATGGTCCCTTCCTTCTGGTGGACCTTCGCCTGGTCGTTGACGAAGTTGCCCAGGCTATAGGCGATGACCCCGCCGCCATAGACCTCGAACCCCTGGACGATGTGCGGGTGATGGCCGAGGACGACCGAGGCCCCCAGGTCTATGACCTGGTGGGCGATGGCCACGCAGTCGTTCTTCGGGTTGAAGGCCTGCGGGTAGGGGATATCCTCCCAGCCCCAGTGGAAGCTCACCACCACGATGTCGGCCATCTCCTTGGCGCGGGCGATGTCCTCGGCGATGATGGTCATGTCGAGCGGGTTGCAGCCGGGTGTGTCCTCTCCGGCCAGGAAGGTCCGCCGGTAGTCGTAATCCCAGAACAGCCACGAGTCCGCGAACTCCGTGTAGCCGACGAAGGCGAGCCTGATGCCGTCGGCCTCCACGACCCTGACCGTCCGCGCGTCCTTCTCGTCGCGCCCCCCGCCGACATAGACCATCCCGGCCTCGGTCAGGAGGTCCAGCGTCTGGAGCATGCAGGGTGAGTCGTAGTCGAGGATGTGGTTGTTGCAGACGGAGACGACGTCCATCCCGGCGAGCTTCAGGCACTCGACGAATTCGGGCCTTCCCCGGAGCCAGATGCCCTTGCCCGGGATGGGCGTGCCCGTGTCGCCGAGCGGCGCCTCCAGGTTGCAGAAGGTGATGTCGGCGGAGCTGAGTAGCTCGGCCACGTTCCCGAACGGGTAGTCGAGCCCGTACCTGTCTATCTCCCGTTGGGTCTTGCGCGCCAGCATCACGTCACCCACGGCGGCCAGGGTGATCTCCCCGGTCACGCCGTGGAAGGCCGCCCTGGCCTCGGCCGTGCCGAGCCACTCGGCGAAGGCCCGGACCACCGCCCGGTTGGGCTCGAGCCAGGTCCCCACCCCGGGCAGGCGCGACAGGGCCGCGGCGAGCCCGCTCGGCCGCCGCAGGACGAACCCCACCTCGGTCGCCAGCGGGTAGCTGCCGTCGAGGACCGTGTCGAGAGTCGGGTAGACACCCTCGACAGACAAGAGCTGCCGGTCGGGAGAACGCTCGGCCAGACCGATGACGGCCAGGCCGGCGGCAGGCCACGGTCCCGGGCGGCCGGCTTCGAGCTCGGCAAGGATGGACCGGGCCTCCTCGAGCGAGACGGACCGGTGGGGCGACGGGAAGTCGACCGACAGCAGCCTGGCCTGGTGGAACCCTGCCGCATCCGGCTGAAGCCCGGCCCGCTCGAGGAGGTCCGTCTCAGCGAAGACACCGTCGACGGCTCCGGAGCGGAGGAGTTCCAGGAGACCGGCATGGGTCCCGTCGCTCTCGACTAAAGTCACATCACACTCAGGGTCAGCGGAGAGATAGGCCGCGACAAGCCGCTCGACATCCTCGCGGACCCCTGGAGAGACGCCGACGGCCAGGCTTCCCGGGCCCCGCTCCACCTTGAAGGCCGCCAGGTAGCGGGCTGACCCGAAGCCGATGACCATGAGGAGGACGAAGATGACCGCCGGGATGAGCCTGCGCAGACCGCGTGAAGACAAAGGCTTTCCACCCCCGGCCCCGCCCTGTCGGTTCAAGTGTCCAGAGGCGGGCAGGGGAGGGTTTCTCCGGTGGGCGGCCGCTTCCTGCGGCCTGGAAGACCTGCCTGCGGCAACCTCCTCAGTGCGTACGGTGAAGGAGGTCGTCCGTCAGCTCGGCAAGGGTCTCTCTGGCGGGTATGTCGGGAAGCCGGGCCAGCTCGCCGTGAGCGACAGCCGCGTAGCTGCTGGCACGACCGAAGGCGTACTCGAGAGAACCGGAGCGGCGGAGGATGGATAGGACGTCCTCCAGCGCGCCGGGGTCGCGGCCGTTCTCCAGGAGGACCCTGAGGCGGTCTCTCTCCGGCGACTCGCGGAGGGCGTGGATGACCGGCAGGGTCGGTACACCGTTCCTCACGTCCGCCCCTGTGGACTTGCCCAACCTCTCGGTCGACGAGGTGAAGTCGAGGAGGTCGTCGACGATCTGGAAGCAGAGGCCGAGGGCCCGCCCGTAGCGCCACAGCGCTCCCACGACGTCGTCCGGTGCACCGCACCCCATGGCCCCCAGGTGAGCGCACTCCCCGATGAAGAGGGCCGTCTTCTTCTCGATCCAGTCGAGGTAGTCGGCCTCGCTGAGGGCCAGGCGGTCGACCCGCCCGAACTGCCTCATCTCGCTGGCGGCCATCTCCCTGACGCAGGCCGAGAGGCTGACGAGGACCCTGGCCCCGCCCCACTCGGCGATGAGGCTGAGGGCACAGCCGAGAAGGTAGTCCCCACCCAGGACGGCCATCCGGTCGCCCCAGCGGGCGTTGACCGTGTCCTGGCCCCGCCTCTTGGTCGACTGGTCCACGATATCGTCGTGGACCAGTGTCGCCATGTGGATGAGTTCGGCCGCGGCCGCCAGGTTGATGAGGCGTTCCTGCTCACGCTCGGGGCTGAACCGGCCGCCGAGCAACACCAGGGCGGGCCTGAGACGCTTGCCGCCCCCGCGGAGCGGGTGCTGGATGACGTCGGTCACCAAAGGTACGTCGGATTGGAGGACCTCGCGCAGCCTTCGCTCGACGAGAGGCAGGTCCAGCGATAGTTCAGCGTAATCGGCGAACGGTCTCAAGAAGGGCACCCGCTTCGTCTGGGCCCCTTGCCCTTGCCGGACCACGGCCCCGGGACGCCCCGCCCTGGGCCACAGGGGCCTGCTACTAGAACTCGTCGGGAAGCTCCCTTATCTCGCTCAAGGTGAACACAGGCCCGTCCACACAGACGTATTTCTCCCCTATGTTACACCGTCCACACTTGCCGACGCCACACTGCATCTTCAGCTCGAGCGTCGTCACGATCTGGTCGTCCGTGAAACCCAACCTGGCCAGGGCCTGGAGGACGAACTTTATCATGATCGGAGGGCCACAGGTGACGGCAACCGCGTTCTCCGGCGACGGTCCGATTTCCTCCAAGAAGGGCGGGACGAAACCGACCGGACCCGTCCATTCCTGGTCACCCTCGTCCACCGTCAGATGAACCTCGGTGTCCTTCTCCTTGGGCCAGCGGTCGAAGAGGTCCGTCTTGAAGCAGAGGTCTCCCGGCGAACGGGCGCCGTAGATGATGTCGATGTGGCCGAAGTCATCCCGGTGGGCCAGGCACCAGTCTATGAGACACCTCACCGGGGCCAGGCCGATGCCTCCGGCGATGAACACGAGGCGTCTGCCCTTCCACTCCTCGGCCGGGAAACGGTTGCCGTAGGGGCCCCGGAGACCGACCTTGTCACCGGGGTGCAGGTCGTGGAGCGCTCCGGTGACCCGGCCGACCCGCTTGACGCTGAACTCCAGGGGCCAGCCCTTCGTCGGCGAGGAGGTGATGGAAATCATGGCCTCCCCGACCCCGAAGACCGAGACCATCGCGCACTGGCCGGGCAGGTGCTTCCACTCCGCCTGCGGGTCGTCGAGCGCGATGCGGAACGTCTTCACGTCCCCGGAGGCCGTCTCATCCCTGACGTCGACGATGGTCCCGACGTCGGGAACGAGGAGCCGGGGCTCGCCGGTGCAGGCGCACTGTCCGCTCATCCTTCAAGCCCCCTAACCTCGCCGGCCACGAGAGGCAGGTGCAGCCCGACCGGGCAACTCTCCACACACCGGCCGCAGCCGACGCACTGGTACTCTCCGTAGCGGTGGTGATAGTAGTTGAGCTTGTGCATGAACCTCTGGCGCGTGCGGTTGCTCTTGGCCGGTCTCGGGTTGTGGCCCCCGGCCATGAGCATGAAGTGCGGCAGCTTGCACGCGTCCCAGTAGCGGTAGCGAACTCCCTTCCCCAGCGCCCCGCAGTCGGCCACCCCGAAGCAGTAGCACGTGGGGCAGATGAAGGTGCAGGCCCCACAGGAGAGGCAACGGGCCGAGACCTTCTCCCAGTAGGGGTGGTCGAAGAGCCCGTCAAGCCGGGCGGCGACGTCGATTCTCCCCAACCTGTCGCCCAGAGGCGTGCCGAGGCCCCTGAAGGCCGAAACGACCTCCTCCAGACGCCGACCCTCGTCCTCCGGGACATCGGCCACTCCCGCCGCGCGGGCCGCCGGTGCGGCCAGGAAAGCCTCGCCCCGCTCGGTATAGGCCACAGCGTAGTAGGCGTCGGTCTCCACCGGCACACCGGGACCGTTGCGCCCGTAGAGCACGACATCGGCCCCCCTCGTCCCGCCCGGCGAGAGCCCGAAGGAGGTGCAGAAGCAGGCCTCGTCAGGCCGCGGGCAGGCGACGGCGACCACCGTGGTCTTCACCCGTCTGGCCTGGTAGTGGTCGTCCACGAAATCACCGGTCAGGAACACCTTGTCCAGGAGCTCGAAGGCGGCGGCATCGCACGGCCGGGCCCCGAAGACCACCACCGGACCGCCGGGGGCGGCCCTCTCCAGGTCGAGGCTGGGCCGGCCGCTCTCGGCGTCCTTGGTCATGGCGTAGGTCATGAGAGGCTCGGTCTGGGGCAGGAGCGCGCCCTTCGGGGAGTTCACGGTCCTCACCGCCTCGAGGTCGAGACGGTCCCCTTCGCCCGTCCTGAACTCCCGGAACAGAGGAGGACGGCCGTCCACTCTGACCGGCGCCCATACGCGGGCCTCTCTAGCGACGGCCCGGAGCCATCCGTCGAGGCCGGAGGCTTCGACAAGCTTCGTCGTGCGCGGAACCGGGCCTGGAGCCATGCCCTTACCTCCCTCGCCCATCACTCGGCACCTTCTTCGAAATCGGGGTCCTGCGGGTCGAACCGGCCCAGGGGTTCGACATCGGCCGGAACGTGCGGCCGCTCGACCCCGAAGAGTTCAGCGATGTCCTTGAGGAGCTTGTCGTTGAAGTCCATGAGCGGCAGGCCCATCGGGCAAACGCGCTCGCACTCGCCGCACCGGATGCAACGTCCGGCCACGTCGAAGGCCCGGATGAAATGGAACATCTGCTGTTCGGGCACTGACGTGGCCCGCCCCAGCCAGAGGGGCTCCCACTGGTCGAGACAGCACTCGCGGCAGCTGCAGGCCGGACATACGTTGCGGCAGGCGAAGCACCTGATGCACCGCTCGTAGAGGTCCTTGAAGTGTTCGAAACGCTGCTCGAGGCTCATGGCCTCGAGCCGGGCCGCCCGCGGGTACTCGTGGACCACCGGCTCCTCGGCCACCGGCTCGCCCACGAGGATGTCGGAGACCACAGGGTTCGGGACATCGCACCATGAGCACCGGTCAAGGAAGAGCTCGGCTTCGGCCCGTCCCGTCTCGAGCACCTCCCGGCGCCGCTCAGGCGGCAGGTCGGCGACCCTGGCCGGGTCGAGGATACCGGTGCAGGGGATACCGACGACGTAAAGCCTCTCCCTGGGGAAACGCCTGTCCTTGAGGATGCGGTCCAGGGCCAGGGAGCCGCACCCGTTCACGGCAATCCCGACCTTCTCGTCGCCGGCGAGGCGGTCGAGGAGGTACTTCGCCAGGTGCGAGGCGCACAGCGGGTTCCAGACCAGTCTCTCGGCGTCCTCAGGCGAAGCCGCGAAGGAGGGGACGGCAAGGCCGTCCCACCCTTCCTCGTGGCCGAGGAAGACCGACACGACACCGTCGGCGAGGAGCCGGCGTGCTTCACGGCGGAGGGCCTCCTCCGCACTTCTCATCCTCTCGATGTCGAGCATCGGCTTTCGAGGCACTCCTGTCTCCCCCCTACACCAGGTCGCCGAGCTTGGCCTTCGGGCCCGGTCCGAGAGCCTTGATCTCCGCGGTCATCTCCCGGACGATCTCGGCGAACTTCTGCCCCTCGGAGGCCGAGACCCAGTGGGTCCGGAACCTGCGGGAATCGATGCCCAGGTACTCGAGGTACCTCTTCAGCAGGACCAGCCTGCGGCGGGCGTAGTAGTTTCCCGTGCTGTAGTGGCAGTCTCCCGGGTGGCACCCGGAGACGAGCACCCCGTCGGCCCCCCGCTGGAAGGCGCGGAGGATGAAGCGCGGGTTGACGCGGCCCGAGCACGGCACGCGGATGATGCGCACGTTGGGCGGGTGGGCCATCCGGGCGGTCCCCGCCGAATCGGCACCGGCGTAACTGCACCAGTTGCAGAGGAACCCGACGATGACCGGCTCCCAACCGGCCCCCGGCTCCTCCGCCGGCCGGGTCTCGGCCGGCCGGGCCTCCTCCGGCCTCGAAGCGCTCTCGGCCATGTTCTCGAAACCTCCACTCTTCCTGGGCTGCATCCTACCTCTGTCCGCAGGCCGGGCGCAGGTCGGCCAGCAGGTCATCGACCTCGGCCAGGACCTGGTCGTTCGTGTAACCGGCGAGGTTCATCGCCCCGTCCCGGCAGGCCACCGTGCAGGCCCCGCATCCCTGGCAGAGTCCCACGTTCACTGAAGCCACCTCGCGGGTCACGGTCCTGCCGGCGACGCGCTCCGTGACGGTCTTGGCCTCGATGGCCTTGTACGGACAGACGGGCTTGCACCACAGGCAGCCCGAACAGAGAGCCTCGTCCACCCTGGCGACCATGGGCTCTGTCGTCAGCTCGTCCTGCGAGAAGAGGGCGACCACCTTGGCTCCCGCCGCGCTGGCCTGGGCGACGGTGTCCGGGATGTCCTTCGGGCCCTGGCACGCGCCGGCGAGATAGATGCCTGCCGTGTTCGTCTCGACCGGCCGCAGCTTGGGATGGGCCTCGTTGAGGAAGCCGTAGCCGTCGTACGACACACCGAGCGTCTGGGCCATCCTGGCCGCGTCGTGCTTGGGAACCATCGCCGGGGCCAGGACGACCATGTCCACCTCGACCTCGACCGGGCGGCCGAGAAGGGTGTCTTCAGCCCGGACAACCAGCTTCTTGCCCTTCTGGTAGATCTTCGAGGGACGGCCGCGGATGTACTCGACACCGTAGTCCACGCTCGAACGGCGGTAGAACTCCTCGTAGGCCTTTCCGGGTGTGCGGATGTCCATGTAGAAGACGAACGCACGCCCGTCCTTGACCTTCTCCCTGTACTGGGTGGCGTGCTTGACGGAGTACATGCAGCAGGCCCTTGAGCAGTAGGAGACGCCCTTCTGGTCGTCCCTCGAGCCCACGCACAGGACGAAGGCGACGCTCTGCGGCACCTCCTGGTCGGACGGACGCCTGATCTTCCCCTCCGTCGGGCCCGACGCGTTTATGAGCCGCTCGAACTGCAGGGAGCTTATGACGTCCGGGTAGAGGCCGTAGCCGTACTCGCCGTAGGCCTCGAGGTCGAAGAGGTCGAAACCGGTGGCGACGACTATGGCGCCGACCTTCTCCTCGAAGATGGTGTCCTCCTGGTCGAACCTGATGGCCTTGGCCTCGCAGACGCGCTCACATATGCGGCACTTACCCGTCTTGTGGTAGCGGCAGTTCTCCTTGTCGATGACCGGCTTGTTCGGGACCGCCTGGGGGAAGGGAGTGTAGATGGCCTTCCTCTTGCCGACACCGACGTCGAACTCGCTGTCGACCTTCACCGGACACTTAGTCTGGCAGAGGCCGCAGCCGGTGCAGAGGGCCTCGTCGACGCCGCGGGCCTTCTTCCTGATGGTCACGTTGAAGTTGCCGATGTAGCCCTCGACCTTCTCCAGTTCGGAGTACGTGTAGAGGGTTATGTTCGGGTGCTTCGCACAGTCGACCATTTTCGGCGTCAAGATGCACGAGGAGCAGTCAAGCGTCGGGAAGGTCTTGTCGAACTGGGCCATCCGCCCGCCGATGGTCGGCTCCCTCTCGACAAGGATGACCTGGTGCCCGGCGTCGGCGATGTCGAGGGCCGCCTGGATTCCGGCTATACCTCCGCCGAGCACGAGGGCCTTCTTCTCGATGGAGATGCGGCCGGGCTGGAGGGCCTCGTTCCGGAGGGCCTTCGCCACGGCCATGCGGACGATATCGAAAGCCTTCGCCGTCGCCTCCTCACGGTCGGTGTGGACCCACGAGCAGTGCTCCCGGATGTTGGCCATCTCGAGGTGGTAGGGGTTCATCCCGGCGGCCTCCAGGGTGCGCCTGAAGGTCGGCTCATGGAGCCGGGGCGAACACGAGGCGACGACGACCCGCTCGAGGTCGTGCTCCTTGATAGCCTTCATTATAGAGGCCTGCCCTGGTTCGGAACACGTGTACTTGTTCTCCTCCACGTACACGACGCCGGGGAGGAGGCGGACCTTCTCCGCCACCCGGCTTACGTCCACCGTGCCGGCGATGTTGGACCCGCACCAGCAGAGAAAAACGCCGACTCTCTTCATCTGGGCGACCTCTCCTCACCTACGATGCTCACACCGCAACCTAGGCCAGCTTCTTCTCCCGGAGCAGGCTCATGGCGTCGACCAGGTGGCGCCCCAGACCGAGCTCGCGCGCTGAGGCGCCGAGGGCCAGCCCGACCAGTTGGGTGATGTAGTAGACAGGCAGGTCGAAGGTCCGGCCCTGGCGAAGGCCGGCGGCCTCCTGCCTGGAGTCAAGGTTCGTCTGGCAGAGCGGACAGGCCACAGCGACGGCCTCCGCGCCGGCGTCGGCCGCAGCGGCCAGGATGCGCCCGGACAGTTCAGAGACAAGGTCGGTCCGGCTGATGCCCAGGCTCGCCCCGCAACACTCGGTCTTGAACGCAAAGTCCACCGGGACCGCCCCGATGGTCTCCAGGATGCGGTCCATGGTGACCGGCCTCTCCGGGTCATCGAAACGGGTCACCTTCGGGGGCCTGACGAGAAGACAGCCGTAGTAGGGCGCGACGGCCAGCCCCTCGAGGGGCCTCTTCAGGGCCTCCCGGACGGCCGCGGAGACTCTCTCCTGAGAGAGCCACTCCAGAACGTTCCAGACCCGGCTGGAGCCGGACAGCCGACGTCCGGTGGCCTTCTCCAGGCGGCGGACATAGTCCGGATGACGGGCCGCTTCCTCCCGGGCGGCCGCCAACCGGCCGTAGCAGGCCGCACAGGGAGCCACGACGTCGAGCCCCATCTCCTCGGCCAGCGCGAGGACCCGTCCCGGAAGAGCGAACCCGAGGAACGGGTCGGTCACGTGGGCCGAGCTGGCCCCACAGCAGTTCCAGTCAGGAATCTCGAGGAGTTCCACGCCCGCCGCACGGGCGACGACCTTCATCGAGAGGTCGTACTCCCTCGCCGTCGAGTGCAGGCTGCAACCTGGATAATAGGCGTAGCGGAGCGGCTCTTCCGTCACCGGGCTCCCCCTCCCTTTGCTTCGCCGGACCGGGTTCCACCGGCGGGCCCGGCGGCTTCTGCGCCGGTCCCTCCCGTGGCACCGCCGGCGGCCGCTCCCGCGTCACCCGCGGCGGCCTCACGGAAGATGGCCAGGACCTCGTCACGCCCCCGGGAGGCCTCCGGCCGGACGGCCAGCTTCCCCCTCTTGAACATCTTCAGGCCGAGGAGCAGGTCTTCCGTCAGGCGCAGGGTGCGCAGCTTGTACACCAGCATCAAGCCAAGCTCGTAGCTGCGGCCGAGACACCGGACATAGTCCAGGAAGACCTGGTGGAAGACGCCCACGTTCCGTTCCGCGGGCCGCAGGCCCCTGCGAAGGGCCTTCACCCGGAGCGCGTCCATGACGCCGGCGATGTCGATATCCCTCGGGCAGCGCGCCGTGCAGGTGTAGCACGTCGCGCAGATCCAGATGGTCCTCGAGCGAAGGGCCTCCTCACGAAGGCCCATCTGGACCAGGCGCATGATCTGACGGGGCTGATAGTCCATGGCGTAGGAGAGAGGGCAGCCGCCGGAGCACTTGCCACACTGGTAGCAGGCTTCGACCTGGGTGGCCGCCATAGCGTCGACCTCGGCCAGGAACGCCTTGGCCTCTGGTCCGCTTTTCAAGACAAGAGCGGGCGCCGTCTGAGTGGACATCGTCCTGCCCCCCAAGCAACGACATGACACAATGATCGACCATCGATGAGCCAAACGAGCGGGAATCCGGCGGAACGCACCGATATCTACCTGTTCGTGGTCTCTCTTTCTTTTGACAGCAGGCTGTTCCCTGCCCTCCGCGCCTTCTTCGACCAGCATGGACCGAATTAAGGGCGCCGGTCTGTAATCTATACTACATAGTCGGCCGACGCAAGGTCCGGCCCGTCCTCTCCTGGCGGAGCCTGTCAGCCCAGGCCGCTATCTGGCGCATGCGGTAGCTGACTCCTCCCTTGCTCAGGGGAGGGTCGAGGAGTTGGCCGAGTTCAGCCAGGGACGCTGCGGGTTGGTCCAGCCTCGCCTCGGCGAGGGCCCTCAGGCGAGGCGGCAGGCTCGAGAGGCCCACGGTGTCCCGGATGAGCTGGATATCGGCGGTCTGCCGCACGGCTGCGGCCACGATGCGGTCCACGTTGGCCGTCTCGTAGTTGACGCGGCGCGTCACCTTGTTCCGCATCTCCCTCTTCGCGCGCGTGTCTTCGAAGCCCAGGAGGGTGTCGTGCGCCCCGGCGAGTCTCAACCAGCCCGCGATGCTGTCGGCGTCCTTGAGGTAGGCCACCCACCCGTTCTGCCATCGGCCGACCCGCACTCCGGGGAGGCCGAGGCTCTCCAGAACCTCCCGGACGCGCTCGGCCTGGCGAATCCCCGGGGTCTTGATCTCCCAGTGGTAGCCCCGGCCGGACAGGTTGAGGTACCCGCGGGCGAGGAAGCATCCCCGCACATAGCTCGTGCGGCAGCAGCGTGAGGTGGGAAGGGCCGCCTCCGGCAGGCCTCCGGGAGAGGCGGGCAGGTGAGCCGTCACCGTGAAGCCCCGACCTTTGCGTCGGAGGACCTTGGCGTCGTCCGCACCGGCGCCGCGCAGAAGACCGTAGAGGCGGCGGGCGACCGGAGCGAAGTCGGTGCGCACACGGACGGGCCGGCCCGGCCCCTCACCCCAGGCGTCGAGGAAGCCCCGGAGCTCCCAGCTGACACAGCAAGGCCTGAGGTCCTTCACGCTGCAGAGTTCACTTATGACGTTCTCCAGGCGCAGCACTTGAGAGCCTCCCGCCGGGCGGTCGGGTCCGCTCAGGGGACCCGGCCCCGGTCAGGTCTGTGGCCCGACGCGCGGAAGATGGCGATGGCCAGGCGGTCGGGGTGGTGACGGACCAGACTCTCGCGCGTCAGGAGCTCGGTGTCCAAGAGGCGGTCACGCACGATACGGACGCCGTTGAAGGCTCGGATTCCCGGAGGGACCGTGACCACCTCCTGGCCGTCCTCCCGGTACCGGCGCACGAGTTCCGAAGGGATGCGCTCCGAGTTGACCACGGCCCGGTTCACCGCACCCTCGAGGATGTCGTTGACCACCGTGAGGTGGTCGCCGGCTCCGAAGCCGGTGGTCTCCCCGGGCTGGGTCATCACGTTCACGACCAGCACCACGGGCACGCCGCGGGCCGAGGCCCGCCGGACGGCACGCCGGATGCCCGGCACGAGAAGGTTCGGGACGATGCTCGTGTAAAGGCTGCCAGGGCCCAGCACGACGGCGTCGGCCGCTTCTATGGCGCGGACCGCCGCGGGGAGGGCCCTCGGCTCGGCCGGCCGGAGCCCCACCCTGACGATGGGCGCCCTGCGGGACTCCTCGGTGACCGCGGTCTCACCGGCGACGAGCCGGCCGTCGGACAGTTCGGCCTCGAGGGTGACGTTCTCCAGGGTGGACGGCAGTACGGTCCCCCGCACCTTGAGGACACGGCTCGACTCCATGACCGCCGCCTCGAAGTCCCCGGTCACCTCGGTCATGGCCGCGATGAAGAGGTTGCCGAAGGTGTGGCCGGCCAGTCCCTCCCCCCGGCTGAACCTGTACTGGAAGAGCTTCTCCATGAGGGGCTCGGTGTCGGCCAGGGCGACGAGGCAGTTCCGGATGTCTCCGGGGGGCAGGATACCGAGCTCGCCGCGGAGGCGGCCGGAAGACCCACCGTCATCGGCCACGGTGACGATGGCGGTGAGGTTGGCCGTGTACTTCTTCAGGCCCCTGAGCACCACCGGCAGTCCGGTGCCGCCGCCGATGGCCACGACGCGCGGCCCGCGCTCGAGCTGCTTCTTCTGCCGCCACTCGCGCAGTCTGCGGGTGGGGCTCCGCGTCCAGGTCCTCCATCGCGTGGAGAGGCTCATACTCGCTCCTAATCGACCTTGTCAACGTCACGGTGTTCGACGATGACCGCACGGCGCTTGGTCCGGAGAAAGGCCGCCAACCTCTCGGCGACGGCCACCGAACGGTGCCGCCCGCCGGTGCAGCCTATCCCTATGACTAGTTGGGTCTTCCCCTCGTTTATGTAGTGCGGGATGAGGAATTCGAGGAAGCCCGTCAGGCGGCGCATGAAGCTCCTGGTCAGCGGCCATTTGAAGACGTAATCCGACACCCGCGGATTGAGACCGTCCGAGGACCTGAGGCTGGTCACGTACTGAGGGTTGGGCAGGAACCTCACGTCGAAGACGAGGTCCGCGTCCAGCGGAAGCCCGTGCTTGAAGCCGAAGGAGACGACGGAGATCATGAACCGCGCGATATCGCGGTCCTCCGAGAACATCTGGAGGAGCTTCTGCCGGAACTTGGCCGGCGTGAGGCCCGTCGTGTCGACGATCTTGCTCGCGCGCCCGCGGATGTCCTCGAGGCGCTTCCTCTCGCGGCTTATGGCCTCCTCCACTCCGCCCTCCGACATCAGCGGGTGGCGGCGGCGGGTCTCCTTGTAGCGTCTCACGAGGGTCTCGTCGTCGGCCTCGAGGAAGAGGATCTGGTGGATGAACCCCATCTCGTCCAGGCGGTCGAGGGCCTCGTTGAGGTCGGCGAAGAACTCGCCGCCCCTGACGTCCACGACAAGGGCTATCCGGCTTATCCTGCCGTCAGCCTTCCGGCACAGGTCGGCAAAGGCCGGGATGAGGGCCGGCGGGAGGTTGTCCACGCAGAAGTAGCCGAGGTCCTCCAGGAACCTCATGGCCTGCGTCTTCCCGGCCCCGGAAAGCCCGGTGATGATCACGAACCTGCCCTTGGACTCGCCCTTGGCCAGAACGTCCACCTCACGGTTCCCGCGGCCTTTCGCCTGAAGCGCTACTTCGTCCGAAGAAACCATGGTCCTCTGTCACCAAGGCGAACGACCGATGCCACGGGCCACGGCCGACGGGCAAGACTCGAACGTTGACATAATCCAGTATATCAAACCCGGCGGGTCGTGGTTGCGGTCCGGGCCGGGCGGCCGGAGCTTCGGCCTGTGGCACCGTTCGGACCTCGGACCGGCGCTCAGCCTCGGCCTGGAAAGGTGTTCCGCCATCCGCATTGCGGCCCGAAGGAGGTCTATAGGGTGGGCGAGCGCATCCGTCATGAGTACCTGCGTGGAATCTTACGCGGAGTGAGGAGGGGCATAATCACCAGGGACAAGGACGGCTCTATCGACCTCCACGCCAGGGCGTTCAGCCTTGGGCGCACAAGCCAGTAGGCCTCGCTACCGCCGCGAAGCCATCGAGCTAGACGCCTGCAAGCAGGTCATAGGGCATCCTGTACCCTTCGACCTCCAGACCCACGGTCCGGGCCCTACGCCGAGACCACCGCCCACCTCTCGGACGGCCTCCGGGTCCTGGCTAGTCCGCAGGTAGGTCCGCCACCATGACCAGGGCCTCGCCCTCTATGACGGTCTCCCCGCGGTCGTTGGTGCAAACAGTGCGGAGGCGGACCTTCCTGTTCTCAGCCACGACCTCGACCACCTCGACCGTGGCCGTGACGGTGTCGCCGATGAACACCGGCCTGGTGAAGCGGAGCTCCTGGCCGAGATAGATGCTCCCGGGTCCGGGGAGCTTCGTCCCCAGCACGGTCGAGATGAGGCCCGCGGTGAGCAGGCCGTGGGCCACCCTCCGGTTGAAGAGGCTCCGGGCCGCCGCCCGCCCGTCGACGTGGACGGGGTTGAAGTCTCCGGTCAGGCCGGCGTAGAGGACCACGTCGGTCTCGGTGATGGTCTTGCTGAACGAGGCCCGCTCGCCCACCGCCGGCAGGCGGCCAGCCCCGCTCGACCGGTGGGTCCTGCCGGCCTCCGCCTCCTGCAGGCGGTCGTGCGCCGCACCGGCTTCGCGGCGGCCGTGGTCCCCCGCCGCACACACCTCGCGTCGGCCCGTCCTCGCGCCCGGCTTCCCCGTCACGACACCGCCCCCTCCTCGGAGAACATCTCCCGGAGAGCCTTCTTGTCTATCTTCCCGGCCGGGGTCTGGGGCAGGGCCTCGAGGAAGTGGAGCCTCTTAGGCACCTTGTAGCCGGCCAGCTCCGAACGGCACCAGCGCCGGAGTTCCTCCTCGCCGACCCGGGCGCCGGGCCGCAGGACCACCGCGGCCGTGACCGCCTCGCCCCACTTGGGGTCGGCCACGCCGAAGACGGCCGAGGCGGCTACATCGGGGTGGCTGTGCAGGACCGTCTCCACCTCGAGCGGGTAGACGTTCTCCCCGCCGCTGATGATGATCTGCTTCTTCCGGTCGACGATATAGTAGAAGCCGTCCTCGTCGCGGCGGGCCAGGTCACCCGTCCGCAGCCAGCCGTCTTCACCCAGGACCTCGGCCGTGGCCTCAGGCCTCCGCCAGTAGCCGCTGAAGACGTGCGGGCCCCGCACGAGGAGTTCGCCGACCTCTCCGGGGCCCACGTCGGCCCCGGCATCGTCGACGATCCGGGTCTCCACATAGAGCAGTGGGCGCCCGACGCTGCCGGGCTTGCGGCGGACGTCCGTCCCGTGGAGGGCGAAGGTGTTCGGGCCGGCCTCGGTGAGGCCGTACCCCTGCTTGAACTCGAAGCCCCGCTCCCAGTAGGTCTCGTAGAGAGGTAGCGGGCACGGGGCGCCGCCGGAGATGAAGAACCGGACAGAACCGAGGTCGGCCCGCCCGAACTCCGGAAGGTCGGCCATCGCCTGGAACATGGTCGGGACCATGAAAACCACCGTCAGTCGGTGGCGCTCGATGAGCTCGAGGGCCCGACCCGGGTCGAACCGGCGGGTGAGGACCACCGTGGCCCCCTGGTAGAGCAGAGGCAGGGTGAAGACGTTCCACCCCCCGGTGTGGAAGAAGGGCGTGAAGACGGGAGCACGGTCGTCGGGCCTGAGGCGCCAGGAGATGATGGTGTTCACGGCGTTGGCCGTGATGCACCGGTGGGAGAGCACGGCCCCCTTGGGCGTGCCGGTCGTCCCGCCCGTGTAGAGAAGGGCCCAGGGGTCCTCCAGGTCCACCGGCCAGCACCGCCCGCCCGGGGCGCCGGGCCCTGGACCGCGCGGGGCGCCGGACTCTGCAGCGCCCCCGCCGCCGGCTCC
>ENA-OSAE01000326-OSAE01000326.1-marine-sediment-metagenome-genome-assembly--contig:-NODE-326-length-24093-cov-44.866295_pt1 | contig 24093 bp, 20 predicted proteins | sample MGYA00237870_ERZ529317 | MGnify/ENA primary metagenome ERZ529317 (study PRJEB26369, sample SAMN03142812) | marine sediment metagenome | biome: marine; feature: borehole; material: sediment... | reverse complement strand
GGGATGAGGGGGTGGGGGGAGTTCCCGATGGCGATGATGGCGGTGTCGATGTCCAGGGTGAAGTTGGAGCCCTCGATGGGGATGGGGCGCCGCCGGCCGGACTCGTCCGGCTCCCCAAGCTCCATCCTGACGCACTCCACCCCCACGAGAACCCCATCCCTCCCCAGAAACCTCACCGGGTTCACGAGGAAGTGGAACTCCACCCCTTCCTCCTTGGCGTGGTGTACCTCCTCCACCCGGGCGGGCATCTCCGCCTCGGTCCTCCGATAGAGGACCATCACCCGCTCTGCCCCCAGGCGCAGCGCGGTCCTGGCGGCGTCCATGGCCACGTTCCCCCCGCCCACCACGGCCACCCTTCTTCCCACCTTGATGGGGGTGTCGTACTCGGGGAAGAGGTAAGCCCGCATGAGATTCACCCGAGTGAGGAACTCGTTGGCGGAGTAGACACCTACCAGCGATTCCCCGGGGATCCCGAGGAACCGGGGGAGGCCCGCGCCGCTACCTACGAACACGGCGTGGAAGCCGTCCCGAAAGAGCTCGTCTATCGTGACGGTACGGCCTACCACTACATTCAAGTGGAGCTCCACCCCCAGCTTCCGCACGTTCTCCACCTCTTGGGCCACGATCCGCTTGGGCAGGCGGAACTCGGGGATCCCGTAGACCAAAACCCCACCGGGCTCGTGCAGCGCCTCGAAGATCACCACATCGTGGCCGAAGCGCCTGAGCTCCGCGGCGCAAGTTAGCCCCGCGGGGCCCGAGCCCACCACCGCCACCCGGAAGCCGGTGGGCTCCCCCAACGGGGGAATCTCCACCCCGTGCTCGTACTCCCAGTCGGCGGCGAACCGCTCCAGCCGCCCGATCGCCACTGGCTCGAACTTCCGCCCCAGGGTGCACACCGCCTCGCACTGGGTCTCCTGGGGACATACCCGGCCGCAGATGGCGGGGAGGTAGTTGTCCTCTTTGATCACGCGGATCGCCCCCCGGAAGTCCCCTTCGGCGATCTTCGCGATGAACTTGGGGATCTTGATGTTCACCGGACACCCCTGAATACAGGGGGCACGCTTGCACTGAAGGCACCTTTTCGCCTCCTGGATCGCCTCCTCCGGGGTATAGCCGAGGGGAACCTCGCGGAAGTTCTTGATCCGCTCCTCCGGGGGCTGCTCCCGCATGGGGGTCTTTTTGGGGACGATCTTCATACCCGCTCCTCCATGGTCCCGAGATAGGCCTTGAGAGCCCTCTCCTCGAGGTCCCGGTACATGGCAAGACGTGCTAGGAAGAGGTCCCAGTTCACTTGGGCCCCGTCGAACTCGGGGCCGTCCACGCAGGCGAACTTGGTCTCCCCGGCCACCTCCACCCGGCACACCCCGCACATCCCGGTCCCGTCGATCATGATGGGGTTGAGGGAGACCACGATCGGAACCCCGAACTCCCGGGCCGTCAAGGAACAGAACTTCATCATGATCGCGGGGCCGATGGCCCATATCCGGTCAACGCCGCCCGCCCGAAGGAGTTCCTTTAGGGGCTCGGTCACGACCCCCTTGCGGCCGAAGCTCCCGTCGTCGGTGGTTATGATGAGCTCATCGCTTACCTCTTCGAGCTTGTCGAGCCAAAAGAGGAGCTCTTTCCTGCGGGCCCCGGCGATGGTCACGATCCGGTTCCCGGCGGACTTTAACGCCCGGGCGATGGGGTAGATGGGCGCAATCCCCACCCCCCCGCCGATACACACTACGGTCCCGTAGCGCTCGATCTCGGACGGGGTCCCCAAGGGACCGACCACGTCCCGGATCTCGTCCCCTTCTCCGAAGCGCTCCGTCATCTCCCGGGTGGACTTCCCCGCCGCCTGGACCACCAAGGTGATGGTGCCTTCGCCTTCGTCCCAGTCGGCGAGGGTCAAGGGGATACGCTCGCCCTTTTCGTGGAGGCGGATGATCAGGAATTGCCCGGCCTTGGCTTTGGAAGCAATGGAAGGAGCTTCAACGATAAATTCCCAAATGCCAGTACAAAGAGCGCTTTTTTTGAGTATTTTTGCCATCTCCCTCCTTTCTCCGTGCAGCATGAATTATCTGCGTATGTCCGTTTTTGTGCAAGAAAAGAGGGGATAAAATCGCGCCGATATGTACCTTTACTTGGAAGCTGACGGGAGGGTCTATACTGTGCGCCGGAACGGGATGTTGGACCTCCCTCGGGTGGGGGAGGAGATACCCTTTCCCTACGAGATCCTTTACGAGCTCCCCTGGGGAGAAGAGGGGGTAGCCTTGGGAGTGCCGAGGCTCTCCCGCCACCCCCGGGAGTGGATCCTCAAGGACGAGATACCGCGCCGCGGCGACGCCTCCCCCGTTTTGCGGGACGCGGTACACCGCACGCTTCCCCGGGCCGTGGCCGAGGGGATCGTGGAGTGGGGGGACGAGGTCCTTTTAGTTAAGGCGTCCCGGGGGCTCACCCGGGGCCTCTGGTCCCTGCCCGGGGGATTCCTCTCCTTCGGGGAGTCGCCGGAGGAGGCCGTGGCCCGGGAGATCCAGGAGGAACTCAGGGTCCCGTGTCGGGTGGGGGAGCTTTTGGGGGTTCGGACCAAGGTGGGAGAGCACACCGGGCTCCACTGGATCATCTTCTACCTTGCGGTGGAATTGCGGGGCGCCCCGGACCCTGACCCCGATGAGATCGCCGAGGCCCGCTTCTTCCCGAAAAAGGAGGCGGCCACGATCCTGTCCGATCGGACCATGGCCGCCTTCCTCGAGGAGCTTTTCGGGACCTAGCGCAGATCGATGGAAGCGGTCACGGAGAACTCCTGGGTCCAGGCCACATCGCCAGGACCCTTGGTGAAGGTGAGCCGCAAGGCCACGTCCCACCCGCCGAGGTTCAATCCCAACTGGAACACGGCGGTATGGCGGTCCTCCGGGGCCACCATTCCCTCGCCCTTTATCCACTCCATGGAGTAGGAGGCGGAGAAGGTGGCTTCCTCGGAGACCTCGTAGTCGTAGTCTCCCACCAGGGTCGCGCGATACGCGTCCTTCCAAGGCAAGGCCGCGGAGATGGTTCCCCGCAAAAGGAGCTGGGATCTGGGCTCGGGGGCTATCGCCATATCGCCCGAGGCGTTCAGGACTATATCCCGCGGTCCACCTTCTGGATCCAGGATCTCGTACCCAACGCCGGCCTGGATCGCCCCGCCGCAGTACCTCTCCTTTCCGGTTTCCAGGATGCGTTGCTCTATGGCCAGCACCGCGTGGGCATCGAGCTCCACCCCGGCGTCGGTCTCGATGATCCCCTCCACCGCAGCCACGAGGTCCTCTAGCTTCTCATATTCCAGGCGCCGCCCGATCTCCTGGGCCACCGCCATCAGGGCCTCTTCGGACAGGGAGGCGGGAATGGCCCCCAGGCGCAGGAGGTCTTCTGAGATCAACATCGCCTTGGCAAGGGGAGTAACGTCGCTGAACCGCCCGTACCCCAATCCCACCGTGACCTGAAGCCAGGGCTGCCGGTACGGGTCACCGGTGCGCCAGCGGGCATCGAACCCCCCAAACATGAAGAGGGGCTCCTCGGGGTCGAGGTAGTGTCGATACGTGCCGTTTCCCTCCACAACCGCATCGGCCACCGCCAGGCCCTGGAGCCCGAGGATTCCGCTTGTCTCCAGAGAAAATCCGCGTTCGGGGGCGCTGTAGATCTGGGTATAGGAGAAGGAGATGTTGCCGGCGTTGACCTCGATCCCGGGGCGCTCCGGATCCTCCAAGTAGTGGTAAGTGAACGACACCCCGATGTCCAACAAGCTCGTTTCAGGGGCCCGGTAATCGCAGAGGCTCAGTGCCGAAACCGGACTCACCGAAAGGAGCAAAAATATGCCCAAAAGCGCCGCTTTCCGCATGGTCCATCATCCTCCTTGTAGCCGAAAATTTTTTATTCCACTTCATTATACCACGCGACAAAATTCCGCAGATGTCAGCGTGGGCAAAGGCGAAGGGGTAAGGATCCGTGACGGACGATACCCTTTTGGTCGGGGCGCCCGGATTTGAACCGGGGACCCCCTGCTCCCAAAGCAGGTGCGCTGCCAGGCTGCGCTACGCCCCGTGACCCTCGATTATAAGGGCTTCGACGCTCTTCCTCAGAGGGGTTTCGCGTGGGGACATATATCGCGATAAGCACAGGGGCGACACGCGTGGATGCTGGGTTTGGGGTCGAAGGCGTTGGCCCGGATCCCCTCCTCGGCCGCGGCGATGGCCCGCAGGGCGCGGGAGATCATGGCGTCGGTGGGACGGGATCGGCCGATCACCACCTCCGGGGTGAGGAACCGCAACTCCACCCAACGGGGACGTTCCCCCGCCAACCTCTCGTAGGCCAAGGCGTAGATCGCGAGCTGCAACGATTCGCGAGCTCGGCGCGCCGCGTCCTTAGGCTCCGCCAGGGCGGTCTTGTAATCGATGATCAACGCCCCGTCGCTCGCCCGGTCTACCCGGTCCCAATACCCGATTACCCGCACGTTCCCCTCCCGGAACGCGAAGAACTGCTCCACCATCGCCGGCTGCTCCCCCCGCTCCTCCTCGAAGGCGAAGAACCGCCGCAGACACTCTTCCCCGTGCCTCGCCATCTCCTCCTCGTGGCGGGCGGTGAGGAAACCCTCCGCTTGCCAGGAGTTGCGGAAAACACGGAGCAGCTCCTCCAGAGAGAGGGAACGGCCCTGGAGCTTGGCCAGGTGGTACGCCTGGATGGCCCGGTGGACCGCGTGGCCCAAGACCACCGCGGGGTGCTGCACGATGGGCACCCGGAGGATGTGGATGTAGCGGTACTTGAGGGGGCAGGTGAGGTAGTCGTCGATCTGCCGGTAGGAAAGGACCAAGGGCGAGCCCTCCCCCACCGGGGGTTCGGGGCGGGGGGATACGCGGCCTGTGCGGCTGATCCGGACCAAGGGGGGCAGGCCCACCGCCTCCTCGGCCACCCCTTCGGGGCCCAGGGCCTCCACCACGAACCGGGATATCTTCGCCGGGCGCTTGCGGGGCTCCTCCCCGGGCAAGCGGTAATCCTCTGCGGAAAGGAGGTAGAGGTGCTCCTTGGCCCGGGTCATCCCCACGTAGAAGAGCCGCCGCTGCTCCTCGAGATGCGCTATCTCCGGGGGCACCTCCTCCGGCACCAAACCGGGGGGGAGGGAGAAGGCCGGGCGCCGCGGCCGGCCCGGGAAGAAGTCCTCGATCAGCCCGGTGAGGAAAACCACCCGGAATTCCAACCCCTTGGCCTGGTGGAAGGTGAGGACCTGGACCGCCTCGGCCCCAGGCTCCGCTTCGCCCACCAGGGGGTTGTAGCCCAGCCCCCGGAGCTCCTCCAGGTACCGCACGAACCAGGGGACCCGGTCGTGTCGGGAGATCTCCTCGAACCGTCGCACCACCTGCTCGAAGAAATCGGCGATATGTTCCAGCTTCCTTCCCGCCCCCCGGTCCTGGGATCGGGAAAGCCGCTCGATGTAGCCCGTCTCATCCGCCAGATACGCGTAAAGCACCTGGCCCGCGGACCGACCCCGGGAGAGCTCCCGGCACCGGGAGAGGTGGCCCACCGCCTGGGCGGCGATCCGTGCCCCCTCCGGAGAGAGGTGCACCTTGCCCAGAGCGGCCTCCGAAAGAAGCTCCCCCAGGGGGCGCTGCCAACGCTGGGAGAGGCCCAGGAGGTGCGCCAGGTCCTCCCCCGGCATCCGGTAGATTTCCGACCCCAAAAGATGGAAGAGGGCCTGGTCGTCCCGGGGGTCGGCGACGCAGCGGAGGAACGATATGAGGACCTTTATCTCCTCCTGGTCGAAGAGCCCGGCCCCGTGGCGTCCAGCTAAAAGCCACGGGATGCCCCGCTCGGAGAGGGCCTTGAGGTACGGATCGGGACGGTACCGGTTGCGGTAAAGCACCGCGAACTCTCCATACGGGATCCCTTCCTCCCGATGGAGCTCCTCCACCTTCTCCGCCAGGAACTCCGCCTCGTCTATCACGTTGACGAAGTGGAAGTGCCGGGGCCGTGGGCCCCGGCCCCTCTTGGCCCGGAGTTCCTTGGTGATCCGATGGGGAATCTCTCCCCGTTCCGCCAGGGCCTCGAGCCGAAACCGGTTGTTCAGGATGAGGCGCCGGGCCCGGTCCAGGATCTCTTGGGTGGAGCGGTAGTTCTCCTCCAAAACCACCAACCTCGCCTCGGGGAACCGGCGCAGGAAGTTCCTGAGGTTATCCCACCTTACCCCCCGGAAGCCGTAGATGGCCTGGTCATCGTCTCCCACCACGGTGATGTTCCGATGTCCCCCTAGAAGCTCCACCAGCCGGAACTCGGCGGGGCTTGTGTCCTGGAACTCATCGGCCAAGACATAGGGAAAGCGGCGGTGGTACTCCAAAAGGAGGCTCGGGTGCTCCTCGAAGAGACGGATCGTCTTCAGGATCAGGTCCCCGAAGTCCACGTATCCTTCCCGCTCCAGGAGCCGCTGATATGCGGCGTAAATCCGGGCGAGCTCCCCGTGTAGCTCCAGGACATCCTCCGGCTGTTCCCCCTTCTCCCTCTCTTTCTCCACCCAGGCGAGGTAGCCTTCCGGAGTTATCCCCTCGTCTTTGGCCCGCTGGATGAGGGAGATCACCGGCTGGAGGAACCGCAACGGGTTTCGAACCGCCCGGGGGCGAAACCGCCGCAAGGGAAGCCTCCAAAGGTTGTCCAAAAGGAAGATCTTCTGATCCCACTCATCCAGCACCCGGAAGTCGTGAGGGAGGCCGGCCAGGGGGGCGTTCTCCTGAAGGATCCGCTGGCACACCGAGTGGTAGGTGGAAACCCAGGCGTCCAGGGCGGCGTACCCCACCCAATCGAAGGCCCGATCCAGCATCTCTTCCGCCGCCCGCTCGGTGAAGGTGAACACCAGAAGCTGGTTCGGCCGCTGCACAAACCCCTCCGAGATGAGGAAGGCGATCCTTCTGGTGATGATGGTGGTCTTTCCCGTGCCCACCCCCGCCAAGACGAGGAGCGGCCCCTCCCCGTGGGTGACCGCCTCCCGTTGGCGATCGTTCAATCCCTCCAGGACATCCATCGGGAAAGTATAACCGGGGAACTCAGCTCCCCGTGGCGGAGCACATGTCCCCCAAAGGGCAACCCCCGCAGCGGGGGCGGGCGCGGCAGTGAACCTTCCCGTGACGGACGAGGAGGGCGTGGTACTCCTTGTAGAGCCCGGTGTCTCGGGGGAGGTTTTCCTCGAACAGCCGCTTCAGCTCCGCGTAGCCCTCGTCCCCTTGAATCAGCCCCAGGCGGGAGAGGATCCGCCGGGTGTAGGCATCGATCACGAAGGAAGGCTTTTCCGCGGCGTAGAGGACTATGGAATCGGCGGTCTCGGGGCCTATGCCCGGCACCGCAAGGAGCCTTTCCCGGAGCTCTTCGATGGGCAGGGAAAAGAGCCCCTCGAGCCCGTCGTGTTCCCTTACCAACTCGAGGAAAGCCCGAAGCCTTTTGGCCTTCTGGTTGAAGTAGCCCGCGGGGCGGATGAGTTCCGCGATTTCCGCCGCGGGAAGCCGCCACAAGCCCTCGGGGGAGAGGACCCCGGCGCGCTTCAGGTTGGCGATGGCCCGGGCAGCGTTCTTCCAGCTGGTGGCTTGGGTGAGGATCGCCCCCACCGCTACCTCGAAGGCGCTGTCCCCGGGCCACCACCCCTGGGGGCCGTATGCGGAAAGGAGCCGCCGGTATATCTCGAGGAGCACCTCCTTGGTCCCCACGGCGAGGCATTTTAACTCGGTTCCGCCTTTTCCCTGGAGCCATGGGCCCAAGGGACCTATGCTTTTTCCGTGATGGGAGGCACTACACCGGTCCTCTTCCTCGGGCCCGGAGCGGGTATAGGCGCTCGGGCCGAGGCGGCGCGCGTTCTCCGCGATGAGGTCCTCGAGGCGCATCCCGACCTCCGGGTTCTGGAGCCCCGGGGCACGGGATCCATCGGGATCGAGGCCGTGCGGGAGGCGTTGGCGTGGGCCCGCTATGCCCCCCTGCGGGGGGAACGCAAGGTGGTCCTCATCGGCCCGGCGGAGCGCTTGACCCACGAGGCCGCCAGCGCCCTCCTCAAGTCCCTGGAGGAATCGCCCCCCTATCTCATCTACATCCTCTACGCCACCGCCCCGGATCGAGTGCTTCCCACCGTGCGCTCCCGGTGCCGCACGATCTGGTTCGGAGATCACCGGGAGTATTGGGCAAGGAAGCTCGCCGACGTGGGGTACAGCGAAGAAGAGCGTGCATACCTCCTCGATTTCCTGGAACTCGATCCGGACGCACTGAAACCCTTTTTTGGGGAGCGGCGCTTCCCCCTGGAGGAAGCCCGGGACGCCGAGGAAGAGCTGGGAAAGCTCCCGCCGGAGGAGCTCATCGCCCGGTTCATCGCCTACGTGGGCGATCCCATCCGCCGCCGTGTTGCCGCGCAGTGCTTCCTCCGCATGCTCCCCGAAGTGCCTATATCCCAACTTTTCGGGGCGGCGGAAAGGCTCGCCCGGGGGGGACGGGAGGCGGCGCTGCGCTTCCTTGCCGAGTACCTCCACTTCCTTTACAGTGAGGCCCACGAGGGCTGGTGTGGCTTCTCCGAGGAGGGACGTCGCCTTCTTTTGCGTCGCCTTTCCCTGGCGAAAGCCGAGGTGGAGGCGAACGCCAACTTGAGGCTTCTTCTGGAGGTCGTTCTCCTTTGGCCACGATGGGGTTCGCAGCGGTGAGGAAGCTGGTCCCCTGGCCCGACTGCCATTTGGCGCGGGTGGAGGGGGAGAGGGAGCCCGAGCCGGGGGAGGTGTGGCTGGAGCGGGAAGGGGGGCGCCTCTGGTTGGTGCGGGTGGCGCACTGTCGCCCACAGGATGGGGAAAGTCGCTGTGTGCTCTTGCGTCCCGCGGAGCCCACGGAGCTCCAGGCCCACGAGGAGGGGAGGAAGATCGCCGAGGACCGCCGCCGCATCGCCCAGCGGGAGGCGGTGAAGTTGGGACTTCCTATAAAGTTCGTGGCCGCGGAACAGACCCTGCACGGGGATTTCATCCGCCTGTTTTTCACCGCGCCCCAGCGGGTGGATTTCAGGAAGCTGGTGAAGCTCCTCTCCCGGGCGTTCCAGGCCCGGGTGGAGCTGCGCCAAGTGGGGCCCAGGGATGCGGCCCGGATGTTGGGGGGGATCGGTGTCTGTGGCCGGGAGACCTGTTGCTCGTTGTACCTGCGGGAGTTCAAGCCCATCACCCTGAAGATGGCCTTCGACCAGAGCCTGGTCATCGCCCCCCAGCGCCTCACGGGGATCTGCGGGAGGCTCCGGTGTTGCCTCGCCTTCGAACACCCCCACTACAAGGAGCTGTTGGAGGGACTCCCCAAGGTGGGGAAGAAGGTACGGGCCGGAGAGGTGGAGGGGCGGGTGGTCTCCTACAACATCTTCCGGGGCACCGCCACCCTGGAGCGCCCGGACGGGAGCCGGGTGGAGATCCCCTGGGAGGAGATCAGGAGCCCGCAGCCCCCGCCGGGGGGGAACCCACCAGCTGGATAGTCTGGGTGGGGAACGCGAACTCGATCCCCGCCTCCTCGAACCGTCGCTTTATCTCGAGATTTATCTCTTCGGTGGCCTTGAGGAACTCCTCCCAGTCGGTGTACTTGCACCAATGGGTCACCACGATGTTGAGGGAATAGGGACCGTACTCCTTGAAGTAGGCACGGTAATTGGCCGTGCTGGGATGGTTGGCCAGGATCTCCCGCAGGATCTTCAGGGCTTCCACGATCTTCTCGTACGGGGTGTCGTACACGATCCCGATCACGAACTCATTCTTGATAGTGGGCCTTTTGGCCACGTTGTTGATCACCGTGTTGGCCATGGTGCGGTTGGGGATGGAGACCAGCGTCCCGTCCAGGGTGCGGACCCGGGTGGAGCGGAGCCCGATCGCCTCGATGGTCCCCTTTATGCCAAGCTGATCGAAATCCACCCGGTCCCCTACCTCACAAGGCCGGTCCAGCAGGATCGCCAACGCCCCGATGAAGTTGGAGAGGGTCTCCTGGGCCGCCAGCGCCACCGCCAGGCCCCCGATCCCCAGCCCCGCCAAGAGGCTGGTGACGTTGTAGCCGAGGTTCTGAAGTACCAAAAGGATCCCGATGGCCCAGATGAAGAACTTGGTAACCCGGGAGAGGATGGGGATCACTTGGTCGTCCAGCTTGGTCTCGGTACGGCGGGCCCGCTCCCGCCAAAGCGAAAATAGGAGGTCCACGAGCTTGGTGATGATGTAGATCCCCACCACGGTGAGGGCGGTGATGAAGAGCCCCCGTACCACCCCGGCCGCGGCGGCGGGGAGCGCGAAGAGCCTGATGCCCGCCCACAGGGCGAAGAGGTAAAGGAGCGCGCCCAAGGGGCGGCCGAATAGGGCCCGGACGCTGCGTTCTATCCCCTCGGGCAAGGCCCTGAGCTTGAGCGCTCGGTGGAGGAGGCGTTGCACCACGAAGTGCAAGACCCCCGCGGCGAGGAGGAATCCGAAGAGGGCAATGTACTTCCACAGAGGGTTGCCCAGCACCTCTACATCGAAGGGTTTCATCCTAAGCCTCCATCAACTCTAGCCCCGGAACCCCCCGCAACCGGGAAAGCTCCTCGCGTGGGAGGACCAAGTGGACCAAGAGGCCCCCGTCCTGGCCTCCCAGCACCTCGAGCTTCCCCAACCGGGCAAGATCCGCCAAGATCTCTCCCCTCTCGTAGGGGACCAAGGCCCGCACGTCGGCCCACCGATCCCCCAGTATCTCTGCCATTGCGGCCTTGAGCCCTTCCAACCCCCAGCCGAGGCGGGCCGAAAGCTCCACATACCGTCCCAGTTCCAACCGCAGCTCCGAAAGCAACGCTTCCTGGTGAGGATCCCGCACGAGATCGATCTTGTTCAACACGTGCAGGATCGGGGGGCGGGGCTCACCGGGGGCGAAGACCTCCTCCGCCAGGATCCTCTCCACCGCCCGGAAGTGCTCCGCCACCCGAGGGGATGAGGCGTCCAAAACGTTAAGCAGGAGATCCGCTTCCCTGGCGGCTTCCATGGTGGCCCGGAAGGCGGGGATAAGCTGGTGGGGAAGCTTCCTGATGAAGCCCACAGTATCGCTCACCAAAACATAACGTCCCTCGTCCAAGGCCACTTTCCGTACCTTGGTGTCCAAAGTGGCGAAGAGCTTGTCCTCCACTAGTACCGCTTCCCCGGTAAGGCGGCGGAAGAGGGTGGATTTGCCGGAGTTGGTGTAGCCCACGATGGCTACCTTGGGGATGGGGCTCCGGGAGCGGCGCTTTCGCCGCAATTCCCGGACCCTGTCTGCTTCCCGCAGGGCCCGCCGGATGGCCTGGATGCGCCGCTTCACCCTGCGGCGCTCGATCTCCATCTTGGTCTCGCCGGGCCCCATGGTGCCGATCCCTCCGCCGGGGTTGGTGAGGGCCTTACCCCAGCCCCGTAACCGGGGAAGGAGGTACTCAAGCTGGGCCAATTCCACCGCCAACTCCGCTTCTTTAGTCCCGGCGCGCTGGGCGAAGATATCCAGGATAAGCTGGGTCCGATCCACGATCTTGAGGGCGGTGATCTCCTCCAGGGCGCGGGCCTGATCGGGGGAAAGCTCGTCGTTGAAGAGGGCAGTGTCGGCGCCCAAGGCCTCCGCCAATGAGCGGAGCTCCTCCGCCTTCCCCTTGCCGATGAAGGTGGCGGGATCGGGATGCGCGCGGCGCTGGAGGAGCTGCCCCACCACGAAGATCCCAGCGGTGTAGGCCAACGCCCGGAGCTCTTCGAAGGTCTCCCGTTCCTCGTCCGCCGCCCTGGGGGGAAGGATCCCCACGAGGATGGCCTTCTCCCCCCCGTAGACCCGGGCCCGGCGGCCGAGATAGTCCTCGATCAGGTACCGTTGAGTTCCTCTACCCATGCCTTCGCCCCGAGTTGGGCTAGCTTCCCCTCCATATTCTCATATCCCCGTCGCAGGTGGTCCACCCCTTCTATCCGGGTTTCCCCGTGGGCGGCCAAGCCCGCCAGCACCAACGCTGCCCCGGCGCGGATGTCGGTGGCTACCACCTCCGCCCCCCGCAAGCCCTCCACCCCCTCGATGAGGATGGCCTGTCCCTGGAGGGTGATCCGAGCTCCCATCCTGAGGAGCTCCCCCACGTGCCCGAACCGGGATTCGAACACCCGCTCCCAGATCACGCTCCGCCCCCGGGCAAGGGCGAGGAAGGAGGTGAACTGGGGCTGGAGGTCGGTGGGAAAGCCCGGATAGGGGGAGGTCTCTACCTCGACGCCGGACCAAGGAGCACGAGCCTTCAGACGTACCGTCCGCTGTCCCGCGGCAAGCTCTACCCCACATTCCTCCAGCTTGGCCAAGAGGGCGGTGAGGTGTTCGGGGCGGGCGCCCACCACCTCCACCTCCCCCCCGGTGATCGCCCCCGCGAGGAGATACGTCCCGGCCTCGATCCTGTCCGGTATCACGGCGTGTCCGGTGCCCTTCAGCTTCCCCCCTTGGATCGTGATCCTGTCCTCGGAGAAGGAGATCTCGGCCCCCATGGCCGAGAGGAGCCGTGCCAGGTCCACCACCTCCGGCTCCCTCGCGGGGTTCACCACCTCCACCGGCTCCCTGATCACCGCCCCCGCGAGGAGCAGCTGTTCCGTGGCGCCCACGGAAGGGTAACGCAACCACACCTCACCCCCGTGGAGCTTCCCCCGAGCGTGCACCACCCCCTCGCGCACCTCCACCTCTGCCCCCAGCCTCCGCAGCCCCTCTAAGTGCAGGTCCACCGGGCGGGCCCCGATGACGCACCCGCCGGGGAGGGGCACGTGGGCCTCCCCGAAGCGGGCAAGCAAAGGGCCGAGACACAGGAAGGAGGCCCGCATCCGGGAGACCACCTCCCCGGGGGCCTCCACGGACGAGACCTCGCCCCGGATAAGGATGGTATTTCCCTCCCAACGCGCTGTTTTCCCCAGGGCCTCCACCAAGGCAAGCTGGGTCTCCACATCCCGGAGCTTCGGCGCATTTTCGATCACCACCGGTTCATCGACGAGGAGGGAGGCCACGATGGCGGGCAAGGCGGCGTTCTTGGCCCCGGAGACCTCCACCCGGCCCGAGAGGGGCCGGCCGCCCCGGATGACCATCACGGAAGCCACGGCAAGGGATCCACGGGCTTTCCGTGGCGGCGGATCTCGAAGTGCAGGTGTGGTCCAGTGGAGAGGCCGGTGTTGCCGGATAGGGCGATCACCTGTCCCTGTTCCACGAACTGTCCCGCTTCCACCAGGATCCGGGAGAGGTGGGCGTAGTAGGTGGAAAAGCCATCTCCGTGATCCACCACCACCAAAAGGCCGTATCCGCCCCGCTCCCCGGCGAAGCTCACCTTCCCCGCCGCGGCGGCGTGCACCTCGGTCCCCTCTGGCACAGCGAAGTCGATCCCCGTGTGAAAATCCGGGGTGCCGAAGATGGGGTGGATCCGGGGGCCGAAGAGGGAAGTGAGGCGTCCCCGCAGGGGCCAGATGAAGAACGAATCAGGGCGCCAACCGAGTTTCAAGGCCTCAAGCCATGGGATGGTGGCGGGATGCGGTACGAGGAGCTTGTCCCCGGGAAGTGGCAGCCCCACGAGGTCGTTGGCGGCGATGATGTCGAGCTCGCTTACACCGTAAGACGCGGCGATATCGCTCAAGGTCTGCCCTTCCTTCACCACATGAATAACCCCTCCCCGGGGAAGGAGGATCACCGACCCGGCCCGGAGCTCCTTGGGATCGGCGATGGAGTTGCTGGCCTGGATGTACTCCACCGGGATGCCGTAGCGGCGTGAGAGGCCCGCCAAGGTGTCCCCAGGCCGCACCCGGTAGGTGGTAAAGGATTGGGAGGGAGCAATACCCAGGGGACCCCCTAGCTCTTCCTGGGGCGGCTCGGGAGGAGCGTTGAGGACGCTTGCCACCGCCAAAGGCAAAAGCACCAACGCCAGGATTACCACCAAAAGCTCTTTACTCACTGTTCATTAGCTCCAGGAATTGTTTGTTGTCCTTGGTCTGCTTCATCTTGCTCATGATGAAAAGAAGGGCCTGTTCTGGCTCCATGTTACCGATTAATTGCCGCAGGATGTGGACCTTGCGAAGGACATCCGGGTCCAAGAGGAGTTCCTCTTTTCTCGTCCCGGACTGAAGCAGGTCGATGGCGGGGAAGATCCTCTTGTTGGCGAGATCCCGGTTGAGCACTAGCTCCATGTTGCCGGTGCCCTTGAACTCCTCGAACACCACCTGGTCCAGCCGGGAGCCGGTATCGATGAGGGCGGTGGCGATGATGGTGAGGGAGCCCCCCTCCTCGATGTTCCGCGCTGCCCCGAAGAACTCCTTGGGCTTGTAGAGGGCGGTAGGGTCGATGCCCCCCGAAAGGAGCTTCCCGGAGGGGGTGACCGAGAGGTTGTACGCCCGGGCGAGGCGCGTCAGCGAGTCCATCAGGATCACCACGTCGTACCCTACCTCCACCAAGCGCTTGGCCTCGGCGGTGACCAGCTCCGCCACCCGGGTGTGGTGGTGGGGCTCCATGTCGAAGGTGGCGGCCACCACCTCCGCCCGCTTCACCGACCGCTTGAAGTCGGTGACCTCCTCCGGGCGCTCCGCCACCAAGAGGATCAAGAGCTTCACATCGGGATAGTTCTCCTCGATTCCCTGGGCGATGTGCTTGAGGAGGGTAGTCTTTCCCGCTTTCGGGGGCGAGACGATGAGGCCGCGCTGGCCCTTCCCGATGGGGGCGAAGAGGTCGATCATGCGGGTGGAGAGCTCGTCGGGATCGTGTTCCAGAACGTACTGCTCGTTGGGATGGAGGGGGGTGAGCTCGTGGAAGTCGCGGCGCCGGCGGACCACCTCGGGATCCTTCCCGTCCACCTCGTCAACCCGCAGAAGCGCGAAGTACTTCTCCCCGTTCTTCGGCGGGCGCACCAACCCCCGGACGATATCGCCGTTCTTCAGGTTGAAGCGCCGGATCTGGGAGGGGGAGACGTAGACATCGTAGCGGGACGGGAGACAGGATTTGTCCCGGAGAAAGCCGAAGAAGGTGTTGTTGTCGGAGGTCACGATCTCCAGGACCCCTTCCGCGTAGAGCTCCTCGCGGGCGGCGAAGGCCTTCACCACCGCCAGCTGTAGCTCATAGAGGCCCATCTCGCCGGACCCGTCTATTCCCAGTTCTTTCGCGAGCTCCACGAGTTCATCGATGGGCTTGTTGCGGATTTCCGAGAGTTCCATTCCCATCACCCCCTCCTTTGGGGTCCCTGAAATATGAGCGCCAGGCGTCGGGCGTGGCGTCCGCCCTCGAACGGGGTGGCGAGGAAGACCCGCACGATCTCCTCCGCCAACCCGATCCCGAGGACTCTCCCCCCGAGGCACAGCACGTTGGCGTCGTTGTGGGCCCGAGCCATGCGGGCCATATAGACGTTGGTGCACGTGGCAGCCCGGATCCCCGGGACCCGGGACGCCGCCATGGCCATCCCTATACCCGTCCCGCAAACGAGGATCCCGTATTCCGCCTTTTCGTTCGCCACCGCCTCGGCGACGGCGAAGGCGTACTCCGGGTAGTCCACGGGCTCGTGGGGGGAATGGGTACCGAGGTCCAACACCTCGTGTGGAGCCAATATCCCTTTTATCAGCGCTTCCTTGAGTTGGAAGCCGGCGTGATCCGCTCCAATGGCGATCCTCACCGCATCACCCCATTAGAGCTTGCGGAACACGGTACGGAGGATGTCGCGATACATGGCGAACCGATGCTTGAGGCCTTCCCAAAGGCCATGTTTTTCCTCCTTGCGCACGTGGGAAACACCTTCCAGGGTTACCCGGCGATGCTTCCAGCCTTCCTTCAGGGCCGCCTTGGTGAGGGCGATCTCGGCTCCAAAGGATGTTTCCTCGTCCAGCACCTTCCGTGCCCTCTCCCACACGCGCCGATGCAACACCCTCTGGCCCGAGAGGAAGGGGGCGATCTTCATGGATAGGTCTGTAGCCGCTCGGCCCTCCTTGAAGACCCCGATCACGATATCCGCTCCCCCTTCCGCATACGCGTTCAGGAGCTTCTTTATGTGTTCCGGACGAAGCCCGGTAAGATCGGCGTCGAGGAAGAGGAGAAGTTCGTTCTTCGCCGCCCTAACCCCCGCATCGAGTGCCAACGCTTTCCCCTTGTTCTCGGGAAACCGGATCACCTTGACCCCATGGGCTCGCGCCACTTCGGCGGTATCGTCGGAGGAGCCATCGTCGACGACGATGATCTCTTCCACCTCGGGAACTTCCTTCAGGGGTTCGAGGACCTTTTCAATACGATCGGCCTCATTGAAGGCCGGAATGATTGCCGAAACTCGCATGGGGACTTTCTCCTAGAGCTGACACCTCAGTATAGCTTTCGCCCCAGCACAAGTCAACTGCACTCGGCGCGCAGAAGCTCCCGCACCCCCTCCACCACCGCGGCCGGTTCGGCGGGGAAGGAAGCCCGCGCCCCGTCCCAACGTCGCTCCGCCTCCACCTCCCCCCGCTTGAGGGCTCGAGGGCCCACCACCAGCATGACGGGCGCCCCGATGAGCTTCGCATCGTGGAACTTCTCCCCCGGGGAGCGGTCCCGATCGTCCAGGAGGACCTCGAGGCTGGAATTCGCCAAAGCACTGGCCGTGCGCTCGGCAAATTCCATTTGCTCGAGCACATCCGGCCGCAAAACCACCACGGCCACGTGAAGGGGGGCGATCTCCACGGGCCAGATGATTCCAGCGTCGTCGTGATGCCTTTCCACCACCGCCTCCAAAATCCGGTGAAGCTCCAGGGTGTACCGCCCCAAAAGCACGGGCTTGGTCCGGCCATCCCGGTCAGAAAAGGTCGTCCCCGCAGCCCCGGTGTAAAGCTCCGCCACCTTGATGCCATTCTTTATCCGCAAGGGGGCTCCGCATTGGCCGCAGAGGTCCCCCTCGCGGACGCGGCGGAGGTCGAGGTACCCCTCGACCTTGAAGTCACGGTCCGCCTTTGCGCCCACGTAGTGGTACCCCTCCCGGTTGGCGCCCACCACCGCGGCGGGGATATCACGCACCGCCTCGTCCGCCCAAATGGGGACCGAAAGGCCGATGGGACCAAGGTACCCGAAGGGGGCCCCGGCGATTTCCCGCGCCTCATCCGGGTGGTCCACCCGCCGCATATCGTGGTCCCCTATGGCCCGGCGGAGCTTCTCCTCCTCCAGCTCGTGATCGCCCCGCACGAGCGCCGCTAAAGCCCCCTTTTTTCCCACGTAAAGGAAGGTCTTCACCACCTGGTCCGGGCTCACCCCGAGGAAACCCACCAACCCCTCCACGGTGCGCACTCCCGGGGTCTCCACGAGCTCCAGGGCCCGCTCCTCCCCCGGCGGAGGGGCCGGGGGTTTTGCGCGGGCCAGCCGCCGGTCCGCAGCGTACCCACAGGAGGCACAAACCGCGATCTCTTCCTCCCCCTTATCCCCGAGGACCACAAGGGCTAGGGAACTTTCCTCCCCCGGGGCTTCGTCGGGCACTTTCACCGCCTTTGGGGCAAGCCCACAGCGGGCCAATACCCGGGAATAGGCACGGGCCATGTGCCGGTAGGTTTCCTCCAACGATTCCTGATCGGCACAGAAGCTGAAGGCCTCGTGTAAGGGGAACTCCCGGGCCCAGTGGCCGGCCGCGTCCCGGTACCCGTGGCCGAAGCGGTAAAGGACCACGGGGAGGTCACGCCAGGAGTTTATATCCCCGGCGACGAGGGACACCGCGGCCCGAGCACCGCTTGGGCCGAGGACGAACTCCCGCCCTTTTGCGTCGGTGAGGCGGAATCCCCCTGGTGTGGACCCAGGCGGGCCTCCGGTTGGCTGGAGGTGGGGAAGCCCAATTCTCAAGGCCCCGATTGCCTCTACCTCTTCCCCCACGATCCCCTCGATCCTCTCCAAGGCGCGGGAGGCTAAAGGGAGGAAACCGTAGATCCCTGGGCCTAACCGGCGGATGAGGCCCGCCTGGAGCATCAACCGCAACGGGGGGTGCGCTTCCGTCGGCGCATCCTTCCGTGTGGGCAAGAGGTACTTGGACCAACGCACGAACATGGCTGCATCAGGTTATGCGAACACCTCCTCCAGGGCAAAGAGGAGCTCTTCCAGGTCGCCCACGGTCCTTATGGGCAGGGTGAGCTTGGTCCGGAAGACCTCACCGTAGGGCCGGGTAACGATGCGGGGGTCGGCCACGATCACAGCGCCCCTGTCCTCGGGGGTGCGGAGGAGCCGCCCCACCCCTTGGGCCAGCTTTAGGACCGCCCGGGGAAGGTAGAGGGCCCGAAAGGGCTCAAACCCCTGGGCGCGGAGCTTCTCCTCCTTGGCCTTGATCAGGGGATCGGCGGGATTGGGGAAGGGGAGTCGGGCCACCACCAGGATCTCCAACTCCTCCCCGGGGAAGTCGACCCCCTCCCAGAGGCTGTCCAATCCCAATAGGATCGCGGGGGCGTCGGCTCCGCGGAAGGCCTCCACCGCTTGCGCGGCGTCGCCCCAGTCCAGCTGGGAGATCACCCCCTCCTGGGGCAACCTTTCCCGTACCGCCCGCAACATCTTCCGAGAGGTGAAAAGCACCATGACCTTGCGCCGGAACCTCTCCCGAAGCCCCAAGAGGAGTTCAGCCAGGGAAGCCACGTAAGTGTCCTCGTTGGGGCCGGGGAAGAACTCCAAGAGGAACACGCGTCCCCGTTGGTCCACCTCCTGGGCGGGGAAAACGCGGTGGACGACATTCCCGAGCCCGAGCTCCCGCACCAGGAAATCAACCCTCCCCCCCACCGAAAGGGTGGCCGAGGTGAGGATCGCGGTGCGTATCCGTCCCCACAAATCCGCGGCGAGGCGGTCCCCGAACTCTAGGGGGGTGGCGTAGAACCGGATATCCGGGTCCTTCTCGCTCCAGAAGACCTCCTCCCCCTGAGCAGCCAACACGTACTCCATCTCGGAAACCAACTCCTCGAGGGCGGCGATCTCCCCCGAGACCAATCCCTTCTCCTCCCCCTCCAACCCGGGAAGTCCATCTTCCAGGGCCTCTTTAAGGGCCACCAGCCTCCAGATGAGTTCCTGGGCCGCGGAGAGGAAACGCAGGCCCTCCCGGTGGGTATAGGGCGCAGGGTCATCGGGAAGGAGGACGTGGAGGCGTTCCCGGAGGCGTCGCAACTCGGCCCAGACCCCTCGCAGCTCCTTCCGGGGAATGGCCTGGGGAGGGAGCATCGCCTCCATCTCCTCCAGGAGTGCCGCTACATCGGCGGGGGAGATGGACCTCGTGAGGCCCTCCTCGAACGCCTTGGGAAGCGCATGGGCCTCGTCGGCGATGAGCACCTGGTACTCCCCCAGTATCCCGCCCCCGGCGAGGAAATCGGCGACGAGGAGGGAATGGTTCGCCACCACGATCTCGGCCTCCTGGGCGGACCTCCGCGCGCGGCGGGGGGGACAACGGGAGAAGAAGGGACACTCCCTTCCCAAACAGCGGTGGGGACGAGCCCGAACCCGTTCCACGAGCCCGCGGACCTCGGGGTCGAAACCCAAAAGCCCGTAGAGCTCCCCCACCTCAAGGGTCTCTGTTTCCGAGAACCACCCTTCAATCCGTTCCCGGAGGGATCCCGAAAAGAGTCCCCCCTCCCGTTCCAGGGCCCAGGGGCAGACGTAGTTATCAAAGCCCTTGAGGAGGGCCACTTGGACGTCGGCCCGCAGCGCCTCCCGGAGGACGGGGAGATCCCGGCGCCAAAGCTGATCCTGCAGGGCTTTGGTGCGGGTGGAAATCACCGCGCGGCCCTCCTGGGCCAAAAGGAGGGGCACGAGGTACCCATAGGTCTTGCCCGTTCCCGGGCCGGCCTCGAGAAGGTAAACCCCCCCTTCCCGCAGGGCCCGCTCCACCCAGACAGCGTACCTCAGCTGTGCCTTCCGCAGCTGAAATCCGGGGATCTTTCGGGAGAGAAGGGAAAAGACCTCTTCGAGCACCGCTTTTCCCGTTGTCCCCGCGTCCCCTTGGGCTCCGACCGCGAGTAGCTCCCGGGCCGGGGGCGGTACCCCGCGGAGGATCGAGGCCTGGGTGGGCTCAGGGAGATAGGGAAAGGCGGCGAGCTCCTCGAGGAAGAGGTAGCCGGTGGCCTCGGCGTCGGGAAGGGCCCGGTGGGCTTCCCGGGCCTCGAGCCCCAAGACCTCCCGCAAGGCGGGGAGGGCGTGGCTTTCCCGTTCCGGCCAGATGGCCCGGGAAAGGGCCAGGGTGTCCACCCAGTAGATCTCCGGGAGTTCCAAACCCAACCGTGCCGCGGCATATTCTAGGAAGGCGCGGTCGAAGGGGGCGTTGTGGGCCACCACCACCTTGTCCGCCAGCCTCGCAAAGACCCCGGGTAAGACTTCGGAAAGGGGTGGAGCCCGCCGGAGCCGCTCGGGAGAGATCCCGGTGAGGACCTCCACCTCCTTGGGGAGGAAGGCCACCCGCACCAGGGTCTGGAAGCGCTCCCGGGGCTTTCCCCCCAGGAACCTGACCCAGGCGATCTCCAGGATCTCGTCCTCCCGGGGGTCGAGCCCCGTGGTCTCGAGATCCAGGGCGAAGAACTCCATCAGCGGACGAGGCGCGAAAGGATATCTATGCGGCGGATGACCCCCACCAGGTGCCCTTCGTCGTCCACCACCGGGATCTGTTTCAAGCGCTTGCGGATGAGGAAGTCCGCGATGTGGAGGTCTTCGTCGTCCAAGTGTACCGAGAGGACCTCCTTCATGTAATCGGAGACGGGCTTGAATGCCATCTCCTTGAGGCGTTTCTGGATCTGGTTCAGGTTGGGAAGGAAGGAGATGGAGTGGAGCATCTCGAAGTACTCCGGGAGGGCGGCGTGGATGAGGTCGTGCTCGGTGATGATGCCCACCAACTTCCCTTCCTCGTCCACCACCGGGAGGGTGGACAGCCCCGCCTGCTCCATGAGGTAAATGGCCTCGTGGATCAAGGTGTCCGGTTCCACCGAGGTGAGGTCGCGCCGCATGAGCTCCCGGGCCTTCACCGGTCCTCCTTACGCCGTACTTCCACGGTACGCATCTCGTGCTCGATCACAGCGGGGGCAAGGCAGAGCTTGGGTTCCACCTCCGCGGAGGCCAGGGCCGCCGCCATCCCGAACTTCACTGCCTCCAAGAGGTCATCCCCCTTGGTCAGTCGGTAAAGGACCCCGCCCACCAGGGCGTCATCGGCCCCCACCAAGTTCTTGAACTTGGTAAGAGGGATTTCAGCCTCGTATTCCCAAATCCCTTCCGGGGTTATGAGGATGTCCCCGGTGATATGGTGGGAGATGAGGCACGCCTGACACCCGTACTCCACGGCCTTCTTTCCCGCGGCGACGATCTCCTCTTCGGTTCGAACGGGCATATCCCCCACCACAAGCTCCTCCCGCACATCGGGCTTGACGAAGAAGGGGCCGGTTTTGACCGCCTCCCACAGGGGGCGCCTGCCGGCGTGGACCACCACTTTAACCCCCGCCGCCTTCGCTTCCCGAGCGAGGTCTTTATAAATGGTCTCGGGGATTCCGGGAGGGATCGCCCCTGCCAACACTACGTACTCCGCCCGCTTCAGCATCCGCCGGTACTTCTTGAGGAAGAGCTCCTGGGCGTGGGTGGGGATGCGGGGGCCTTCCTCGTGGATCTTCACAGGATGATATTCCTTTCCCTTCTCGAGGATGGTGATGTTGGTCCGGTTCTCCCCTTCGATCCACACGAAGTTGGCCGTCACCCCTCGTTCGAGGAGGTCCCGGAGGATGATCTGGCCGGTGTGTCCGGCCAGAAACCCCATGGCCACCGTCTCCACCCCCATGCAGGCCAGGAACACCGAGACGTTTATCCCTTTGCCGCCGGCGCTGGAGACAGATTTGCGGGCCCGGATGAGGATCTCTTCCTCCACCCGCTCCAAGGACAACGGGAGATGATCGACCCAATAGAACTTGTCCAGGGTGGGATTGAGGGTTACGGTGAGGATCATGCCACCGGCTCCTTGACCGGCTCACCGTACAGAGCCCCTGGGGTGGCCCGCTCGAATCTAACCCACACGAACTCGCCCACCATCCCCTCGTCCCCGGGGAGGAGCACGGTCCGCATGTCCCGGGTTTTTCCGTGGTAAAGGCCTTTGCTCTCCAAGTACCCTTCCACTAAGACCTCCTCCACCTTTCCCACCTTCTCTTCGTTTATCCTTTGGGCGATCTGGCGCGTCTCCTCCAACACCGCCTCCAGGCGCCGCTTCTTCTCCTCTTGGGGCACATTGTCGGGAAGTCTTGCCGCCGCGGTGTAGGGCCTGGGGGAGTACATGGCCACGTATACGGTGCCGAAGCGGGCCTCCCTGATTAGGGAGAGGGTTTCGGCGAAATCCTCTTCGGTTTCCCCGGGGAAGCCCACGATGATGTCGGTAGTGATGTTGACTTCTGGGATCGCGGCCCGGAGTCGCTCCACGATCTTTAAGAACCGCTCCCGAGTATAGCCCCGGCGCATGGCCGCGAGGATCCTGTTGCTCCCCGACTGCACCGCGAGGTGCACGTGCTCGCAGATGTTCTCGCCTTCGGCGATGGCGGCGATGGTCTCCTCGGTCATGTATGCCGGATGGGAGGAAGTGAACCGTATGCGGGGGATGGGGATCTTCGCCGCTTCCCGCAGGAGCCGGGCGAAGTTCGTCCCATCCCGGAGGTCCGCTCCGTAGGCGTCCACGTTCTGGCCGAGGAGCGTGACTTCTTTGTACCCCGCCTCCGCGAGCTCCCACAGCTCCCCCAGGACTTCTCCCATGGGGCGGGAGCGCATGGGGCCGCGGACGAAGGGGACGATACAGTAAGCGCAAGAGTGCGAACATCCCTCGGCGATGGTCACATAGGCCTGGAAGGAGCTCCTGCGCCGCACGGGGAGGCGCTCGATCCTATCGGGGTGGGGGAGGGAAACCGCCCGTTCCCCCCGGAGCGCCCGCTCGATGAGCGCCGGGATCTCCGAGGCGTTGGCGGAACCGAAGACGAAATCCACCGCCGAATACTTGAGGAGTTCCTCCTTCCTCCCCTGGGCCATACAACCCCCCACCCCGATGATGAGGGGGCGCCGTTTCTTCAGGTGCCACAGCTCCCCGAGGCGGCCGACCACCTTGTCCTCGGCCCGCTGCCGGACCATGCAGGTATTCAGCACCACCACATCCGCCTCTTCGGGGCGGGAGACAATCTCATAACCGGCCGCCTGGAGCACCCCCTCGATCTCCTCGGAGCGGTGCTCGTTGAGCTGGCAGCCCCAGGTGAGGACGCAGGCCTTCATCGTGAAAAGAAAGATACCGGCGCCGGCCCCATGCCTCAACTGGGCTTCCGGGAAGCCCTTTGTTCCGCGTTGAGGTATTACACTGTGGCCAAGGCGGCGAAGCGGCTATCGGATATCAGACTTCAACGAACAGCGAAAGGCAAATAACTTCCCCCAACGCGTTCACCTCAAAGAACGGGGAGGCTGGCCGCCACCACCGCCTGTCCCACACGCCGGCTCTTTTCGTCGGGAAGGTGCAGCTCCACCGCTCGCGAAAGGTCGGGGAATTCCACCCCAGCACGTGCCGAGCCCGTTCAAGCAGGATCCGCCCGCCTCTTCCCGATGTGCACCGCCCCAGGATCGACACGTGGCGGAATGAATAGAACTCGGAATAGTGCGCCACGGCGTATCCAAGATATATCCCCATGGTCTCCCAGATCTTCCGGGCCCCCTGGTCTCCGACCTCCAGCCTCTCCTGGGCGGCCCGCAAGCTCTCGGCCCTGGTAGCCTACGGCAACCCTCGAAATGTCCCCCCAGGGGCACGGAGCGTTGCCGTTCGGGAGGTACGTCAAGGGGGCACAAACCTCAATTTCGAAAGGTGCCCGTAGATCTCCTCCATCATCTCTCGGTCGAACGCACGCTCACCCCGGGGGAATAGAGTTCCCGGATGAATTCGCCCACCTCCTTCGGGCCGCCGATGTAGGCCCGGTGCCCACCGCGTTGCCAAAAGGAGGGTTTTGAATAACCTCCCAGCATAGGAGAAGTTCGCCGCCGCCCTGGGGTGTGAGGGGGGAGGGGGGACCGTTTCGTAGCGGGAGACGGAGCCACCCGGGCGTTCCAGGGCGATCAAAAGTGGAGTCCCTTTGCCCAGGGACATCTCTGAAAGCGCGCGCCGGGTCAACCCCCTGTCCATCCCCTCGATCACGT
>ENA-OSAE01000325-OSAE01000325.1-marine-sediment-metagenome-genome-assembly--contig:-NODE-325-length-24457-cov-17.195148_pt1 | contig 24457 bp, 18 predicted proteins | sample MGYA00237870_ERZ529317 | MGnify/ENA primary metagenome ERZ529317 (study PRJEB26369, sample SAMN03142812) | marine sediment metagenome | biome: marine; feature: borehole; material: sediment... | reverse complement strand
TGGAGGACCTGCGGGCCCGGAACTACCCCCTCCGTGACAAGCGCCCGCCCACAGCCTCACAGCTCGTCGGGTACATGGTCGAGAAGACCGTGCGGATGTGGCTCGAGCACAACACCCTTCTCACCGACCGGCGTGTCCTGGCCTACCAGGTCCAGGAGGGGGACTACGGCTACCGCGACATGTACCGCGAGCTGGACGCGGTGGCCGTCGGGTCGCCCGCAGACCCCGGGGCCGAGGAGACGCCCACCTGCGTCTACGAGATAAAGTGCTCCAGGCGCCCGACGGTGGTCTGGGAGGCCTCCAGACAGCTCGGCTACACCCTCGACCTGCTCCGGAAGAAGTGGTCGAGCGTCCAGGGCTGTGTCATCTACGTGGACTTCTCAGGCGGCCTCTGGCGTTGGGCCTTCGACGGCGCACCTCTGCCCGAAGACCTCGTCGTCCCGCCCGGACCGCGGGGACAACGTATGTCCTGGTGGCAGGTCGACCCGGACCTTGTGACGGACGCGGCACCTGCGGCCGCTGCTGTCGAGACACCCCGGCCCGGTGACGACACCCCGCCGGCCGACGCCCGGCACGCCAGCCGGGAGGATATCTGGTTCAGTATCGTAGACAAGGAGTGGGTCCGAGGCCTGGCGGCCGACTACGGTCTTCTGGACGACCCTGACCTCTGGACCAGAGCGGAAGCGGAGGCTGGTGAAGCCCCTGATGATGAAGAGCCCCAGGAAGAGGAGCAGTCCCGCACCCTGACCTACTACGCCGGCGACACCGACGCCGAGGCGGAAAGCCCCCTCGCCCTGGCCCTCAAGAAGGCCGGCCTGGGCGGGAAGGACACGTGAGCACAGGGGCGAAGCGGTCTCCAGGAGGTGCGTCCACGGCCGGGTCACTCCTCGAAGAGCGAGAGCTGACCGGCCTGACGCGGGCTCGTCTTGGGAATGACCACTTCGGCCACAGTCAGGCCCGATTCCAGGAGCCGGCTCACTTCCGAATCCCTGACGCCCGACCTGACTTCGGTTCCCCGGCCTCCGGGAATGAACAGGAGAACCTCGTCGGGCGCGATGCCCTCGTCCGCCAGAAGATCGGAGCTGTGTGTGCTTAGGAGCACCTGACGCTTCTTCTTCCGTTGCAGGACCCTCGCCATCATCGCCGGGATGTGACGGACGATCTCCGGATGGAGAGACAGTTCAGGCTCCTCAAGGAGAAGCGGCCCACCTTTATCGAGCAGACTCCACAGGAGGCCGGCCAGACGCAGGGTCCCGTCGGAGAAGTCCGATTCGCTCTGCCAGGACCCACGGGCCCTCCAATGCTGGTACCGGCCCAGGAGATGAGGCCGCCCCGCCTCGTCCTTCTCCAGCTTCAACTCAGTCAGTTGGGGGACGGCCACCTTGAGAGCCTGCTCGATACGTCGGAGGCGCGCGTTACGTGTCTTTTTCGAGGTACGGGCAATGCGTTCAAGGAAATCGCTCCCGTAGGGGTCGTCGTGGCGGTCCTGAGACCGTTCGGGATCGCGGACGAGCTGGGGCACGATATGGTAGTAGCGCACCGAGGCGAAGAACTCGGCGACACACCGGAAGGCCCGGTTGGTTGTGACCTGCTCGAGGTGAGTCTGAGTCAGGCGCTCAGGGTCGTCCCGGTCGGCCTGGTCGGGCCTACCCAAGATCAGCTCCCCGTCCCGCCGCACCTCTTCCCTCTTGACGACCGGACGCCTGGTCTTCGAGTCCTGGTTGAACTCCAAAGCGTAGCGCCAGGTGGCATCTTCCAGGTCGACCTCTGTGTCGATGGTGACGTCCGACCTGCGGGTCGCCGCCAGACTCCGGATGCGACTGACGCCCCCTCGCTGGCGCACGGCCTTTTGCAGCCCTCCGTCCGGACTGGCCAGGTCCCGGAGAAACCGAAAGACGTCAAGGAAATTCGACTTCCCGGAGGCGTTCGGGCCTACGAGGAACACTCGGTGCTGGAGTTCCACGTCAACCGAGTTGAAGTTACGCCAGTTCCGGAGGGTCAGCCGCGAGAAGCGCATCCGTGTACCTCCAAGGGGACCTCGGCCCTCACTGGAAACCAGTTCTATTGTAAGTCATGCTCCGGAAGGGGTAAAGCCGGACGTCGGGGGGCGCCTCCTATCCCGAACCGCCCGGCGACAGGGCGACGGAGGAGCGGACCCCCACCGTGCGGCCCATGTTCATGAGCGCCACAAGACCCGCGAACCCGGCGAGCGCGGCCGCGCCGACGAGGGCGAGCCTGGTGCCAGTGACGTCGGCCACGAAGCCGGCCGACATCATCCCGACCATCGACACGCTCGAGGTCATGGACCACAGGCTGTGGACGCGGCCGCGGAACTCCTCCGGGACCCTGGCCTGGAGGATGGTCATCGTGGCGATGCCGGCCCCGACGCCCACAGCCCCCTCCACGACCAGGCCGCCTAGAAACCACCTGAAGTCTCCGGCGGCGACGATCAAACCCAAGACCAGCCCGGCGACAAGCAGGCTCGCCGAGTAAAGGGTCTCCGGCTTGAGCCGCTGGGCGAGCGAGCCCACCAGAAGCCCACCGACCAGGGCCCCGGCACCGTCAGCCGCCACCACGAGACCGAAATGGTCCGACGGAAGGCCCAGTACCTCCGTCAGGAAGGGAAGCATGAGGGTGACGAGCGCTCCCTGGGCCAGACCGGCGATGCCGAAGGTCAGCAGGAGGTAGCGCAAGACAGTGGTCTTCCAGGCCAGGCGCAGACCGGCGACGAGGTCCGCGGACAACCGGGGCCTCGGGTGCGGCCCCGTCGCTCCCGTCGGACCCGTGGTCGCAACTCTATCGTCCGCACCCGCGTCGCCCTCGTCGCCCTCCCCGGCCCCCGCGGCCGCCGCCTTCCGCCCCACCACGTCGATGAGGCTCAGGCTGAGGGCCGCCACCAGGAAGGTGGCGAGGTCGAGGGCCACGGCCAGGCCCGGCCCTCCAAGGGTGACCAGGGCTCCTCCCACCAGCGGTCCGACCAGCTGGGCCGCCGACTGGCTCACCGAGGCCAGGGAGTTCGCCGTCACCAGCCTGTCGGGGCCGACCAGGTCTGGGATGAGGGCGTTCCTGGCCGGCAGGTAGAAGCGGGACACGCAGGCACTGAAGAAACTCACGCCGTACACCAGCCATACGTCCCCCGCGTCCCGGACGAAGAAGAGCCCCACGAGCGCCGCCGCCCTGAGAAGGTCGCACATGATCATCGTCAGCCGTCGGTCCCAGCGGTCCACGTAGACGCCCGCAATCGGCGCCAGGAGGAGCCGCGGTAGGATGTTCACGGCGAAGCTGAACCCGAGGGCGGTCTTGGAGTCCGTCAACTGGTAGACCCACACAGGCAGGGCGACGAAGAGGACCATGTCGCCCATCACCGAGACCGTCTGGCCCAGCCAGAAGACAAGGTAGTTCCTCTCCTTCAACAGCCTGAACACGTTCCTCCGCCTCCCTCAGAGTCTCCTGTCCCTAGGCCTGGTCGGCGAACTCGGCCAGGCTCTTGCCTTCCTCCCTGCGTCCGCGGTAGCCGCGGTCGACGGCGACCCTGAGCGTCCGTGCCAGACGGCGCCCTTCCTCGAAGAGGTCCTCCTCCACGCCCATCCCCGCGGCGAGGGCCAGGGCGTAGGTCAGGGCCACGACGTGGTAGAGGAGGTGCTCGCTCGTGTAGCTCGGCCGCAGGTGGACCCAGCCCCGGGTCCAGGAGGCGTAGAGGTCGCGGGGCCGGTTCAGCTCCTTCAGCGCCCCCTCCACCCCGTGCTCCTCGATGAGCTCGAGGCACCGGGAAGTGATGAGCATTATGTAGCGGAGCTGCTTGGCGGCCACCCTGGCCGCCGCCCTGTTCGCCTCCTCCAGGGTGAAGCTCTCCGGCCCGCCCATCTCGAACCAGACGTCCCGTGACCAGAGACCCATGGGCCAGATGAGACTCTCGCCCACGGCGAGGCGCGGCGGGGCGATGCTGTAGATGAAAGGGATGATGTGGTGCGCCTCGGAGCCGAGCGCTCCGAGGACGTCCTCGAAGCCGGAAAGCTTGGAGGCGACCTGCTTGGCCCTTTCCTCTGTCTCCCGGAGGAAGGCCTCCACCTTCGGGCCCGGCTTGCGGCCCTCGAGTTCGGAGCGGATGCGCCGGTGCTCGGCGAAGGCCTGCTCCTTGACCTCCGGCGGGGTATCGGGGAGGTAGGCCCGGGCCAGGGCCAGGGTGAGGTCGCAGACCATGACCGCCCAGTCCGCCGACCACAGGGCCGGCACGTGCCACCTCGGGAAATCGCTCAGCATGCCGGCCACGGACTCCCGGCTGACGAGGTTCGTCCTCGAGCGGTCCTCGGCGGGGGGCCGGGGGGCGTAGGCGGCCTTCACCCAGGCGACGAGTTGGTCGTAGGTGGGTTCGAGATACCCGAGTTCGAAGGCCTGGTCGAGGTCTCCGATGGTCAGGGGCCGGATGGTGCCGAGGCGGTGCTCCTCAAGGATGCCCTTGTCGATGAGGGCGTCGACGAGCTTCCTCAGGCGGCTGTAGGGAAGGCCGAGGGCCCGCTCCATCTCCCTCAACGTGGCCAGCTCGGGACGGGTGTGGTTCAGCATGAGGTACTCAAGGATGACCCGGTAGAAGGGTCGCTCGAGCTCCTCCATGTGCTCCCCGAGACGCTTGAGGTGCTCCTCGGCCCTGCGCCGGAGCTCTTTGACCTGGTCGCGGTCCTCCACTGCCATGCATCCTCCTTCCGGTTGGTCTGGGGCTAATCACCTGACGCCATGCCAATCACGTGATTTCCCTGGGTTCAATAATACAGGCCGGCCGTGCCTTCGTCAACCTCCCGTCTCCCCCGAGCTTCAAATCCCTCCGATTCGCGGGAGACCGTCAGCTAATGACGGTGGTCCCGTGTACATTCAAGGTCGGGGGAAACCGTTGGGCCAACCCTCCACCGAACGGAGGCCGGTGATTCCCATGTCGCTCTTTGCGCCCTCGAGGAGGCCGGTCGCTCTCCGGGGAGCGATGCTCACGGCGACCTGCGTCCTCGCCTTTGTCCTCACTTCCGTCCCGGCGGTGTGTCTCGGCACGCCTCACGTCACACGACCGTCGGCTCCGATGTGTCTTGCCGCCGGTCCGCCCGAAGACGTCGAGGTCGCGGTCGACGTGGTCTACATGGTGGACGTGTCGGGGTCCATCATCGGCTTGGGAAGGACCCGCGGCGACCTCCTCCCCGTTCTCATCGAGGCGCTCGTGGACGAGGTCTACCGAACCAAGGGCGGGACAAGTCTCACCATCGCCACCTTCGGCGACGGGCTCCACGATGTCGACGGGCCGGGCGGAGCCTACGAGAAGCTCCGCCGCTTCCATATCGACCCGACCGACCTTGCGGGCTCCCGCCAGCGCATCGTCGACTATATCCGAGGGCTGAACGTGGCGGTCCGCAGGGAAGGCGGTCATTCCGACCGCACCGCGATCTACGACAGCGTGCGTGAAGTCATCATGAAGCTCGACCAGTTGAAGGCGGAGTGGGAGGACCGCAACCCGGGAAGGTCCTACACGGACTACCGCATCCAGAAGGTCGTCATCTTCACCGACGGCCTCGACAACGCGTCCGACATCTGGAGCCGAGAAGACTTCGAGGAGGCGCTCGACACCCGGTCGGACCACCTGTTCGCCAAATTCGTGACCGCACCGGGTCTGGACTTCCCCGAGCACGAGGGAGCCCCCGTCGAGACAGGGTTCGACAGCCGCTCCGTCGAGGTCATCCCTCTGCCCCGCTTCCTCGACTTCGGCAACGTGCGGACTCTGGACGCCGGTGAGAGCGTATCGGCGTCGATGAAGCTCGTGGCCCAGCGCCCCATCCCTTCGAGCCGCATCGACTTCAGCTACGCCTTCCGAGGCGTGCCCGAAGGGGCGCTCGAGGTCACCCTCAACCCTGACGTCATCGACGGCGACCCGACCCAGGTGGTCGTGCACGTCCTGCTCACAGTCATCGACAAGGAGGCCCTCGACCGCGCCGCGCTCGCCTCAGGCAGGACCTTGTTCACCGGCACCCTCGACCTGAAGGGCGCCGACCCGCAGGTCTGTTTCCTACCGCCCAAGACCAACCTCTCCTTCTCGTACGAGCCCACAGGTCAGGTTGACGTCCGGCCGGCGTCCCGGGACCCCGGCCTGTTCGAAGGGGTGCGGCGGCCGGCCGGAACCGACGAGCCGGCCACGGTGTCGTACCTTCTGACCTTCGACCAGGACGCCAGGGAGACCGGGCTCACACTCACGGCGCGTTTCGAGTGGGACAGCGGCAACCCCGCCGATGTCGAGGCGCTCGCCGCGCGGCACGGGGCCCCTCTCATCACCTTCGACTGGCGGCCGGGGGGGCCGGAGGCCCCGCGCCCCGGACCGGTGACCATCGGCCCCGGTGTCGAATGCCTGACCGTCGCCCTCACCCTGCCCAAGGAGCTCGAACCGGACCTCCCGGCCGGCATCTACGGAGGCCGTCTGGTCCTCGAGGCCCATGGAGGCGGGACACTGCGGTATTCAGGCGGGGGGGCGGAGGCCGTGGCCGGCTCCGGGACCTCGCGTCTCGAGCTGCCGGTCCAGGCCCGCGTCCCGCGTCCGCCGCTCCCCGCGTGGGTCTGGCTTCTGGCCGCACTCCTCGTGGCCGCGCTGGGTCTGGTCGTCTACCGCCGGACCCTGCCGCGGTTCGCGCCGGGCCAGGAACTGCACGTCACTTATCCGGACGGCCGGACCGTGCGCTATGAGTTGGACGTCTACGAGAGACGCGAGCCCTGCAGGGCCGCCTACGTCCCGCTCGGCTCGCGCCACTGTGAGCTCGACCTCCGCCTCGAGGACCATCTCGGCGTGCTGAGAGCGGCCCGGGGCGGAAGGGCGATCTTCGAACCATGCCCTTACACGGTCGAGAAGTTCGCCGCCGCCCCCGGGCACTTCACCGTGCGCGGCGAGCCCCTGTCGGAAGCCAGGCCGGTGGTCGTGGAGCACGGCGACATCATCCGCTTCGGCGACACCCAGCTCGTCTGCGCCCTGAGTCTTCACGAAGACGACACGACCGCCGCCTCCCTTGATGTCCAAGGCCGGTCTGTGAGGTGGGACTGATGCCCGAACGTCGAGGCACTCTGGTGGAGGGACGGTTCTACCCCAGTATCTTCATCGGTATCGGCGGGGCCGGGACGACCGTCGTCGAAGCCGTCTACAGACGGCTGAGGGACACCTACGACAACCCTCAGGTCCTCCGGACCTTCCAGTTCCTGGCCATCGACACCCGCATGCGGGCCCAGCAGAAGTCCGAGATGCCCAGGAGCTGTTACCGCACGTTCGGCGGCTTCGACGGTCGTGAGTGGGTCAAGACTCTCTGGCCGCAGGACGAGTTCTTCCGCAAATGGTGGTGGTGGATGCCGGAGGCCTGTCGGCCCTACGGTTCGAAGATAAACGACAAGGGAGCGGGTGCCCGGCGCATAGACGGCCGGCTGTGCCTCCTCGCGAACATGGCCGGGGGTGCCAGAATCGACGAAGCTATCCAGAGGGCCTGCGACGAAGCCACGGACATCCTCAAGTCCATGTCCGTCCCCTCCCCGGTCGTCTCCATCTACATCTGCAACTCCCTCTCGGGCGGAACCGGAAGCGGTATGTTCATCGACCTGGCCTTCCTGCTCCGCGACCGGCTGACCAACTACAAGGCGAAGATATACGCGTTCCTCCTGACTCCGGCGGTGGTCGACCTCTGGGCCAACGACCTCCAGCGCGACCGCCGCACCGCGAACGCCTATGCGGCCCTGTGCGAGTTGGACTTCTGGCAGAACCAGCAGAGGGTCAACGCCCCCTACCACTGGCGCGTGAGCGGGCGTGACGTGATCATCGACTACGAACGCCCCTTCGACCTGGTCCACCTCATCGATGTGAGCAACAAGGACAACAAGAAGGTGAACGACTACCACACCATCATCAACGCTGTGGCCGACATGATCTTCTACCTGGCCATCGGGCAGGCGTCAGAGGACATCCAGGGCCCCCTCGACAACCTGCAGTTCGACGAGGGGCAGGAAACCTACCGCAACCGTTTCACCGGGGAGAGGAAGCCCAGGACCTACGGAAGCGGTGCCGTGGCCGTCCTCCGCTTCCCGGTCGCGCGCTTCTCACGGTATGTCGCGGGCCGGCTCATCACGGGAGCGGGGGCCGACATCAGGCCCGACACCCGCCGGATAGAACCCGAGATCTCCACCACGGCCAGAGAACTCGGCAACCGCATCGCCCCCGCGGCCCTGGAAGAGCTCCTCAGGGAACAGATGACGCCGTTCTCTCCTCTTCTGAAGGCCCTTGAACGGGAGAGGGGCGAAAGAGCCCGGCAGGTCCTGAGGGCCCGGCTCGACAAGGTCACCACCGACCTGGAGCAGGACAAGCGCCACCTCGAGACTGCGGGCTACGACCGCATCCTCCGGCAGGTACGCACACGTCTGCGCGAGTTCGTCCACGCCGAGGACAGGGGGATGCTCGCTCAGCCCGACCCCCACCGGCTCGCCGTCACTCTCGAGGCCCTGCGCCGCTTCGACCGGGAGGTGATGGCTCTTCTCGACCCGGCCTCCGACAAGAGCCTCTATTCCAGAAGGGACGCCCACACCAGGCAGCTCGAGCAGGTCCGGGCCCAGTTGGGGTTGGGCGGAGCCGCACCCGTCCCGAACCGCCCGTGGCGGGCGGCCGACGCCCGGAGGATGGCCGGTCTGGCCCAAGAGTTCTACAGGGCGGCCGCCGGCGTCCTCATCGCCGACACTCTTATCCGGCTCTACCTCGACCTGCGCCCGTTCCTCAACCGGTACCTCGAGGTCTTGCGGTTCGTCCTGGAAGAGGTGGAGCCGCGCCTGGAGAAGACGGCCGAACGGGTCGTGAGGAACACCTTCACCGTGGAAGAGGAGCACGGTCTCGTGGTGGAGGTGCTCTCGGACGAGACAGGCCGGAGCTGGCTGGAGAAGAGACTCGCCGACCTCCGGGAGTCCGGGCAGGCTCAGGCCGTCCCCCGACGCATCGCCGAGTGGCTGGTCGCGCAGGTCGACGAAATGGTCCGGGAGCTCGAAATGGGTCGGCCGCTCGACAAGGTCATGGGCTCCCGCCGCCTGTCGCTCGACGAGACGGTAGAGGCCTTCTTCTCGGAGGAGGCCAAGGTGGCCCGCAAGGCCGTCGAGGACATGACCCTGTGGCAGGCCTTGGTGGATGAGGCCCTCGCCTGCGGAGCCGAGTCTCCGCAGCAAATCCAGGACCACATCCTGAAGAAGGTCGAGGACCTCGCCCAGCGGGCCCTGCCCCTCTGGCACCTGAAGGGCGGCCCCTACGAGGTCCCCCTCGACCGGGTCACCATCCTGGCTCATGTGTCATCGGTCTACGACCCCGTCAAGGCTGAATACCGTCTGCCCGAGCTGAAGGAACTGGTCAGCCCTATCATCGGGGATTTCACCTTGGTGGAGGCCTCCTGGCCCGACGCCGCCTACGAGGCCACAGTCGTCTGCCTGGAGTACGGAGCGCCCCTCGGCCTCTTCGCCCCGCTCACCGAATACCGCCGCGCCTACCGGAAGGTCTCGAAGAACGAGCAGATACCCCTGCTCACGGACCGGCGCTTCGTGGCCGATGAGCGCTACATCATTACCGACCCGAGCTTCGCGGCCGCGGACCCGGCGAGGCTCGCCTTCCTGGTCGCCCACTATGTCCACGGGACCGTAAGGCGCGATTCCGACGGAGCCTACGTCTGGGTCGAACCGGACGGGAGCAAGAGAACCTGCCCGAACCGCGCCGAGGTCGTCAAGGCCTTCTCCGGCACCGGAGGCGACGGCCGGTCCCTGCGCCGCCGGACCGCGCTCGACTGGAACAGGCTGGACTTCGAGCAGCAGGTCCAGCATCTCATGGCCGTGGAGGCGAGACTCCAGGAGGAGATAGACCAGGCTTCCCGGTCGCACATCGGCGACGGGGAGCTCCTCGAGCTCCACCACGACCTCAACGCGGTCAAGAGCGCTCTGGCCGCCGAGCTCTACCACATCTGACGCCCCTTGTCTCGGAGGTGACCCATGTCTCCGGAAGCGCTCAGGGTGATAGCCCCGACCGTGGTCATCGGATGCGGTGAGTTCGGCTGCCGGGTGGTGGAGAGGCTCACCGACAGTCTCGAAGAGCTCGACCCTGAACCCCTGCGCCTCGGAGCCTACTGTCTTCTCAAGGCCAGGACCGCAGGGCCCGACCCCAAGGAGGGGTGGGTGGCCCGGGTGGCCGCCGCCGCCGAGAGGGCCTCTTCCCGGGAGCTCTTCGGGACGGGCTACCGTCTGCTGGGTGAGGAGAGCGCCGACCCGGGCCGGCCGGTCCGCGTCTTCGTCGTGGTGAGGCCGGGTGAAGACGAGGGCGACCGCTGGTGCACCGGCTTTTTTCCGGCCCTCGTCACCGAGCTCCGAAAGCGGGTCTCGGCCCGCGCCCTCAGCACCTGCCACCTGCTGCCCGTCGTCGCCTTCTCCGACCGCCGCTCGGTGCGGTCACATCTCGAAGCGGTGAACCGGGCCCTCCACGGTGCCCGGGACGCCGTCTACTCGAGGGTGTTCGTCCTTGACTCCTACACCGAGCGCTCGACGGCCCTCACCCCGGACCAGGTCGCGGAGGCGGCAGCCGTCCTCCTCGAGGCGGCCCTTGTCGGGTCCGTCTACGGTGAGCCCGTCCAGGGCCGTCCTGAGACCCTGCCGCGGCTCCTCTCCGGCGAGGACGTTCTCACCGACGACCCCGCCGAAAGCCCCGTGTGGTGCGCCGTCGGGGTGCGGTGTGTCGCCTTCCCCGCCCAACTGCTCGTGAACACCCTCGCCGCCCGCGGCCTGCGGGACTTCATCGACTCGACGCTCCTCGCAGACCCGCGGGAGGACGCGACACCGGGGACCGGGCTCGACCGGCGGGACGCCGAGTTCGTCAGGCGCCTTCCGGCGGCCCTCGACACGGTCCCCCCCGACACGACGGGTGCGCGGGCGCGCGGCGGACGAAGGGGCCTCCCGGGACCCCCGCGCCGCCCCTGGGGCCTCCTGACGCCGACAGGCCGGCTCCGCACCTCTGTCAGGCTCTGGCTCGAGGCCTGGAGCGAACACTTCAAGAGGGCCAGGGCCGAGGTCCTCGAGACGCTCAGGGAGCAGGCGGACCGGTGGCGCTCGGTGCCCACCGGCCGCCTCGAACTGCTCTCGGCGACCGAGACCCATGTCCGCGGCGTGATCCGTCAGGAGGACTACAGCCTCCCACGCGCCTACCGACGGCTGCGCCGTCTCCGGGACTCCGTCGCGGAGGCGGACACGACCCGCGGGGCGGACCTGCGGCCGGTCACCCTGCCGCCGGCCGAACACTACGACGAGGCGCTCCGGAAGGCGGCGGGGGAGTGCGGTGAGCTCATGGCCCGCTGCCCGGGTCTTCTGACCATGCTCGTCTTCGCCGTTCCTGTCGGCGTCATCACCGGGGTGGCGGCGGTCTCCTGGCTCGCCTCCTGGCTCCCCGCACTCGGCCTGGAAACCTGGGGCTTCATCGCCCGGTTGGCGGCCGCCCCGCTCTGCGCCGGCGGGTTCCTCTTGCTCTGGCTCCACCTCAAGCACGGCCGGGTCCACCGCTCGGCCCTGCGCCTGACCCGCGAGTTCTCCAATGAGAGCGTCCGTCTCGACCAGGCCCGGCACGAGGGTCTGCTAAGCCTCCGCCTTCGCGAACTGTCCCGCCAGTCCCGCTTGGTCGACAGGCACCTTGACCGGGCCGTGCGTTCCATCCGGAGGCACCTCAGGTATCTCACCCGCGCGGTCAGGCAGCTGCCGCCGGGCGACCTCGGCCCGGAGGTCCTGCCGGCCGAACCGGGGGACACGCTCATCACCAGGTTCATCGCCGACCCCCAGACCGACGGGGAGATCTACCGGGAAGAAATACCGAGCGGCCTGGCCGTGGCCGAGAGAGCGGGTCTCGCCGGCCGGGAGGAACATGTTGCCGCCACCGTGAGCCGCCTCATCAACGGCACCCCGTCCGGGTTCTACCGCCACGCGAAGCAGAGGATAACGGACCTCTTCAAACCGCTCGCTCAGCGCGACTTCCTGCGGGAGAAGTACTGGCCGCGTACAGCGGACGAGGTCAGCGCACTGTGGAAGAGGATGACCGTCTACCTGAGGCCGCTGGGGCCCGATGCGGCCCGGACCCACGCCGGCACCGCCAAGGTGCTCCTCGCCCATCCCTCCTACCTGTTCGAACTGGCCGAGACCGGCGTCCTGGCCGACAGGGAGACCGTCGCCGTCCCGGTGCCGACCTTCAACCGCATCTACCTCCTCCGGTTCAAGTACGGGATACCCTTCAAGGTTCTCGGCCTGGGAGGTGTACAGAGTGACCTCTAAGTCCAGGCCGACCGGGCCTGTCTGGCCGTACTCGTTCTTCTGGGCGCTCGCCCCGTGGTCGCTGGCGGCTCTTGTCGCCGCCGCCTGCCACCGCTTCACCGGCGCGCTCTTCATCCTCCTGCCCGTGTGGACCGCCGCCGTCCTCCTGCTCCTTATGCCGTGGCGCAGAGACGGCCGCGCCGCCCTCGCGGTGTCGTCGCCCGGGGGCGCCTTCCCGCGACTCACGGGCCTCGAGGGCAATCGCGAACCGGGCCTGGGGCTGGCCTTCGCGGCCTTCCTGCTCACCGGTGCCTGCATCTGGGGCCGCGGCGGCCCGCTCCACGGCCCGACCATGGCCGGCCTCTGGGGCCTGCTCGCCGCATGCACCTGCCTCTACCTGGTTCTCAAGACCAGGGCGCCTGGAGCACACCCCGCCCTGTGGCAGCCGGCTCCCGCCCCGGTCCAGCCCGGGTCGGCCGGCCGCAAGACCGCGTCCGACCTCGTCTCCGCCCTCCTCGACTCCGAGACCTACCGCGGGCAGCTGGTCTGGCACCGCCGGCTGCCCGCCTCGGAGGGCCGCCTGTCGACCCGCATCCCTCGCGAGGACCGTGAGGGTGCCGGGGACAGCGACGGCCTACCCGTTCGGGGCCTTTACGACAACCAGGCCCGGGCGTGGAAACTGTTGGACGAGGGGCACGACGTGCTCGTCGCCTCCCCGCTCGGGAGCGGGAAGTCCACCCTGGCCGCTCTCTACGCGGCCAACCACGTCCTCACCACCGCCCGGAACGTCCTCTGTGTCTGCCCCGATGAAGAGTCGACCCGCCGCACCGGCGAGGCGTTCGCCCGGGCGACCCGCCGGGAGGAATGGGACTGGGCGGTCCAGGCCCGAGTCCTGCCGACGCCGGCGGACGCGGAGGACTACCTCGACGACGAGACCATGCCCCTGCCGGACGTGGCCGTCGTGTCGGCCGAATGTCTCCACTCCTGCATCCTCCAGCGGCTCGAGAGGTGGGAGCCCCTCCTCAAGAACGTCGACCTCGTCCTCATCGAGGACATCCACCTCTACGACCTGGTGTCGAGACAGCACGCGGCCTACGTGTTCCGCCGCCTCTGGCGGGCACTTGAGCGGCTGGGCCGGAGGCCTCGTGCCCTCGTGACCTCGGCGGACATGTCCGACACCCGGAGGTTCGCCCGCGACCTCACGGGGCTCGACATCAAGGCCGGTGCGGTCATCACCTCCGACAGCAGGGCGAGGCCGGCCGTCGAGGTCCTCTACTGGCAGCCCGTCGCATCCGACGGCCCTCCGGACGAGAGCCGCCCGGACCCGGCCGCGGCGCACCCGCCGGTCCCATCGGTCGTCCGCGAGGCCTGCTCGCTGATGGCCCGGGCCGTCCTTCACGGCTTCAACGTGGCGCTCCTGACCGACGAGGGCCTGCTGTCGCCGGCCCTCGCGCGCACGGCCGAGGCCGACGCCTACAGGATGGCCAGGGAAGCGGCCCAGAGCGCCTACCGGCTCGCACGGCAGAGGCTTGCCCACGACATCCGCGACGAGGCCCTGGCCTTCATCGACGGAGTGAACGCGGCTCTGGCCGAAGTCCTCAGTGCGCTCGAGGCGCAGACCGGCCCTGAGCAAGCCGCCTCAGGACGCAGGCTGGCCGAGCAGATGAGCCGGGCCCTCATCTCCGCCGGAGAGACCGTGCTCTCGCTGGCACAGGGCCGGGTCGCCCGGGACCGGGCCGACGCGGAGAGGGACATCCAGGCCTTCGAGGAGCTCAAGCGCCGGCTCGACCCGGCCTTCGCCGGCCCGTCCGGGTGGCGCGAGCGGTTCGAAGGGGTCGAGGCGCCCGCGGCACTGGCACCCCTCCTCAAGATGAAGGAGAGGCTGGACGGACTCCTTTCCTCCACGGCCGTCGCGGGCCTCATCGAGGCCCTCAGAGTCTACTCCGAAAGCATGGCCAGGCTGGATGCAGCCCGGGTCGAGGTCTGCTCCACACTGGACCGGAGTGGAGCGGTCTACGGTTCGGCTCCTTCCGCCGCCGAAGCCTTCGACGCCGTCATCATCATGGGGGTCCCCGACCCCCTCTTCGTCTTCAGCCATCAGCTGGCCCATATCGGTCAGGCCCGCAAGGACGCACCCAACGACGCCCTGGTCGTCGTGCTTCCCAGCGTCGAACCTGTCTCGCGCCGCCTGGCCCACCATCCCGAGGAACTGTTCGACGTGGCCCGCGACGGGCCCGTGCCCGCGGTACCCCTGGGTCTCGCCAACCCGGGGGTCGTCAGGGCCCATCTCGAGTGCGCCCTGGCCGAGTCGCCGATGAGCGAGGCCGAGGTCCATGAGGTCTTCGGCGACCCCGGCGTGCTGGCCCTTGACGAGCTCCTGAGTGCCGGGCTCGTGGTGAAGACCTCCGTCCCCCTGGAAGACGCCGAGCGCGAGGAGCTCCGGTCGGGGGCGGAGGCGGCCGGCGGCACCGCCCGCACGACCCTGTACTCCTGGAGCGACCCTGACACACCTCCGCACCGCGCGGTGTCCTTCAGCGTGACCGATGGGCCCGGCATCCCCCTGCGCGACCCCGTACGGCCGCGGCGCGAGCTGGCCCGGCTCTCCGAGGTCGACGTCACGCTCAGGGCGTACCCGGGAGCCGTTCTTTCGGCCGGAGGTGAACGCTACCGGGTGAAGGAGGAGTCGGGTCTCACGCTCCGGCTGGAGGACCGCCAGTGGGTGACCGAGCCGCGTCTCGAGGTGGGTGTGGGTCCCCCCCGAACACAGGCATGGGTGATGCGCCTGGCCCCGGGCCATCCCGTCGGGATAGCGCAGGACCACGGGCAGGTCACGGTGCGCACCACCGGGTTCGTCGAGTTCGAGGGGCCGGAGATGTGCCGTGTGCGGCGGAGGGTCGACCTGGCGTCGCCGTCGCCCGAAGCGTCCGTCTTCACCGACCTCCTGTATCTCCAGTTCCCGGTCGAGGAGCTTGGCCCCGAGACGCTGGACACCCTGGCCCGAGTCTTGGAGAGGTCGCTCCCGTGCGTCGTGCAGAAGGCCTCCGTCCTTCGCGCGACCGCGGGTGAGGCAGGCTGTGTCATCTGGGACGCCTGCCCCGGAGGCTCCGGGGCGGTCCCCGTCGCAATCGAAGGCGTGCTCCGACTGCTGGAGGTCGCCTTCGAGGGGCTGGTCGACTGCCGGTGCCGCGACGGGTGTTCGTGGTGCGTGGGCATCCGAGGGGATGCGGACGGACCGGGCTCCTCGGCGGACAAACGTGAGCTCATCCTTCTGCTCGGCCGGGTGCTCGGCCGTGAGGACGAAGCCCGGGAGGTGGCGGCCGTCCGCTACGCCGCACTGAGAGAGGCCCAGAGGCCCGACGCGTGCGCGCAGCGGCTCGCCCGTGAGGTGGCGGACGTGCTCCAGGGCCGCCTGGGAATGCGCCTGTCGGTGATGCCCGAGGTCCAGGTGGGGGGCACCGACGGTTCCGACGGGTGCGGTGAGGCAGGTGCCGGGCCGGACGGCGCGCAGACCTCTGCGGAGTCTCCCGGGGCCGACGCCCGTGGGCACGTGGTCGTTCCGGGTGACTTCACTGAAGGCGACACCATGGTCTTCCTGGCCCATGAGCTCGCTCTTCACTGGACAACCCAGCCGACGTGCTTCAGCCCCGAGCTCGACGAGACGCTCCGCCTCTCACAGGGGTTCGCCCTCTGGGTGGCCGACAAGGTCCGCGAACTCCTGAGGCTTCAACCGGAGTGGCGCCCCGAGGTGACGTCGGAGGCCGAACGCGGGCTCGCTGCGTGCCGGGCCCTGGAGGCGAGGTTCGGTCTGCGGGCCTTCGTGGGCGGGCTCGCCGCACCGGCTCAAGAGATGCTGGACCGACTCAAGGAGCACAGGGACGCCCCTCTGTCACCCGCCGCCTGTCGGAGGAAGGGACCCACCGCTGGAGAAGCACGCCTCCAAGATGAGACTCCACCGCCTGCAGTGGATTGACACCCAGATAAGAGCCGGAAGGTATCCCAACACGCGCGACCTGGCCGACGAGTTCGAGATATCCCGCCGGCAGGCCCTACGTGATTTCGAGTACCTCCGGGACTCCCTGGGGGCACCCCTCGAGTACTCGGCGGCCCATCGCGGCTACTACTACACCACCGACGTGTACACGCTGCCCGGACCCTATGTGACCCGCTCCGAGCGGAACCTCCTGACCAGCCTGGCCTCTTACTACGCCGGCATGGCCGGGCGGGATAGTCCGTTCGCAACGGCCTACGCCGAGGCCCATGAGCCGGATAGGGGCAAAGGATCGGATGGTATGACACTTTATGTCACAGCACCTCTGCTATGACGTGGTCAGGACTCTGACCACGAGAGGGGAACTGCTGTGACCAAGCGGAAAACGCAAGGGAGAAGGGGCGAGGAAGTAGCGGTCGAGCAGGCCGAGAAGGCAGGGGCCGGGCCCGGGTTCCGCGAGACCGAGGCTAGAATCGTCCCGAACTGGACGAGCTACGTGGGAGCGGTCGAGGGCGTGCTCAAGGCGGCCGGGATGTGCCGGCTCGACACGAGCCGCGTCATGGGATTGACGCAGATGGCCTTCCACCTCATCGTCCACGAGGAGTGCTGCCCGAGTTCGGTGACCGTCTACGACTGGTGTCACGAACATGTCACCGCCCTCGACCGGCTGGGGGTTCTCTCAGAGGTCTACCAGGCTATGCCGGGCACAGCCACCTATGACGCGGCCCGCCGCCGGGCGGTCGGGAACATCAAGGCGTCGATAGACAGGGGCGTGGGGGTCATCCTCTGGGGGGTCGACACCGGGGAGTTCGGTGTGGTCCACGGCTACGACGATGCCGACGGGGTCTTCCTGGTGAGCGGTGTCCACGGGGGTCACGACGGCTCGAACCCCATCCTCTACGAGAACGTGGGCCTGACCTTCGAGGGAGCACCCATTCTCCACTACCAGGTGCCGCTGGAGAAGGTCGATTACGACCCGGCCCCGGCCTACCGGGCGTCACTCGAGTACTACGTGAAGCACATGGAGAGCCCTTACCACTTCGTCCCCGCCTACAAGGCCGGTCTCGGGGCCTATGAGAATTGGATCAGAGCCCTCGAGAGCGGTAGGTACGTTCCCTTCGGCGTCCGGTACATCACGGCCGTCTACGCCTGTGCCAAGCAGCATGCCGCCGACTACGTCAGGTTCCTGGCCGAGGAGTGGAAGGAGCTGCCGTCACTCGGCGGAGCGGCCGACGCCTTCGGGAAGGTGGCCGGGGTCTACAGCAGGATGCGGGATGTTCTAGGCATCGAGGCGGGCGGACCGGCCGACCTGACTTCGCCGGTCGACCCCGAGCAGGCGGCCGCGATGGTTCGTCTTCTCCGCGAGGCGCGGGAGCTCGAGGCCCGGACGGTGGAGCTGGTGAAGCGGGCGCTATAGAGGAGGGGGTAGGAGGGCCCCCCGGTGGGTAGCCCGGGGGGCTCTCCCTCGCGGGAACCCTCGAGACATCATCCCGGCCGTGACCAGCAGACCGGCGAGAACGCTTCTGAGGGCAAGCTCTCCGGCGCGCCTTCTGCAGGTCAGGCGAGCGCCGTACCGGGCCCCGTGACCGGTGCGTCCTAGGCCGCCCTCGGCTTCAGAGTGACGGCTCCGGCAGCGCGCACTCGCCGCAGGCGTCGCAGAGGTCCTCGTCGAGGACGGCCACGTAGTCCGACTTCAGGACGAGGTCGCGGCGCCCAAGGGTAAGGAGCATGCCCAGCTGGTAGCAACACCACGGACAGCAGCTGCACACGGACAGCACGGGCTGGTCGGGCAGAATCCAGGGGACGCCCTCAAGAGCCCGCCCGACCGGAACCACTCTGGAGGCGGCTTGCATCCGCCCGGCCTCGACCTACCCGGCGTACTTGCGCATCTGGGCTAGAAGGTGGTCGTCCGCCTGCCTGGGCTTCGCGGCGGCGTACGGGCTGACCCTCCGTCCGGCCCCCGGCCGCTCCGGCGCCGCGGCCTCCCCCTTCTCAGCACTCATATCGTCAACGCCCTCCCTCGGAGGTCTCTCTCCCGCAACCAACTCGCGAACCACCCGGGAGGTCTCCCCTATGCCCTGTGTGTTCCGCGGATCCTGCGGGCACCCATCCTCAAGGCATAGAGAGCTTCGGCCAGGTCGGATACCTTCTGCCGGCCCAGGGCGCGCTCGACCCATTCGACAGGCAGTGAATCCGGGGCAAGGGCCGCCGCCAGCGCCCCGGCCATCGAGGCCACGGAATCGGCGTCACCACCGAGATTGGTGGCACAGAGAATGGCCTCGCGGGCGCTCTGGTGGGCGAGGAAGATAGCGAAGGCGGCCGGCACGGCCTCCCAGGCCCTGAAGCCGGGGTTGATGCCGCGTCCGCGCAGGCCGGCAATAGAAGTCCCCCGCCCCACGTTGGCCCGTACCCACCGGAGGCGCCGGGCCACCGATGGGCAGAGGTCGTCGGGCCCCTCCCACTCCCGCTCGGCCAGGTCGGCGGCCGTGACAGCCGCCCTCAAGGCGCGGTCGGCGTCACCGCCGTCCACCAGCACCGAATAGGCGGCCGCCAGAGCGGCACTGGCCGCAACCGACGAGGGGGAGTTGTGGCTCGCCCGTGTGGCCAGAGTCACGTCCCGGATGAGCCGCCTCAGGTCGTCCGGGCTCTCCCCGGATCCCGGGCCCTGAGGGCCCTCCCGTCCTCCCGGCCCCTGCTCGGGGCCGGGGCTTATCGGGTGGAGGATGCCGACCGGGGCGATCCGCATCGCCCCTCCCGTTCCCGTCCTGGTCTGGAACTCCCCCCGCGACCAGGAGGAGCAGAATTCCTCCCAACCCGGCCACTTCGGGATGGGGCGGGCCAGAATGCGCCGGACGATATCGTCCTCGTCAACCCGGCCACAGGCGGTGATGGAGTGTCCCACGAGCAGGGTGAACGCAGTATCGTCCGTCGTCCGCGGCCGGCGGGCCCGACGCCCTCCGGGGCGGCCGGTCCCGCCGCGAACCGGGGGCGTACCCCCGTTATCAGCCGGGAAATCCGATATCTCGCCGCCGTAGGCGGCCACAATCTCCGGCGGCCAGTAGCCCTCGGTCAGCGAGCCCAGCGCGTCGCCCACGGCCACCCCGTGGAGGAGGGCGACGGCCCGCTCGCGACCCGAGTCCGAGCTGGGACCCGGCCCTGCAGGGTCCTCCGGCGCGGGTCCGACGCGGCGGGAGGCCGTGCTCGCCGTGTCCTCTGAACCGTCCGGCGCGGCGGCCCGGAACCCTAAGAACACCGGACCCTCGCGTGGGCCAGAATGAACCTCAGGACCCGCAGGGTGACCCAGGGATGCGGTCGCCCTTTGCGGCCCGGCGGCACGGGCGGTTTCGAGGGACGTCCCTCGGAAGCCCACAGGCCGTCTCCGGGCCGGCACTTGGCGAGACAGAGCCGCACGCCTTCCTCGACCCTTTCCGTCGGGCCGAGCTCGGCCAGGAGGAGACGGCCTGTCTCGGCCAGGTCCATGGGGAAGTGGTAGTAGGGGTAGGGCAGGGCCCTCCATTTGTCGGGCACATGGAAGCCCTTAGGATCCCTCATGTACAGGCGCTCCGTGAACTGGGCCGCCGCCCGCGTCGAAGGGTGCCCCCCGAGAAGATGGGGCACCTGCTCGGCCAGAGCCAGGAAACAGGCGGCTGTCCCCAGGCAACCCTTCTCGCTGACATATCTCCGGGGCATGGCCCCGCCCGCACAGGACCAGCTCCCGTCCGGTCTCTGGATTGACACGAGATACTCCACCGCCCGGCCGACCCGGGGGTCGTCCGCGTACCCCAGGGCGGCCAGGAAGGTGGCGGCCCTGATGGTCACGCAGGGGACCGGGGCGAGGGAGGAGGGCTTGCCCCCCTCGGCCCGGCGGTACTGGTAGAATTCCCCGTTGGCCGCCTGGAAGGCGAAGGAGAAGACAGCCGCCCTCTCCACGGCCGGACCGAGTGGAGGAGGGCAGGAGACGGATGCGCCCATCTCGGCCAGAACGCTCAGGACGTAGAAGGTCGAGCGGTGGCGGGGGCCGTAGAATCCCGTGCCGCCCCATGAACCATCATCGGCCTGCTTCTCGAGGAGGCCGACGATGACCGGGTCACTCGAGAGGTCGGGCCGGCCCTCGCACGCCAATCCCGCGCCGGGGTCCCCGCCCAGGAGCCACTCTCTGGTCCGGAGGCGGACAGCCGGAGACGGGTGGGTCAAGAGCCAATCCACGGCGGGCTGTAGGGAGTCCTCAGGGCGGTTCTGACGGCACTCTTCAAGCATCAAGGCACCATCCCCTTGGTGCCGCGCTCATCGGCGCAGCGCTATACCTCATGCCGGAGGCACCCACGGCATTCCAGATTTGGAGCCAGCATTCCTGTCCCGGGCCGGAGTTGATCGCATCGCGGCCCGCACCGTGCACCTCGTCGGACGCCTCGTCGGGGCCGAGGCCCGGCGCTACGCCTCGGAGACCCTCCAGCCCGCCGGACGGCTCCCCTGAATGCACCGGCCCCTCTCTCACGCGATTGTGTGCCACCTCGAGGTGTGCCGCTCCGCTCAGGCCCTCAAGCCCTTCAGCCGCCGAAGGGCCTCTCCGTAGCGCGCGCTGCGCCGGGCCCATTCCTCAAGCTGGAAGCAGGGAAACTCCTCACACTCGTGACAGGATTCGTGCCCCTTGTCGTCGACGCAGCAGTTAAGGAGCTTGCAGTTCCCGGACCAGTGTTGGGACCTTTCGCCCCGGCAGCCCGCGCACTTGATTATGTCGGCGCTGACCTTGCCCCCGCGGCGGTTGATGGCGTCGGCAATCTTCCGGGCCAACGACGGCTCTGTCGATGCCTTGTAGATGTCGCACTCCGAGCAGTCCAGACCGCATACCGCTATCACGTTCCTTGCCTCTCCCTTCCGTCACTTGCCCAGGGGAGTACCTCTCAAGGGAGCCGTCTTCGACCTGTTCCACCTCCCCGCCCCCCACGGGGAGGTGAAACCTCCTCAGTGAACCGAGGGGGTGGGTCAATTCTCAGCCGGCCTTGACACCGGCCAGAGGCCTACTGGTGGGACCAATGGGCGCAATATCCTGCGACCGCGTTGCTTGCACGCGGAGACTCCACCTGCTTGCTCGGTGGAGAAGTAACGTGAAGCCAGTCAGAAACCAACAGATACAGGTGAAAGAGGGCAAGGCAGTGCCCAGGGAGATGCCCCTGGGCACTGCCGCAGGGAGAGCGATTCCCCTGTGTGGCAGACCCTCAAAGTAGTTCGGTCTCAGTTGTCCTTCTCGCAGTTCATATAAGGTACACAGGGATTGGGTTCTGGTGGACGGAATCGACAGTCGTTTGGACATGCATCAGTTCTGGTTAGATACCTTGCTTGAACAAGGACTCTCATCCTTGCGACCTCCCTTCTCCATGATTCCAATCCAGTGACCACCCATTGTGGGCACAGTACAACCTAATCTTCTTCAGGACATTCTGCCTCCGACTACTACAGTCAACAGAGAGACCATCCTCGAGCCTATCTCGGGGGCAACCTCCCAGGCATAGCGGTAGAATGTCACAATCGCTGCAGGCTAAAGGTATGTCAACATTTAGTAGGTCGAGCTGATTGGGCGTGTAGTACAAGCCTCTCGATATGTGCCCAGTTACTTTGCTGGAGTCACCGAAGTGATGCTCACACTGATAGAACTCCCCTGAAGGCCCAATAATGGCTGGGTCTGGACTAACCAGCCCACAGTAGACCCCCTTGTACTGAGGAAGTAGGCCGTCCGCACTATATCCAAGCTGGTTAACCAGATAGCCCAAGAACTCAGGCTCCATTTGGGTGAGAAACCGCTTCATGAACCCCTCGCCTGCGGAATCTGTGCCCTCAATGGGTGCTAAGTAAATCCTGACTTTGCCCCGGAGTCGTCGATCAACCAGCAAGTGCCTTGCTAGCTCTTTCATGTCGCCGTAGTTATCGTCGTCTGTGTTTAGCCGTATCGTCAGACTGCAAAGCTGAGATGCCTGCTCGATGTTGTCAAGAACGGTGTAGAAATCTTCCGCCGTTGCACCTTTCAGCCTACAGTAATTATCCACAAGGCAATCGAGCGTTATCTGGATGTGCTTCACCATACACTGATTGTGGAGTACTCCCATGAGTCTCTGGCTGAGAAGAACTCCATTAGTAATCACCCCGGCAGAGTACTCTACGTCAATCTCCTTGCAGTGACTAGCCATCCTGACCGAGAAGCGGGCAATCCGCTCATGTTCCAGTAGGGGCTCTCCCCCGAACCAATCAATGTGAAGCCTCTTCACCGTTGGTTCGAACCTACTGCAAATGTAACTGAATAGGTCTTCCCATACACCCTCGGACATTGCGATGTTCCGCCGAACTTCTGACTGGTAACAGTACTGACAGTCCAGATTGCATGCCAGAGTCGGCCCTACCAGGAACTTCAGGGTGTCCCTCCTGCTCAGCATCTTGGTTCGCTTCTCTGTCAGAATCACTCTGTTGGCTTCGTTGAGTTCTCTCCTGACTATCAGCCCTTGGCGCAGGAGTTCTGAGAAATGCTCGTGGCTCTCGGGGTTCTGGTTGTTCTCAACGCCCAAGAGGAACTGGTATGTATCCCAATCTAGCATGACTAGTGCTCCAGAGAAGGTGTTGAATACCAAGACCCCGTCTCGGGCCTCGTTGACTCTAAGGTTGTAGATCGAGGAGGCATACACGAGAGCCAACTCCCCCAGAAGCACCGCTGTTCTCGACCAGGGGCCGTGTGGCAAGCCTTGAAGGCACACACAGCCTGCACAAGGAGTTCATTCTAGGCGTCGTGACCGTTTCCTGGTCAAGTCCCCTTTTGAAAAAGGGGAGGTCCGGGTCATGCCACGGTGGCCGTCCTCTCCTGCTGATTACGCTGATACCTTCTGGACTGCTGGTTCCTGCGGTAGTGTTGGAGCTGATTCATCGGCGCCGGTCTCCTCGCTGACGCGGGTCTCCAGGACGCCGAGCCGGTCCTTGGGGCGACCCGCATCCTTCTCGACATGACCACCGCCTCGTCGAAGGACCGGCTTCGGACTCCCGCCCTGGAGAGCCCTGGTGGTCGTGGAGGAAGGCCCGGTGAGGAGGTGAGCCATCCCGATGTTCACCCTGTAGAAGCTGAAGACAATGGTGACCGAGGCCAGCGGCCGCAGACGGATATTCCGAGGGCCGTGGTACCACGGGGCACAGGTCATCCTTCTTCGGCGGCTCCAGGGAATCTGGGAGCCGGAGGGACCATGAAGGAAGCCCTCTAGTCTCCCTGACCGCCGCCACCGCCCCTATGCACCGAGCAGGCGGGCCGCGAAGAGCGTGACCTCCGGGTCGCCGGCGTGCCACATCCCGTCGGGCTCCCTGAGACTGTCGAGGTGGCGTTCTGCGGCCTGCACGAGGGGGTCCTCCTGGTGAACCCCCATCCCCTCCATCGCGTCCAGGAGCCACGCGGCCTGAAGGGCGTCGACTCTCGGCATGATGGCCCGGCAGTGGTCCCGACACGCGGCCGTAATCTCGGACGACTCACCCTCGTAGTGTGCCGCGAGCAGCAACATCACCCACCAGTTGTACCAGGTGTGGTCGAAGGTGGACCATGCCCGCCAGAGGCCTTTCAGGTACTCCCAGCAGGCCCTGAGAAGCGGGTTCGACAGCCAGCCGAGTGAGAGCAACCGCACCGCTACGGCGCCCGTGAAGAAGATGCGGTCGACGCTTGTGTCCTCCTGGAGCCAGGGCTGGGGCGAAGCGGCGAGTTTTCTCTCCACTTCGTACAACGAACCGTCCGGGGCCTGGACCCCGCTCAGAAAGGAGAGGGTCGCGTGTCGGAAGGCCCGGCTGTTCCCCATCTCAAGTTCCCGCACGAACCGTAGCATGTGGATAGTGCCGCCGACCGACCCGACTTCGTTCTCCGAGCCGCGCTCGTCCTTCGGGCTGTAGCCCCACCCGTCGGCCCCATGGAAGTAACGGCGGAGCTCGTGCTCCCTCTGTGCGACGGGCACGTTGTCCCCCAAGAGCCACCTCAGCCTCAAGTGGTCGAGCCTGCGGCCCCTCTTGATGATAGTTTCCTGCACCGATGCTGAAAGCACCATCCACCCTGTCCTTCCCGTCCGTCTTCGACGTCTTCCGCCTGGCCCTTGGCCTGGTCTATCATTGCAGGAGTCGGTCCCCAGCCCAGTCCTCACAGAGTCTGCGTCCGAG
>ENA-OSAE01000324-OSAE01000324.1-marine-sediment-metagenome-genome-assembly--contig:-NODE-324-length-24800-cov-46.402465_pt1 | contig 24800 bp, 23 predicted proteins | sample MGYA00237870_ERZ529317 | MGnify/ENA primary metagenome ERZ529317 (study PRJEB26369, sample SAMN03142812) | marine sediment metagenome | biome: marine; feature: borehole; material: sediment... | reverse complement strand
AGTTTGTTAGATATATTAGCTTAACCCTTAACCAACTGTTTTGGAGAAGAACCAAATTTTTTAATAATTATTATGCTTTTCTTTTTTAGCCATAAAAACATTGTAGTTTTCCCACACATCCTCCAGCACTTTCAGGGATTTGGAAATTTTATCCTTTTTCTTCATTCCCACAGCTATAATCAGGGAATTAATAACGCTCAATGGAGCAACAAAGGAATCGATAAATGAAGCCATGTCACTCTTAGCCGTTAGGGTGTGGTCTGCAATTCTTCCAAGGGGGGAGAGGTCGCTATCTGTAATAGCAATAGCTGTAGCTCCCAGTTCTTTTGCAAACTTAAAGGCTTCAACTGTGTTTCGCGTATAACGAGGAAAACTAATACCTATCACCACATCACCTTTGCCTGCAGCCAGGAGTTGTTCAAACAGGTCATTTAATCCCAGGGTTACAATATTGACATTTCTTAAGATCAAGTTAAGGTAATATCCCAGAAAATATGCCTGAGAGGTTGCACTCCTCAATCCAATAATGTATATTCGATTTGCCTTCAGTATTTCATCAACAACGGTGTCAAAAACCCTTTCAGAGATTTCTTCCATGGTTAGTTTTATGTTCTCAATATCCGTCTGAAGCACTTTCTTCAAAATGCTTTCATTCCCCAGATAATCAGCGGACAATTCCAGTCTTTCAACAGTGCTCAGTTTTTGCTTTACCATTTCCTGAATATCCTTCTGCAGGTCAGGGTATCCATTATATCCCAGGGCATAAGCAAAACGAACCACTGTAGACTCACTTAAGCCCACGGTTTTTCCAAGATTAGCCGCTGTCAAAAAAGCTGCTCTATCATAATGGGTAGTAATGTATTCTGCAAGGCGTTTCTGGCCCTTGCTCATATTGGAAAAGTTTTTTCTGATGCGTTCCATCAATTTAGAACCATTAGCCATTTCAAACCACTCCTCGCATTTTGCAGGTTTTCCTTCATTCAGTTATTTCTATCAATCCATCCTCATTCCTTCTTTTTCCCATTGCTGTTTTGAAATTATATGGCTATGTAATTAATTTCAAAAACCAGCCAAATGGTATCAGTGTTACTACACACTAATAAATAAAAAGAAAAAAGGATAGGCCTTTTTTATAAAGGACCATCCTTGGTGCTCATGCAAACAGTTCATTTTTTATCTGTTCCATTTATTCATTTGTTTTTCAAGTATTCGTGAATGGCTTTGGCGGCTTTTTTCCCGGCACCCATAGCTTCTATGACTGTTGCTGCACCCGTCACGATGTCTCCACCGGCGTAAACGCCTTCTTTGTTTGTCCGCATGGTTTCCTCATCGACAATGATGCCTCCCCAGCCATGGGTTTTAAGATTTTTCGTAGTTTTGGGAACAAGGGGATTGGGACTTGTTCCGATGGCCATAACAACAATGTCTACATCAAGTACAAATTCTGATCCTTCTATCGGAATGGGCCTCCTCCTCCCCGACTCATCGGGCTCACCCAGTTCCATCCTGACGCATTCTATACCTTTTACCCAGCCATCTTCTGTACCCAAAATCCTTGTTGGGTTGGTCAACAACTTAAATATGATCCCCTCTTCTTTGGCGTTTTCAATTTCCTCTAATCTGGCAGGCATTTCCTTTTCAGAACGCCTGTAAACTATATACACTCTGTCTGCTCCAAGTCTAAGAGCACATCTGGCAGCATCCATCGCAACATTTCCTCCACCTACAACGGCAACACTTTTTCCTACTTTGATGGGTGTGTCAGCCTCAGGAAACTTGTAAGCCTTCATCAAATTGGTTCTGGTCAGGAACTCGTTTGCAGAATAGACTCCATTTAAGTTCTCTCCTGGAATCCCCATGAATTTGGGCAGGCCGGCACCCGTTCCTATAAAAACGGCGTCATATCCATGTTCTTTCATGAGTTCGTCAACAGTCAGAATCTTCCCTATAACCATGTTGGTCTTGATTTCCGCCCCCAATTGCTCAACAAAGTGAGCTTCTTCTTTAACGATCTTCTTGGGCAGGCGGAATTCAGGAATTCCATAGATCAACACTCCACCAGGTTCATGGAAAGCTTCGAAAATCGTTACATCATAACCAAGTTTTGCAAGGTCTCCAGCAGCAGTAAGTCCTGCAGGTCCCGAACCTATGATGGCAACTTTTTTACCCAGTTTTTTAGCGGGTTTGGGAACCTCTACTCCCTTTTCCTGTTCATAATCCGCCACAAATCTTTCAAGGCGTCCAATCGCAATGGGTGCACCTTTTTTGTTCAGCACACAGTATTTTTCACATTGCTCTTCCTGAGGACACACCCTTCCGCAGATTGCAGGCAGGCTGTTGGTTTCTTTTATCTTTTTGATGGCTTCATCAAACTTTTCTTCTGCCACCAGCTTGACAAAATCTCTTATCTGCACCTGTACAGGGCACCCTTTTTCACACATGGGTTTTTTACACTGCAGACATCTTTTTGCCTCAGCAACGGCATCCTCTTTTGAATAACCCAGAGCTACCTCATCAAAGTTTTTAGCCCTTACTTTCGGGTCCTGTCTGGGCATTTCCCTTCTGCTTAAGTCAACCGACATTTGTGTTCCCTCCCCTCAGCTCTTTCAAGGGCCAGCTTTTCTTCATCTTTGTAAATGGACTGGCGCCTCATCATCTCATCAAAATCCACGAGATGACCATCAAAGGCAGGGCCATCCACACACGCAAATTTTGTTTCATTGCCAACAGTAACTCTGCACCCGCCACACATGCCTGTCCCATCAATCATTATGGGGTTTAGGCTAACCATGGTTTTCACCTTGTAGGCTTTAGTTATCTTACACACGAACTTCATCATGATGGCGGGACCTATCGCTATAACCTCATCAAAATCAGTATCTTTCTCCAGAATCTGTTTCAGTACATCTGTAACAAACCCATGATGCCCTTTGCTTCCATCATCTGTACACACATACAGCTCATCACTTACAGCTCTCATTTCATCTTCCAGGATTAACATATCCCTGTTTTTAGCACCGATAATTGATATCACTTCTACTCCCTGTTGATGCAGCATTTTAACTTTCGGGTATAAGGGTGCTACCCCTACACCTCCGCCAACTGCTAAAACTCTTTTGTAATTGAGAAATTCCACAGGCACACCTAGAGGCCCCAAAAAGTCTGCTATGCTGTCTCCCTCATCCTTTTTGCCAAGCTCTTTGGTGGTTTTGCCTACTTCCTGGAAAATAACAGTCACAGTGCCCTTGTCTGGGTCATAATCGGCAATAGTTAAAGGTATTCTTTCACCATTTTCCCTTATACGTAAAATAACAAATTGACCTGGTTTGGCTTTCTTGGCTACGAGAGGCGCTTCTATGTCAAAAAGTTTTACACCAGGTCCCAGTTCTTTTTTCCGTGTTATTTTAAACAATACTTCTCCCTCCTTTATTCTTAATAGTATTTTCGGAAACTCCAATCTTTTGATTCTCAAACCCTCCAGAGAGGACTTTTATTTTTTCACCCCCAATTTTGATCGGGGTAAAATTGGCTGATTTCAAGAGAGTTCCTAAAAAAACAAGCACCCAAATTATGGAAGCAGGATCACAAAAGCTCGAAGTCTTTTGAAAAGTCTCTTTCTAAATTGTGGCTCATAAATTTGAATCCTGCCATCCCTCTCTTTAAACATTCTCTAATATCGGCAGGTCTATAAAATGTGATCCTTCCAACATGCTGCAATCTTTAATTCTTATTAAGAAGTTTTTCTACGGTTGTACTGTTTTTGAGTTGACTGCTGCTAACAGCCCTAATGACCTGCCCGTTATAAAAGGATTTTTATAGAAGGAACATATCACGGATTGAAAAAAACATCTTCAATTATATTAAAATGAATTTTGTTATCGGCTTAACCGCCGATGGATGCAAAACTGGTTATTTGATAAGCTTCTGGTAGCATGTACTTTAACCTCTGCAATTACTTATGCTGAGTCAACTACATAGCCACATTTTTTTATATAAAAATTTTCAATAGAATACCTCTAATTGGGTCATAGCCAGGCGAATTAGCTACTTGACAAAATATTAATGAAAATATATAAAAAAAATTAAATATTAAATTACAAAAATAAAGCTACTTCTTTTATAATTAGTATATTAAAATTTAAATTAAACCTTATGAAAAATCGTCAAGATTTTTATAATATACTAATACTAGCAATTATGAAAAACATGATAATCACTTCTAAAGCAATTATAAGATATTGTTAAAAATTTGTCAATAATTATTTTATCTCTTTGCCCTAACTTCTTTTAGGTAGATCAAGGGTTACTGCAGTAATATTAACTTTCTCTACATTTAATGCTGTAATGTATTCCAGGGTTTCTTTGATCTTTTGTTGTGTATTCTTTAATATTAGGAACACAGGTTTGCCGTATTCAACAACAACCTCCACATCAAGGTAGATACCATTATTATTATTAACAATATTCACCCTTTTTACTTTAGAAATTCCTTCAGTTTTAGAGCCAACATGGTTAACTATAGAAATAATTGCTGTATCTGAAATGACATACTTTCCTAAATAGCTATAAGTCGGCCGTACTACGGATTTTTCAGCAACATTTTTAATACCTGATGCTTTTCTGTAAAATATTTTAAGGGGATCTATTAAATACCCTGAAAAATCCTTTTTTATTTGAAAGGTGGGAACGGGGATAACATGCTTTCCCTGTTTGTTTCTAATAAGTTTAGCTTTCTTGATATCCTTTTCATTAGCTATTTCTTTTATATCAATGTATTTTTCGGGTTTAGGGAGACCAAGAGTTTTTGTTATTCTATCTACCATACTTATAGAGGTGCCTAAAATCAAAATGCTTGAGGGATTGTCTTCTTTAATTTTTTCTCTTACTTCCCTTGCATGGTCTTCATCAGTAAAAATAGCTCTTTTTACAGCTTTTATCCTGGTTACTTCTTTTTTCGCAGATCTACCAGCAATTACCCGATTACCTTTAATCAGCAAACCATCGTCAATTATAAGATCTATATTGTATTCATGGGCTACCAGTAAAGCTCTATGGCTTTTACCGGTACCGCTGGGGCCAACAAGGGCTATGACCTGCATTTAAAAATTCATCCTTTCAAAAAAATAAAAGCTGGGTATATAAACCCCCAGCATCATCTTAACAGTTTTTTATTTAATGGTCAACTGTTAATTTGTTGTTAAACTACCGACGGTTCCTGTATCAGTTCTCCCCGTTCAAACCTGCCCACATCGAGTTTGTCAATGGGGAGGGTCATGGCCATTCCCAGAATGTGTTCGGCCATAAGGATCCCCGTCATGGGCCCAAGCATGAAACCATGACCGCTAAAACCCACAGCAACATAGAAGCCCTCTACTTCCGGAACAGAGCCCAGGATAGGTGCTGCATCGGGTGTCATGGTGTACAGACCGGCCCACTGTCTAACAACTCTTACATTTTCCATAATGGGCAGTATGGCAGTGACCTTTTTAGCCATAGTCTGGATAAAGTGCCAGCTTGATTTCAGATTGACTCCCGGTTTTTCATTGGGATCACCATAGCCCATCACAAAACTGCCATGAGGTGTTTGTTGACAATATATGTTGAATGAAAAGGACATCACCATTGGGTCTATAAGCCTTTCAATGGGTTCAGTTACAAGGGCTTCATGCCTTTCAGGATAAATCGGCAGACTGACACCTGCCATTTCAGCAATCTGTCCAGCCCAGCCTCCTGCAGCATTCAGCACCTTGTTGGTGGAAATTTCCCCCTTATCTGTAACCACTCCCACAACCCTGCCCCTCTCCACCTTTATATCCGTTACTGTTGTATAGGTATTTATTTCAACACCCAGCCTTTTTGCTGCATCTGCATAGGCCTGGGTCGTATAAAAGGGATTGGCATGACCGTCTTTTTGGTGAAAAGCACATGCCAGAATTCCTTCCGTGTTCAGGTAAGGCACAATTTCTCTGGCTTCCTCTACCGAAAGTAGTTTGGAATTAATACCCAGGCTGTTCTGAAGCTTTATATTCTTCTTAAACTGCTCAACCTCTTTTTCCGTTGTAGCCAGCAGCAGGTATCCCCCCTGATGGAACTCGATGTCACCATCATATTCCAGAATCTCATTGAGGTTCTCAAACTGTTCACACGCTCCCTTGGCAAGAAGGCAGTTCATCTCCAATCCCCACTGCTGCCTCACACCCGCTCCACATCTTCCAGTAGAACCGCTGGCCAAGTAACCCTTCTCCAAAAGCACTACATCCCTGCATCCCCTTTTAGCCAGGTTGAAGGCAGTTGCAACTCCCGTAATACCTCCACCGATAATAACAACTTCAGCAGTCCTCTTCATATTCTTCTGCACCTCCTGCCAAAACTCCCAGTTTAACGTTTTTGGTTGGTGGTCTAAAGGTCGTTATCTGGATCTCATCAATGCTTTTTCCCTGAGCTCTCGCCACTTCTTGCATGAGAATCTGCCTGCATGTTCTGCCCTGGCACGGTCCCATGCCACATCTGCTGATCCTTTTTATTTCATCCATTGTCCTAAACCCTTTTTTAATAAGTTCTCTTATGTCCTTAAGGGTCAAATCCTCACAACGACAAACAATGGTTTTTTCTTCTTTCATAAATAATCAATCCCCCAATCTGATATTCCTCACTTCCATAGAAAGTCTTTTAGGAACCGCTATCGAAATAACAGGTGTTTTGTCTTCATATTTTCCATTTTTAACCTGCAAAACCCTGGCTTTCCCCACTACCTTGCCTTCCCTGTTCAAAGCATCAACTATCTGCCCCTCTTCCGGCAGGGGCAGGAACTCATATGGAAGCATTATTTTGGCTTCATCCTTTGAATATGTCTCATCTACTATGAAGATTGCAAGCCCCGGACATTTACTGACACAAAGCCCACAACCAATACACTTGTCTTCATCAAGTTCCGGTATATCGTTTATATCCTCTACCAGTTCTTTAATGGCACCAACTTTACACGATGTATAACACGGGTTACAGGGTATTCGTTGAAAACATTCAATTACAGCCACAGGCCCTTTCTTTAACCTTTCTTTTGAAGGCATTACTTTTTCCAGGTCTTTTTGTGTTGCAACACCCGTCTTTTCCAGCATAAACAGCCCCCCTTTTAGCCTGCTAATTTTTTCAAGCCCTGTCTGATCTTCTCCCCTACAGGCCCTGATCTGAGATCATTCAGTTGTTTTAAACAGTCCTTTTTAAGTGCTTCATATATGCCGTCTTTATCATAACCCAGGGATTTGGCGGCACTCAATCCCGCCAGCCTGCCCTCTACCATTGCACTGCTGGCTTCCTCTACTCCTGCCACATCCCCAGCAACATACAATCCCTTTACCGTGGTCTCAAGGGTTAATTCGTCCCTGAGGGGCACATGACCTCCCAGCTCCGGAATATACTTCATTTCACAACCTGCCTGCCACAACAGCTCTGCCAGGGGAGACAGGCCTACCGATATACACATTACATCCACATCCACTTCCCATTCCGTTCCCTCTATGGGATTCCATGATTCATCAAGCTTCCACAACACCACTTTCTCAAGGGTTTGGTCTCCTACCGCTTCCTTAACGGTAGTAGAGGTGTATATCGGGATTCCCAATCTCCTGACCTTTGATGCATGTACCAGGTATCCACCTATTCGGGGAGCAGCATCTATAATGGCTTTAACATTTACTCCAGCCTGTCTCAACTGATAACTGACGATCAACCCTATGTTACCTGCCCCCACCATCAACACATCATTACCCGGTATTACTCCATACTGATTCATCAAAGTCTGAACGGCTCCAGCACCGTAAATTCCCGGCAAATCATTGTTGGGAAATGCCAGCACCTTTTCCGATGCACCGGTAGCTACTATTGTTCTCTGGGGTTTTAGCTTTATATATTTATCATTTTGTTCTATAGTTATAACTCCATCTTCCTGGTAGTATCCCAGCACCGTGGCATCCAGCATTACTTCAACATCGTAGTTATTCATGGTTTCTTCCAGTATCGCAGCAATATCTATCCCTCTTATCGAGGCGTACTGTTTTTCACTTCCAAAAAACATGTGGGTTTGTTTCACCAGCTGACCACCAAGCCTGGAATTTCTATCAATCAATGTGACCCGGGCACCCAGTTCACTCGCAGCAATGGCTGCAGACAACCCCGCTGGTCCTCCTCCTATTACAGCTATTTCAGGCTTTTTCACTTAAATCACCTTTCCCTTTCTGCCTTATGATTTCCATTCCTTCCTTAAGCTTCTCTATACACACCCTTACATTCGGTTCACCGTTCACCGTCATCAAGCAAGATGAACAGTTACCAATGGCACAATAAAAACCCCTGGGTCTGTGGAGGTTGGGGCTGTACCTCAAAATTTTAATTCCATTGGCATGAAGGGCTGCTGCTATGGGTTCACCTTCATAGCCCTTCATTTTCTTCCCCTCAAAAGTAAATTCCACCTGGCGCCCCCTTTTAAAGGTCAAAATGGGATGTTGCTGTATACGCATCGGTTTCTCCCTCCTGCTAAACAGTTTTTAAAACATCAAAATACTATAGCCCCTCTTAAAAAATTAAGTTTTATTTTATCTTTCAATTGATACAAAACACAACTTGCATTTAAAAACATTTATTTTAATACAAACCCATGTTTTAATGGGTCTTCCGGATCTATAACGAACTGATTGAACCCCGTGATAAAGGCATTTCCGGTTATTTCAGGAACAACGGCATCAAACCCTCCCACTTTCGTCTCCCTCAACAACTTACCCTCAAAAAGGGTCCCCAGAATGCTTTCATAGATAAAGGTTTCATTTAATTGAAGCTCTCCCTTTGAAAACAGGGTAGCCATTTTAGCACATGTGCCTGTGCCACACGGAGATCTGTCAACCTGCCCATCACCGAAAATAACAACGTTCTTCAAATCCGCTTCTGGATGAGACGGCCTATCATAAATTTCTACAAGGTCTATCCTGTTTATATGCTGTTTTTCCGGGTGCTGAACTTTAATCTTTTTATTCAAAACTTCTCTAATCTTCAGCCCTAATTCAACCAATTTGGATGCATTTTGGGGTACAATTTCAATCCCTATGTCCCGTGCTGATATGATGGCAAAGAAGCTTCCACCAAAAGCTATATCGGCTTTTAAACCCTCTATTTCAGGCAGCTCGAATTCCACTTCCTTTTCAAACAGAAATGCCGGGACATTTTCAAAGGATACCTGTTTTACAACATTGTCTTTAACCCGTGCCCTTGCTTTCACAAGACCTGCAGGAGTCTCCAGAACCACCCGGGTTTCCGGCTCAACAGCCTTCACCATCCCCGTTTCAATAGCCACTGTCACAGCCCCTATCGTTCCATGACCACACATGTTCAGGTATCCGCCGCCATCCATGAATATGATTCCCAAATCTGCTTCGGGATGAGTTGTATCAGTAAGAATGGAACCGAACATGTCATTATGGCCCCGGGGTTCATGCATTAAGGCTTTTCTCAAATGGTCCTGCTTGTTCTCCAGGTAGGCTTTTTTTTCAGCCATACTGTTTCCTGGTATCTTCGGCAGACCTCCCACCACTACACGGGTCGGCTCTCCCATGGTATGGGAATCAACAGCATATATAGTTCTCTCGATTCTCATTGATTAAAACCTCCATTGAGTTAGTATCCTTGTATTCTGAATACAGTCTTTGAGCCTTTTTTTTTAAAGTGTAGCTACATCCTTTTAACAAATCAAAAACCTTATTTGTTTTCGGGTAGGGAACATCAAATTCCCTACCCGTTTAAAAGCTTTTATGATTTTTTCTTTTTCTTTTCTGATAGAGCAGCTTTGTTGGCGAAGTATATGAAGCCACCGATATAAAACCCCAGTATCAGAATCATAAAGAATATAGTCATGCCATCCATTATTTACCCTCCTTTATATCCTCAGAGGAGATTGGGTATTGAACGGTTCCACCACTCCCTTTTCTGATCCAGTCAGCAAGCCAGTTGTTAAGCCCCAGGAATATGATAACCGCAATAACCCACTGGACAACCATTGTTCCAGGGCTGTATGTTTCCAGAGGATTCCACCATGAATCCGGATACCAGCCTATAGACTGCCATACCCACCATCCGAAAACGATGGCAAACATAACGGGGAAGAGCCTGATACACACTGACCACCATTTGCCTATATACATATCGCTCCATGGATGGTTGATTTCCTCGTTTCTGACCTTTTCAACACCGTATTTCATTACAACAATGGATACCAACAGCCCGCTGATCAGAAGAGCTACACCCCATACCCAGTCCTGATTGTTCAAGAACTCGAGGCTGTATGCCGAAGGCACTCCCAGAAGGAAACCTACTCCACAGACAAACAGGGTAGCTTTACCCCTTCCCCAACCGGCATTCTGAAGGTTTAGCACACCGACCTCAATCATAGACAGCAGGGATGATAACGCTGCAAAGGCCATTGCCAGGAAGAAGATAACCGAGATTATATATCCACCAGGCATGATCTTGAAGAGAGCAGGCAGATAAATGAACGTTAATCCGGTGTTTCCAGCTGCCAGAGCATCATAGGCATACTCTTTGGTAGGAGCCAGTGCAAACACTGTCGGCAGTATGGCCATGGCAGCAAAAAGCGCAGCAACAACATCTCCAAAACCGACTAAAAAGCAATTTACACCCAGGTCTTCTTCCTTCTTGGTATAAACAGCATAAGTCATCAACAGAGCCCAACCTGCACCGGTAGACCATGCTGCCTGGGTAAAGGCTTCAAGCCAGGTTTTACCTGACAACAGGTAGCTAAGATCTGGATTGAAAAGGTATCTAATTCCTTCTGCTGCACCAGGAAGAGTCAATCCCCTTATAGCTGTAATAACCAACAGTACAAAGAGGGTGGGCACCATAATTTTTGAAGCTTTTTCAATTCCCCCTGTTACTCCCTTGTAAATTATGAAAGCCCCTATGGCCATGGAAATGAAATGGAACAGTATAGTTTGAGATGGAGTTGTGGTAAAGGTGCTCCAAATCGCCTGTGTATCCACTTCACCATTAAAGACTCCCTGGAGTGCCAAAACAAAATACTTAAGGGTCCAGCCCATTACAACGGAATAATAAAACATGATAGCTAATCCGGCAAAGCCCAGCCAGGCTCCAATCCAGGTAAACTGTCTACCTGCAAAATCCCGTATAGCTCCTACTGTCCCAAGCCGGGTTTTTCTAGCAATTACCATTTCTGCAATAAGCAAAGGCACTGCCCAAACAAACACAGCCACTGTCAAAGCAATGATAAAAGATGCTCCACCATTGGCTGCTGCAACCCTGGGAAATCTCCAGATGTTACCTGTTCCTACAGCCATACCGATGGCTGCACAGATAAATCCAAACCTGCTGGTAAAAGTTACATCATTACCCTTGTTCCCCATCATTTCCTCCTCCTTTTTTAAACTTGTTCATCTGTCTTCAATACCTTAAACCACAAATTATAAAGGCAATTTTCTTCCCATCCCCCCCTTCAAAGCACGATTTAAAATTTCTCTACCCGATACAACATCTTCTGCTGCCATTCCTGTATTACTGTTTACTTCGAAGTTCAACCATAAAACTCCGCTAAAGCCTTGATTTTACTGGGTTTATACTCCAAAAACCCGTTTTGCAGTGTAGACTCTCCTAGCTTATTAAAGTCAATGTTTTCAACGTTTCTAGGACTGGAAAAAAATGTTGGTTGAACTTCAGTTAATAGTATACTGGAAAAAAACAACAAACAATTATGTGCTCCTATTTCAGCAAATCATGGGGAAAATGCAGCGAAAAAATTTTGCGCTGCTATTTCCCGCATTTTATTGGTCCAGAGTTTCAATATTTTTCGAACCCAAATATCTACTTTATGATGTTGCCCTCTCTATCAAAAAGGGGTAGAGTGCCAAGATATATAATATCATCCCTGTTTACCGCATCACCTTCCGCAAGGATGGCCGCTTTAGCAACAATCTTTCCGCCTGCTTTTTTAACAAGCTTTTCAACGGCCGCCACTGAAGCACCTGTGCTGATAACATCATCTATGATTGCCACTCTTTTCCCTTTTACTTTTTCAACATCAATCCCATTTAAACACAATATCTGCTTTCCATGGGTTGTTATTGAATCCACCTCAACTATTACAGGGTTTTCCATATAAGCTTTTACGCTTTTGCGCGCAACTATATAGTTCATTCCCATAATTCGGGAAACTTCGTGTATTAGTGGTATACCTTTGGCTTCAGCTGAAACAAGTGCATCCACTTCCGGAAGCCTTTTCACAAGTTCCGGAGCAACTCGGCACACCAGTTCAGTGTCCCCCAGTATTACAAAACTCGCAATGCTCAATTCATCTGAAATGGGTATTATGGGAAGCTTTCTTTTCAGACCACAGATCTCCAGTGTATAAGTTTTCACATCCAACTCCCCCTTACATGCCTATAGTGGACACAATAAATTTAATAATAACGCCTGAAACCATTCCCAAAAAAGGATCAGCAGTCGCAGTAACCGCCAGGGTAACTCCGCCTACAAGGGGATCAGACATCGCCATTTTAGTATTTATCGGTACTGTAACAATAGCACCGAGGACTAGCAAAAAACCTGAAATGGACTCAGCAGGAACATGTTTGCCTATTTTGGGTAAAAGGCCCACAAGCAGAATCGCCGCCATCAATCCCATCATAATGACTCCAGCTGCCACAGGGTTTGGAGCCGCTCCTGTAGCTGAAATGATAGATTCTACAGGTCCGCCGCCAAACAAAGACGAACCCATATCAGCCAAACTGCTCACTATTGCAAGATGGTCTATGTTAACAGGTCTGTTGGCGATAGAACCCGTGATGTTTCCAAAAGCTATGTTGGCCCCGATATTCAGACACACCATGGCCAGTGCCCCACGGATTACCGCAGGGTTTACAACAAATTTCTGCAGTTGGAATCTGTCATTTACATCTGAAATAATGTGTTTGTCCTGTTTCAGCAAACCCGAAATAATGCTTGAAATTACAACAGATGAAACAATAGTATACACAAGGTCCTTTGTTAAAACATACACAGCAAGGCCAACAGCAATGGAAGCAAATCCAACGGGTTTGTTGTCTCTAGTCATGTTAATAGCCACTCTGGTCAACATTATTCCAACTCCTGCCATCATGCCATTGGTGATTACCGGACCCACAAAATTCACAATGGCTTCGAGGGCTCCAAAAATTCCTATAAGGGCCATGATTGCTCCACCAAAGAAAATCATCGAAAGCCTTTCCCTTAAATTGCTTCCCATTGTACCGGCAAGTGTAATGGTTTCTGCCTGGAATGAGATTGGTGCAACGAGGTTTAAAGCTCCACACCCTATTGCTCCAATAATAAAAGCTATTGCAGTAGGAACTGAAGCAAAACCAAAGGTTAATGCCAGGAGCCCCTGAGGTAGTCCATTAATCACAACTCCGACAGCTGCTAAAAAATCTTGAATGTTCAAAAACATCCTCCCCCTTTAAAAAAAATTCCCGGTGTAATGGTTACGGGCAGAAATTCAAACACCGGGTAGGTATAAATCCACCTACGTGCTTATTACAAATATGTTTCACCCGTAGTCGGATGATTTAAGGTCATCCGGTAGAGACTTCCCGACCATATTACGGGAATTATACGAGCTTTTGCTTACCATCCAGCCTTATAGAAAATAATTTACCACAAATAATCTAAATTTGTCAATCTGTAATAATGCATATCCCAGGGCAAAATCATTTGGAATTTGCAAAAGCGTCACATGCAAAAAATAGGACTGGACAACCTTAAACATCTGTGATACAGTAGATTACGAAAATATTTACTGTATGGCAGGTGATAGAATGACAACGAAAATAGAAGAATATTTTGGAGAAATTGAGGATCCAAGAGCTGATAATAAACGGCATAAATTATTGGAATGGTAAAGTTAGAGAAGATTATAGGTGACGAAAAAAGCATAGAATATCGTCATTTCATAGCAAGTATAGGGCCTGATGCCAAAGAATTTGAGAGAGCTGTAAGAGGTTACTGGGGAGTAGAAAACAAGGCGCACTGGGTTTTGGATGTTACGTATAATGAAGATGGCAGCAGGATAAGAAAAGATTATGAAGCAGAAAACATGGCATTGTTGAAGCGATTAACCATGAATTTACTGAGAAAAGATGATGCAAAATATATGAACCTAAAGAAAAAAAGATTAAGTTGTATGATTGATGAAGAGTATCTGAAGTATATATTATTTGAATGAAACAGGGACTCGCAAGGAATTCAATCTATATGTTGTAGTCGGGGCTGCATACTATCACAAAGTATAGAGTAATTTTATTAAAAAATATGGCTATGCAGTTAATTCAGCATGGGATTTGTGTAAAATAGGTGGTCCAATTATTACAGTAGTAGTGCCTCATCTTCTATAAAGGCAAAGCTTTAATCAAGGCTGCGTAGAGCTTTTTGAATAGAACTAAGCCTTGCTCAGGCCAAAATCGAACCGGATTTAAAGAGGCATTTATGGGCTGTGAATCCTTTCGGGAGCATCCTGCTCCATCATTCAGATTTCGCTCCTTCCCTTCAGCCAGTTCAATTTACCAAAAACCTCTAATGCTCCTTGTAATTAAGGCTTACCTCCGCTTTTCGATTTAAGTTGCTGATTGAAAGGTATAGCCATTTTAAAAAATAGGCTTTTTGCAGTAGAATCAATTATTTTTTAAAAAACTCCAGCTGGCTGACAGCAACTTTTTTCCTGCCACGGCCCCGGGGTCTTTCACAATTTTAAGAGAAACAGCAAAGCTGATTTCTCTTTTGTTTTCCTCTTAGGGTTGTAAAGCAAGATCGAATATTGAAAGCCAATCTGCTTCTTCTTTTAAATTTTGAGTAATGGAGCCTTGACAGAACCCATCCGAAAACTTTTTAACTGCCGGTAATTTGCCTGATATTTCAACAACAGCGTACGTTGCTTGCAAGCGGCCGCGATTTTAATGAGCATGGAAAAGGGCCCGGCACTCAATTAACTTTTGAGTGCCAGGTGCCTGGTTGGCTTGTATCCACACCGACAATGAGGCAGTCAAAGCCACCACAGGGCACCCCTAAGGGTTGCCTTGACTGCCGAAGCTGGCCGGTGTAGAAACTCTTGAGCCGGGCAAGGCTATCTAACCAGCCGAGGTGTTTCTCTGAATAAAGCTGGTTAGAAATATTAGCTGTTATTTTAACTCGTAACCAACTGTTTTTGGAGAAGAACTAAATTTCTTAAGGTATTCATCAGTGCCCAGTTTGTTATTTTTTTAACAACTTGTACCGCTGGCCTTTTAAAATTTGTAGAGCTATTTAACCTTCATTTTCTTCTAGAGGAACATTAATCCCAGGCTGATGATTATACCTGAATATATTAACACCGTTAAACAGTATCCCATAATATCCCTTGCACCAAGACCTGCAATTCCCAGGGCAGGCAGTGCCCAGAAGGGCTGAATCATATTGGTCTATTTACTGGAGTCAGGAGTTTTATTTGCTTCTCCTGACTCCTGTATACAAAAGAATTCAGCTATCTACCTTTTAACTATAGTGGCCTCACCCTGACCTCCACCGATGCACAGAGTAGCCAGGCCCAGCTTGCTGTCTCGCTTTATCATCTCATAAAGCAGGGTCACAAGAATCCTGGTTCCGCTTGCTCCAATGGGGTGTCCCAGGGCAATGGCACCACCGTTTACATTTACAACATCAAGGTTGAAGTTTAGTTCTTTTGCCACTGCCAGGGATTGGGCTGCAAAGGCTTCATTGGCTTCAATAAGCTCTATGTCTTCAAGGTTGATACCAGCTTTTTTAACGGCATTTCTTGTGGCCCCAACAGGCCCTATGCCCATGATTTTAGGGTCAACTCCTGCATGGCCGTATCCAATTATCTCTGCCATGGGCTTTATCCCAAGGGCTTCTGCTTTTTCTTTAGCCATAACAACCACTGCAGCAGCACCATCATTGATTCCAGAAGAATTGCCCGCAGTAACAGTGCCATCCTTTTTAAAAGCCGGGCGGAGTTTGGCAAGTTTCTCTGCTGTTGTACCGAACCTGGGATATTCATCTGTGTCAAAAATGATGGGGTCTCCTTTTTTCTGAGGAATTTCTACCGGTACAATTTCATCTTTAAATCTGCCTTCTTTAATAGCCTTTTCAGTTTTTTGCTGGCTTGCAGCCGCAAACTCATCCTGTTCTTCCCTGGATATGTTGTAGTGCTCTGCCAGGTTTTCAGCCGTTATTCCCATGTGATAGTCATTAAAGATATCCCACAAACCATCATGCACCATTGAATCAACCAGCTCTCCATTACCCATCCTATAACCCCATCTTCCTTTGGGCAGAAGGTAAGGAGCAGCTGACATGTTTTCCGTTCCACCTGCCACTATGATATCGGCATCCCCGACTCCAATGGTTATTGCTGCCAGGTTTACAGCCTTAAGGCCTGAACCGCACACTTTGTTGATAGTCATTGCCGGAACTTCTACAGGAATACCGGCACCCAGAGCTGCCTGTCTTGCCACGTTTTGACCCAGTCCTGCCTGCAGCACACATCCCATGAATACCTCATCAACATCTTCAGGCTTGATGCCAGCACGCTTCAAGGCTTCTTTGATAACTATGCTGCCCAGCCTGGGAGCAGGAATTCCTGCTAGGCTTCCACCAAACCTGCCTATAGCTGTTCGTACTGCACTTACAATAACAGCTTCACGCATTCTAAACCATTCCCCCTTATTGTTTTTAATATTTTTCCCTTTGCTTCCTCGATAAAACGTATAACCCTGTTAGGAGAGGCAAAAAAGCCCCGATAAGCGCCTCGCTCTTTGCACTCCTTTAAATTTAGGGTGATTTGATTAAGCATTAATCATCATCTCGTAGAACCTTCTGGATGGAATCCGCACTCAACTCAATGCTTACTTTACATCTAACAACAATACCCTTGTATATTGATACTTAATTCACAAATCTAGTTTTCAAAGATAAAGTCCAAATTATTGTGTAAAATCCCTCCGGTTAGAACCAAGGTGTTTCAATCACCACCGTTTGCCTATTATACCGCCTCCGGCCCTTTGGGGTCAAGGATACGCTAACGCCGGGCTTTGCCCGCCCTTGACCCCAGGGCCTCCGGCGGTTATTTGCAGCTACCGGTGGTGATTGGCCATGCCTTTATCTTTTCCTCCTTTTGGATAGTGCAAAAGTTCGGAATCAATGGCAATAGCATGCTATTATACTGAGCCATTTCTCATCCCTCCAGCCAATTATTGGTTTTGCACCTTTTATTCTAATTATTCCAACCGGATGAGGGGGGTTTAACTTTTGCTTCCTTTTTGCACAATTATACGGATTTAACAGATTTTTTTACACAATAATTGGACACGACCTTTTTGGGCTAATGGAATCCAGTAATCAACTTAGTATTTACTTGTTTGAGTTAGATCTGAGGCTGAAGTCTCTATATATAGGAGTATTGTTGCTATATGTGAGTAAACGTTGTTGAGCGCCGGATGCTGCGAAAATTCTAGCTTCTTAACCAACTGTTTTGGAGAAGAACCGCAATTAGCATTTTAATGATAAACCGCCAAATCAGTCTACCACCATTTCCTTCAGGTCATCGGGGATAATCAGTTCAGCTTCGGTTTTTTCCTGAACCTCTTCAACAGTAAAGGCCGGGTTGATTTCTTTTAACACGAGGCCTTTGTCTGTAACCTCGATTACACCCATTTCTGTTACAATGAGATCCACTTCTTCCTTAGCAGTTAGGGGCAGAGTGCATTTTTTCAGGATCTTGGGATCGCCTTTTTTAGAGGTGTGTTCCATAGCGATAATAACCTTTTTGGCTCCTACTGTAAGGTCCATGGCTCCACCCATACCGGGAACCAGTTTGCCTGGAATCATCCAGTTTGCCAGGTTTCCTTTTTCATCAACCTGCAGCGCACCAAGCACAGTTACATCCACATGGCCGCCGCGGATTATAGCAAAGGATGTGGCACTGTCAAAAAATGCCCCTCCAGGAATAATGGTGACAGGCTGGCCACCGGCATTGGTAAGATCTGAATCTTCCTGGCCTTTTTCAGGCCTGGGACCCAATCCAACAAACCCATTCTCCGACTGGAATATGATTTCCTTGCCTTCATTTACATAGTTTGCTACCATCGTGGGCATACCTATACCCAGATTCACAATGTCTCCATCCTTTAGTTCCTTTGCAATCCTTTTTACAATCAGTTCCCTTTTTTTGTTTTTATCCATTTATTTATCCCCCCTTACGATCATGTCTACAAATATACCTGGGGTCATTACTTCGTCAGGGTCGATTTCTCCCACTTCTACGATCTCCTGGGCTTCAGCTATCACAAGATCGGCAGCCATGGCCATAATGGGATTGAAATTTCGGGCAGATTTTCTGTAAACCAGATTGCCTTTTTTGTCTGCCTTATGTGCTTTTATTAGAGCCACATCGGCTTTTAAAGGCAATTCAAGGAGGTATTCCTTATCCCTTATTTTTATTTTACGCTTCCCCTCTTCAACAATGGTTCCGATTCCTGTAGGAGTTAAAAAACCACCCAGACCTGCACCACCACATCTTATTCTCTCAGCAAGAGTTCCCTGGGGTATAAGCTCTACTTCAGTCTCTCCAGCATTCATCTGTCTGCCTGTTTCAGGATTTGTTCCTATATGGGATGTCTGGACATGTTTTACCATCTTGTTAACAACCAGTTTGCCAACACCAACCTCTGGAAATGCAGTATCATTTGCAATTATCGTTAAATCCTTTACACCTTTTTCAATCATTCCATCGATAAGTTTTTCTGGAGTTCCAACACCCAAAAAACCGCCAATCATAATGGTCATGCCATCTTTGATTTTCTCCAGCGCTTTTTCCAGGGAAACTATTTTGTCCACCTTACAACACCTCCATTTCATTTAATTATGCATCTCACAGTATTTATAATGCAATTTTTGTGCCATTTTTATCTGTGCCAGGCACAAAAAAATCGAATAAAAAAACCCCAAAATCGGGGCGGGGGCTGTTCTCTTGTCTTTTATTTTTGTTTATAATTATCCCGTTAATTCATCATTATTCATCGAGCTTACAGACGTTAAATGATGCGCTAAAGAGGTTGGACTTAATCAAAAAGAACATTATAGGTTTTTGACCGGCACTCAACTCAATGTATGTTTTGTGGGTAACAACAATACTCCTGTATAACGATACACTATCCTCAAATTTAACTCAACAAGTAAACATCAAGTAGAGTTGCCGGAGACGTTGATTAAGTCCAGTCTCAATATCAATAAAGCTTGCTAATCAAAAAGTATAGCCATTTTTGCTTAATGAGTTGATGCATTTTATCATCGACTTGTTTGTCTGTGTTTCGATACTCAAAAAGCTTTGTGATGGATTTTTGCATCGTTATCGATGTAATACGTCATCGCTTGTGGGCATCAAAATCAAACACCTTGCTCAGCTCATACTTTTGAGCCTTCCTGACAACGGTTGACTGATCTATTCCCAGGGCTTTTGCAGCTTTTCGGGTTGTCTTGTATTTTTCCAGAGCTTTCTTAATCAAGTTCTTCTCCGTTTCAGCAACAGCTTTTTTCAATGGAATTATTGCATCATCTTTCAGCAGGTGATTTATGGTCAGAGCTGTACCTTTGATTCTGCCGGGCAGGTGATGGGGTTGTATTACATCATCGTTTACCATAACCATAAGGCGTTCTATCATGTTTTCCAGTTCTCTGATATTACCCGGCCAGGTGTATTCCATCAGAATATCAACGGTAGTAGAAGCAAATCTCTTGTTCAACTGGTACTTTTTATTGAATCTTTCAACGAAATGCACAATAAGGGGCAGAATATCATCCTTTCTTTCCCTAAGGGGTTTAATGGTAATGGGGACAACATTCAACCTGTAAAACAGATCTTCTCTAAACTTGCCCTTCCTTACCATTTCCTCCAGATCCCGGTTGGTCGCTGCGATTATCCTCACATCCAGTTCAACGGGATGACTTCCCCCTACCCTTATGAGTTCTCTGTCCTGTATCACTCTCAAAAGTTTTGGTTGAAGATTTAGCGGAAGCTCACCAATCTCATCCAGGAAAATGGTTCCATTTCTGGCCAACTCAAACATACCCGGCTTGCCCTTCTTTTTGGCTCCTGTGAAGGAACCCCCTTCATAACCAAAGAGTTCTGACTCCAGCAGGGTTTCCGGTATAGCGGCACAGTTAACTTTTATAAAGGGGCCATTGTTCCGTCTGCTCGAAGCGTGAATGATCTTTGCCAGGATTTCCTTCCCCACACCTGATTCTCCTAAAATTAAAACTGTTGAATCCACTTTTGCAACTTTTTCGGCCATCTCGATGGTCTTTCTCATCTCCGTGCTTTTAGCAACAATGCCATCTAATTCCTGTTGCTTATTCCTTAATTCCTGCAATTCCATGTGGTATCTCTGGGTAAGTTCTTTGGTTTCTTCCAGCTGCTTTTTTAATCTGTTTAATTCCGTTATATCCCTGACATTGGTAACAACTCTTTCTATTTCACCCTTCTCGTTAAACACGGGATTTCCCGTTATCAGCACCCTCTTGCCCGTTTTTATATCATGCATGATGGTAACGGGCTTTTTTTTCTTAAGAACCAGAAGGGTCACAGACTGGGAATAAACCCCTTTGTCTACTAACTCTTTCATGTGTTTCCCTATTACTTCTTCAGGCTTGATTCCCGTTATCCGTGAATAGGCACTGTTTATTCGAAGGGTATAGCCATTCCCATCCGTAATATAAAAACCATCATAGGAAGACTCTATAATGGCATCCAGCTCTTTGTTGAGCCTTTTTACTTCCTGCAGGTCCTTATAATACCCCATCAACAAATTCGTTTTGGTAAGGATACCCACCAGCTTACCTTCTTCATCCACTACCGGCAGTGTTCCTGCAGGATATTCCCAGGCTTTTTCAACGGACTCATCTTCCCTTATACTATCAATTTCTGTGGCCATTATTCCTTTAACGGGTGTGTCAGGGGGAATACCCTTAATATAGGCAGTTAAGATGTGTTTTTTGGAAACCAATCCCACTATTTCATTGTCAGCATCTATCACCGGGATTCCATCTATGTCTTCATCCATGAGTTTCTGAACAGCTTTACCCAGACCATCTTCTGGATTTAATGTTACGGGGCTTTTGGTCATGATATCCTTTATTTTCAAAATCAACCCCTCCTAAAAAAGCGTGGCAAGGAACCACGCTTATTCTACACAAAACTCTGACGGCCTTTCTTTTGTAAATCCAAACCAGTATAAAAGAGCCTTAACAATTCTGATTGAAGCCTCCCCGTCACCATAGGGATTGACGGCTTCTGCCATGCGGTTGTATTCATTCTCATCCAGCAGCAGCTTCTTCACTTCTTTAATGATGTTTTCTTTATCCACCCCAACAACCTTAACGGTGCCCGCTTTCACTCCTTCAGGTCGTTCAGTCACATCTCTCATTACAAGCACAGGCTTACCCAGAGCAGGGGCTTCTTCCTGTATCCCTCCTGAATCCGTTAACACAAAAAAACTCCTTGCCATCAAATTGTGCATCTCCTGGGTATCCAGGGGATCCAGCAGTTTAACCCCGGGATTGTCTTTCAACAGGGAAAGAGCTGTTTCCCTGACGGCGGGATTGTAGTGCACAGGGTATACAAAACACAAATTCTTGAACTCCTGTGTTAGTTCATTTATCGCCATACAGATCTGTTCCAGGGGTTCGCCCAGGTTTTCCCTCCGATGAGCTGTAACCAGCACAACCCTGGTGTTTTCATAATCCAGATTTTTCAGGATGCCATCTTTAAATACATAATCTTCCCTAACAGTGTTAAACAGGGCATCTATAACGGTGTTACCGGTGACAAAAATGCTCGTGGGGTCTACTCCTTCTCTGATAAGATTGTCTTTAGCAGTGCTGGTTGGAGCAAAGTGAATATCAGCAAGAACTCCTGCAAGCTTTCTGTTCATTTCCTCTGGATATGGAAACCACTTGTTAAAGGTCCTTAAACCCGCTTCCACATGTCCCACTTTCTTGTGCTGATAAAAAGCTGCCAGAGCTGCAGCAAAAGTAGTAGTTGTATCACCATGAACCAGAATGATGTCAGGGTTTTCCTCTTTGATTATTTTTTCCATACCTTCAACTACCTTTGATGTTATATGGGACAGGCTCTGGCGCTGTTTCATTATATCAAGGTCATAATCGGGTTTGATATTGAAAAGTTCCAACACCTGATCCAGCATTTCCCGGTGTTGAGCACTAACAACCACACAGCATTGGATGTGTTGGGATTGTGTGAGCATGGCAACAAGAGGTGCCATCTTTATCGCTTCAGGTCTTGTCCCAAAAACAGTCATTACCTTCAACTTATTCAATTTTTATACCACCTTAAGCATCAAACTTTTTCGTTCTCAAATCTATAATACCCCACTGACGCCCTGCACTGAGGATTATCGCCAGTAAAAACACCAACACAATCCCCGCTTTAATGCTGCCTATTTCTGAGAGCACAATGGCACTCATGCCCAAAGCACCATTTATCGAGTACATAATAAGAACTACCTGCCTCTGGGACAGCCCCCTTGCCAGCAGCCTGTGATGTATATGGTCCTTATCAGCCTGAGTAACGGGATAACCGTTTACAATTCGCCTTATAATGGCAAAAGCTGTGTCAAAGATGGGAAGCCCCAGGGCCAGAATTGGTATAATCAGGGCTATGGCTGCAGCGCTTTTGATGGCACCCTCGATGGAAATTCCTGCAAGGATGTATCCCAAAAACATTGCCCCCGCATCACCCATAAAGATCTTGGCGGGATTGAAGTTGTAGGGCAAAAATCCCAGAGCGGCTCCAGCCAGGGCAGCAGTCATTATAACAACAACAGTATTGCCTTCCTTCAATGCTACCAAAAACAGGGTAAAAGAAGCAATGGAAGATATTCCGGCAGCCAGACCATCCAGGCCATCTATAAAGTTTAGGGTATTAGTTATACCAACTATCCAAAAAATCGTAAGGGGAATGCTCAATTTACCAAGATAAAACATACCACCCAGGGGATTGGTTACCCATTCAACTTTTACCCCAAACAGCACCAGCACCAGAGCAGCCAGGATTTGTCCGGCAAACTTTATTTTGGGGGAAAGTTCTTTTATGTCATCGATCACTCCCAGTATAACTATTAAAGTTCCACCTATCAGCATTCCCGACACAGCAGAACCTGAATTCAGAGGAACAAAAACCAGCACAGTTATAACAAAGGCAAGATATATTGCCAGCCCACCCAGATGGGGTATGGGTCTAGAATGTACTCTCCTATCATCTTTGGGTATGTCTACAGCACCCACTTTAAAAGCTATCTTTTTAACAAAAGGAGTAAAAATGTACGAGAGAACACATCCTATTATCAAGGCAAAAACATAAGGGTTTGTGTTCATAAAGTAGCCACCTCTTTAATTATTTGCCACAACAGCATCTGATTATCTTTTTTTCTCTAAGGGCTGGAAACCTGTATAAATTTTATCTGATAGCTTCATGCATTGTCAATATCCTCAAATTTGACCAAACTTACTCCAGCATCTTTTAACAATTTCAGTGACAGTTCATCGGGATAGTTTCCTTTATATACTATTCTTTCTATCCCTGCATTAATTAACATTTTTGCACACAAAACACACGGTTGGTGGGTGACATAAAGAGTCCCCCCCTTTATGCAAACACCTACAGCCGCACCCTGTATAATGGCATTTTGTTCTGCGTGCAGGCCTCTACAAAGTTCATGCCTTTCGCCAGATGGAATTTGCATCATTTGCCGCAAGCACCCTACCTCAACACAATGTTTTATACCACTAGGTGCACCATTGTAACCTGTTGTCAGTATACGTTTGGTCTTCACAATGACGGCCCCCACCTGTCTTCTAAGGCACGTTGAACGTGTAGCTACAAACCCGGCAATTTCCATAAAGTATTCATCCCATGAAGGTCTCCTATTCACCTTTTTCTCCTCCACTACCTGGTTCCGAAAAGCCTATCTCCAGCATCCCCTAATCCTGGAACTATGTAAGCATGAGAGTTGAGTTTTTCATCCACTGCAGCTGTATAAATTTCCACATCAGGATGTGCCTTATAGACGGTCTCAATGCCTTCCGGTGCAGCAATAAGACACATCAGTTTAATATTGTTGGCTCCCCTTTCTTTTAAAAAGGTTATGGCAGCTTTGGCAGAACCACCGGTTGCCAGCATGGGATCAAGGATTATCAGTTCCCTTTCATGAACATCACTGGGAAGTTTGCAATAATACTCAACAGGCTGCAAAGTTTCAGGATCCCTGTACAGCCCTATATGCCCCACTTTGGCTGTTGGTATCAATTTGAGCATGCCGTTTACCATTCCAAGACCAGCCCTTAGTATGGGAACAATGCCAAGTTTTTTCCCTGTTATAACATGGGCTTTTGCTTTTGATATGGGTGTTTCTATCTCAACTTCTTCCATGGGTAAATTCCGAGTAACCTCGTAGGCCATGAGCATCGATACTTCCTCAACCAGTTCCCTGAACTCTTTAGCCCCAGTGTTTTTGTCTCTGATAAAGGTGAGCTTGTGCTGAATCAAAGGATGGTCAAACACAAAAACCTTTTGTTCCATTGTTTATTCCTCCCCGATTTAACCAAAATTTTCTGGTTCTTCACCATCTTAGTTGAGTTAAATGTCATACAAACCCAATCCGGTCAATAGTTAAATCATTATAGCTTTC
>ENA-OSAE01000322-OSAE01000322.1-marine-sediment-metagenome-genome-assembly--contig:-NODE-322-length-24807-cov-17.289835_pt1 | contig 24807 bp, 15 predicted proteins | sample MGYA00237870_ERZ529317 | MGnify/ENA primary metagenome ERZ529317 (study PRJEB26369, sample SAMN03142812) | marine sediment metagenome | biome: marine; feature: borehole; material: sediment... | reverse complement strand
CCAGATGCTGTCTCGTAGGGGAATCACGCCCCGGCCCTAAGCCTCCTTCTCCAGGTAGCTCCGGACGAGCTCCTCCAGGAGCTCGTCCCGTTCCAGCTTGCGGATGAGGCTCCTGGCCGACTTGTGGCTCGTAATGTAGGCCGGGTCACCCGACAGGATGTAGCCGACGATCTGGTAGATGGGGTTGTAGCCCTTCTCCTGGAGGGCCTGGTAGACCTCGAGCAGGACGTCGCGTGCCTTCGGGACCTCCTCGTCGGGCCCGACCCGGAACATCCTCGTCTGCTCGTGCTCCGTGGGCATGCCCGGCACCTCCGGAAGAACGGGTTCGGAACGGTCGGAAGTATTCGGCCCGGCTCAGGACATCTCCTCCAGCGCCTTCCGGAAGAGGGTCCTGCCCTTCTCCAGCGCCTCGGCCAGCCTGGCGGGGTCACGCCCGCCGGCCTGGGCCATGTCGGGCCTGCCGCCGCCTCCGCCGCCGGCCGTCCGGGCGACCTCGCCGATAATCTTCCCGGCATGGATACCCCTATCCACCAGGTCCTTCGTGACCATGGCCACGAAGCCCAGCCGCGAGCCGTCCTCCGTCGGCGCTCCGAGAAGGACGGCCCCGGACCGTATCCGGTCGCGGACGTGGTCCCCGGCCTCGCGGAGCCTGTCCATGGGCATCGCCGGCAGGCTCCCCACCGCCAGGCGGTAGGGGCCCACGGCCTCGGCCTCTTCCGCCACCCGGGCGGCCGAGGACACGGCCCGACGGACCTCGTCCCGCTCCCTCTCCTTCTCGCGGGCCTTGAGTTCTCCCAGGAGCTTCCGGATGCGCTCCGGCACCTCAGCACGGTCACAGTGGAGCAGGGCGGCCGCCTCGGCCAGGGCCTCCTCCGCCCGGCGCATGTGGCCCAAGGCCTCCGTCCCGGTCAAGGCCTCGATGCGCCGGAGGCCGGAGCCGATACCGCTCTCGGAGAGGATACGGAACGGGCCGACCTCCCCGGTCATCGAGACGTGGGTCCCCCCGCAGAGCTCGCGGCTCACCCCGTCTATGTCCACGACGCGGACCCTCTCCCCGTACTTCTCCCCGAAGAGGGCGACGGCCCCTCCGGCCACCGCCTCGCGGTAGGAGCAGACCGTCGCCCGCACCGGCCGGCAGGCCAGCACGGCGTCGTTCACGACGCCCTCGACGGCCTCGAGCTCCGACGGGGTCAGGGGGCCGAAGTGGGCGAAGTCGAAGCGCAGCCGGTCGGGGGCGACGAGCGAACCCGACTGTACGGCGTGCTCCCCCAGCACCTCGCGCAGGGCCCGGTGGAGGAGGTGCGTGGCCGTGTGGTTGCGCGCCGTGGCCAGACGCCTCTCCCGGTCCACGGCCGCCCTGACCGGGTCTCCTTCGGCCAGCCGGCCCTCCGTCACGCGGGCGACGACGACCGTCCGACCGTCGGGGAGGTGGAAGGCCCGCGTCACCTCGGCCCGCCCCAGTCGCCCCTCGACGACGCCCGTGTCGGCCACCTGGCCGCCGCTCTCGGCGTAGAAGGGAGTCCGGGCCAGGAGAAGACGGACCTCACCGTCCTCCGGGGTGGCCTCCCTGAGGAGCCGCCCGCCGGCGGCCAGCCCCGTGACGGTGGTCTCGACCTCGAGCTCTTCGTAGCCGACGAACTCGGTCGGCGGCCGCCCGGCGAAGAGCTCGCCCAGGGTCCGCGTCTCGTCGGCCTCCCCCTCGGCCTCGCGGGCCTCACGGGCGCGGCGTCTCTGCTCCTCCATGGCCTCCTCGAACCCCTCACGGTCGACGCGGACGCCCGCCTCCTCCGCCATGTCCTCGGTGAGGTCGATGGGGAAGCCGAAGGTGTCGTAGAGGAGGAAGGCGTCCCGCCCCGAAAGGACGGCCTCCTCTCCCCTCCGGGCCCGCTCGCGCAGGGGGGCCAGCATCTCCTCGGCCCGCCTGGTCCCCTCGGCAAGGGTCTCCAGGAAGCGGGCCTCCTCGCCCTCCATCACCCTCCGGACGAAGTCCTCCTTTTCCCGGAGCTCGGGGTAGGCGTCGCCGAGCACCGCAGCCACCAGAGGGACCATCTCGTGGAGGAAGGGGCGGTCGATACCGAGCACCCGCCCGAAGCGGGCGGCCCGGCGCAGGATGCGGCGCAGGACGTAGCCCCGGAACTCGTTGGAGGGCAGGACCCCGTCGGCGATGAGGCAGGTGCAGGCGCGGACGTGGTCGGCGATGACCCGGAAGGGGAACCCGCCGTCCCCCCGGTCGTAGGGTCGGCCGGTGCGGTCGCTGAGCCAGTCGAGGAGGGGTCGGAACAGGTCGGTCTCGTAGTTCGAGCCCACCTCCTGGAGCACGGAGGCGAGCCGCTCCAGGCCCATGCCCGTGTCGACGCAGGGGCGCGGGAGCGGGGTCATCGTCCCGTCCTCGTCCCGGTCGTACTGCATGAAGACAAGGTTCCAGATCTCGAGCCACCGGTCGCAGTCGCACTTGCCGACGGCGCACTCCGGGGCGTCACAGGCGTGCTCGGGCCCGCGGTCGTAGATGATCTCCGAACAGGGACCGCAGGGGCCGGTGTCGCCCATGGACCAGAAGTTGTCCTTCTCCCCGAGGCGCACGATGCGTTCGGCCGGGATACCGACCTCCTCGCGCCAGATGGCGAAGGCCTCCTCGTCGTCCCTGTAGATGGTCGGGGTCAGGCGCTCGGCGGGGAGGCCGAAGCCGCCGTCCTCGTCGGTGAGGAGCTCCCAGGCGTAGAGGATGGCCTCCTTCTTGAAGTAGTCCCCGAACGAGAAGTTCCCGAGCATCTCGAAGAAGGTGTGGTGTCTGGCCGTCCGCCCGACCTGCTCGAGGTCGTTGTGCTTGCCGCCGGCCCGGACGCACTTCTGGGCGGTCGTGGCCCGCCGGTAGGGGCGCTCCTCGAGCCCCAGGAAGACATCTTTGAACTGGTTCATCCCGGCGTTGGTGAAGAGCAGGGTCGGGTCCCCGTGGGGGACGAGCGAGGAGCTCGACACGACCTTGTGCCCGCGTCTCTGGAAGAACTCCAGGAACCGTGTTCTTATCTCACTCCCGGAAAGCTGTTTCACGGTCCGGCCTCCCTACCATGCCGTGTCCATGCCTCGTGACGATCGCCGCCACAAGCGAACGCCCCCCGCCCTCCGGCTCTCGGGCCGGAGGCGAGGGGCGAGCATGTCGCGGTACCACCCTCTTCACCGCGGTCTCGCGACCGCGGCCTCCGCGGGTGCCGTCCCGCGCGGCACCCCAGGGCTGTAACGGGCCCGTCCCGCCCGGCTTCGGCCGGTGCGCGGGCCCGGGGCGGCCCCGTCGCGGTGACGGTGCCGGCTCCGCGGCCGCGCCCGGTTTCACCGGGAGCTCGGGGGTGGCCTTCGGCCCGGGGTCCGGGGCTCTCACCGACCGCCCCGTCTCTGGGAAGGCCCCATGGGCCTACTTCTTCCCCTTCATCGCCACAGGCGGATTATACACCACGGTCGGCCGGAGCCGCAACGCGCGCACCAAAGGCCAAAGGCATGATGAGGCCACCGCGGCGAACGCCTCCATCCGGAAGGGACGCGCCGGTATGAAACGAATAGGTCAGAAGCCCGTGAGACGGGGCGACCAGAGGACCGGAGGCAACCCGCACTTGATGGGAGAGAACCATCCAGCCGAGCTCCGCATCATTGCCTTGGAGAGCTGTCGAGACCTAGGCGCCAAGGTTGACCGGCACCTTCAGAGGATCAGAGCCGCCGATGGCTGCGGCCGAGGTTCGTTCTTGGTTCGTGCGTCGTCGACTCGCTTCGCCAACGGTGAGGGGAAGATCACCCTCCACGAGTCGGTGCGCGGAAAGGATATCTACATCCTGTCGGACATCGGCAACTACAGTTGCACCTACGAGATGTTCGGCCAGACCACCCGGGTCGGTCCCGATGAGCACTTCCAGGACATCAAGCGGGCCATATCGGCAATCGCCGGGAACGCTTGGCGGATAACGGTGGTCATGCCTCTCCTGTACGCAAGCAGGCAGCACAAGAGAAAGGGCCGGGAATCGCTGGACTGTGCCATCGCTCTTCAGGAGCTTGAAAGAATGGGTGTCAGCGGTGTCATCACCTTCGACGCCCACGACCCAAGAGTACAGAACGCCATACCCCTCACCGGTTTCGAGAACCTGAACGCCACCTATGAGATCATTGAGAAATTGGTCCATCTTGGAGTCGGCCTCGACAGCTCCGAGATGGTCGTCATCAGTCCCGATACCGGGGCAATGGACCGGGCGGTCTACTACGGTGACGTGCTGGGGCTCGACGTAGGCCTGTTCTACAAGCAGCGGTCATACGAGACCAGCGGCGGCAAGAACCCGATCGTGCAGCATCACTACATAGGTCCGGACCTTGCCGGGCGGGGAGTCCTGGTCGTCGACGACATGATTGCGTCGGGGGACTCGGTCCTGAGCCTGGCCCGGGAACTCAAGAGGCGAGGGGCCACCGATATCTACGTATGCGTAACATTCGCCCTGTTCACGGAGGGCGTCTCCCACGTACAGAAGGCCTTCGAGGCCGGTCTGATCAAGTCGATTCTGGCCACCAACCTCACCTACATCCCGCCCACCCTTAGAGAGTGTGAGTGGTTCGAGGAAGTGGACATGTCCGGCACCCTCGCCTCGGTGGTCGACCGGCTCAATCGGGCGGAGAGCCTGAGTTCCATGTTTGACGCCACGGAGAGAATCCACGGCCTCCTCAAGGACAGGCGAGCGGTGCCGAACTAGGTGCAGTTCCCCATGCCGCTCTCCCCACGTCACCACGTCATGCCCCGGAGGGACGACCACGGACGATGATGCTTTCCCGTTCCGGCCCGACCGATATCAGGGTGATGGGCCGGCCGACCAGCTCCTCCAGGCGGCGGACGTAGGCCTGGGCCGCCGGGGGCAGGTCGGAGAAGTCACGGACCCCGCTGATGTCCTCGGACCAGCCGGGCATCTCTTCGTAGACCGGGGTGGCCTCCTCGAGGGCGGGGTTGAGCGGGTAGCGGTCCAGGACCCGGTCCCCCACCCGGTAGCCGACACAGATCTTCAGAACAGGCTCACCGGAGAGGACATCCAGCTTGGTCAGGGCGACCTCGGTCACGGCCTGAACGGCGCAGCCGTACCGGGACCCTACCGCGTCGAACCAGCCGACGCGCCGGGGTCGCCCGGTGGCCGCTCCGTATTCCCGGCCCCGTTCCCGGAGGCGGTCGCCCGGCTCCCCGTGGAGCTCGGTCACAAAGGGCCCCTCGCCGATGACGGTCGAGTAGGCCTTCATCACCCCGATGACCGAGTCGACCCGGGTCTCGAAGAGGCCCCCGCCGACCCGGGCGAAAGAAGCCAGGCAGGATGAGGAGGTGACGAAGGGGTACATCCCGTAGTGGAGGTCCCGCAGGGCGCCGAGCTGACCCTCGAGAAGGACGCTCCGTCCAGCGCGGACGGCGGACTGGACCACCCCGGCCGTGTCGCAGATCCACTCCCGGATCCGCGCCCCGTGCCTCATGGTCCACTCGAAGACGGCCTCAGGGTCGACGGGCGGCCGGCCGTAGATCCGGGTCAGGACGAGGTTGTCCCACTCCACCACCTCCTCCAGATGCCGGCGCAGGTAGTCCGGGTAGAGGACCTCACCCACGAGCACGCCCTTCTTGAGGTAGCGGTCTCCGTAGACCGGAGCGATCCCGCGCTTGGTGGACCCGTGGTGCCGGGCCCCCAGGCGTTCCTCTTCGAGGGCGTCGAGCTCGCGGTGGAAAGGAAAGAGGATCACGGCCCGGTCGGAGACCTTCAGCTCCCGCACCTCGACACCCCGGGCCGCCAGCTCGTCGACCTCCTTGGCCAGGGCCTCCAGGTCTATGGCCATCCCCGTCCCGAGAACGTTGGTCACGCCCGGGCGGAAGATCCCGGAGGGCAGAAGGTGGAGCCTGAAGGTGCCGAACTCGTTCACCACCGTATGTCCGGCGTTGTTACCGCCCTGGTAGCGAACGACCATGTCGGCCGACCCGGCAAGGAGGTCGACGATGCGGCCTTTCCCCTCATCACCCCAGTTGACACCGACCACGACCCTGACGGGCACGGTGACTGCCCCCTCGACCGGAACTGTCCCGCCAGCCGATGCGGCGGCCCGGCTGATGTTCCGCCTATTCGCGGGACACCAGGGCCCATCCTGCACCCCTTCATCCCCCGGTCCTGCGGCCGACGCACGGAAGGCCACTGCCGATCTCCAGCACCACAAGGCAGAGGATGACCGCTCCGGGGCGAAGCAGTCCGACGTCCCGGCGCATGTCGCCTTGAACACAGTCTAACCGCCGGCGGTGGCCACCGTGCGCGACGAGACAACCTCACCGGTCGACATCCCGGTCCGGGCCGGCGGCCGCCCTCCGGGGGAGAGGCCGCCCCCTCCGGTCTACACCAGCCGCTCCTGCTCACTGGGGTCGACGACAACGGTGACCACCGTCGTCTCCTCGACGTCGGGAAGGTCCTTCATGCAGACCCTCAGGAGCACGGTGACGACCACGTCCACGACACCCGAGGACCGGACACGGGCAGAGGTCCTAAGGACCCGGGCCTCGGCTTCGACGAGGTCTCCGGGGGCATCGGTCGGTACCTCCAGCAACCGGTCGAAGGACGACCGCCGACGGGCCAGCGCGAGTCGGTCCGAACCCCGTGGGAGGTAGATGAGGTCCACCTGGAGACCGGCACTGAGGCAGACTAGCCCCGGGTGAACGAGGTCCGACCTCACCTCGGTGACCTCCGCCTCGGCCGACCGGACCTTCACCGCCTCGAGCGGCCGGAGCGCGAGGTCGAGCTCTACGACCTCCCCGGCAGCGACCGTCACCGTCCGCGTCTCGGACACATAGCCCGGACGGGTGAACTGGACGGTATAGGTCCCCCGGAGACGCTCCAACCGGTACAGGCCCGTTCCGGCCGCGGGCACACAGACGATGACGGCCCCCGCCGCGTCCTTCGCAGCAATCTCCGCGACCAGCGGCTCACCGGTGCGGGCGTCGGTGACACAGCCCTCCACCACGCCCGGGTCGGGCTCGAGGGCCGCGTCCACCACCGTCTCCGCCCCGGCCTCGGCCGTGACCGACCGGCTCCGTGCGGCATAGCCCGGGCCCGAGAAGACCAGGAAGTACCGCCCGGGGCTGAGGCCCGGAGTGCGGTAGACGCCGCGACTGGAGGTGGCCACCTCGGCCACACGGAGGTTGTCGGCCGTCAGGATGCTCACCGCCGCCCCCGCCACCGGCTCGCCGGTCTCCGCGTCGGTTATCCGCCCGGTGAAGACGCCCGCCGCCGGGTCGAGGAGGATGTCGCGGGTCGTGGTCCGCCCCGCCGGCACAGACACGGGCACGGCGGCTGCCCCGTAACCGGGGGCCACGACACTGACGACGAACATCCCGCCCGGAAGGCCTTCGAAGCTGTAGCACCCTGCGGCTCCCGTGATCGACAGGCCGAAGGGCACACCGCCGAAGCTGAACAGTTCGACCGTCGCCTCGGCCACGGGCCGTCCGGTCGAGGCGTCGATGGCCCGTCCTTCGAGACGGCCGGCCCTACGCTCCAGGGCCGCGTTGACGACGGTGGCCTCCCCGTCCCGGACGTGAGCCCCGACCACCTGCCCCTGGTGGCCCCGCAGGCCCTGGAAGGCCACGACCAGGTAGCCGACAGGCAGGTCCTCGATCCTGTACATCCCGCCCAGGCACGTCAGGGTGGCGGCCAACTGTACCCCTCCAGCCGTCAGGGCGACGACGGGCAGGCAGTCTATCGGCTCGCCGGTCTCGGCGTCGGTGACCTGCCCCTTGACGGCCCCGGCGGACGGCCACAGGGCGAAGTCCACGGTCGCCGTCTCACCGGGCCCCGGCGCCGCTCCTCTCACCTGGTCCGCCCGCCCCACGGCCGAGGCCGTGAGGAGGTAGGGGCGGGGGGCGAGTCCTGTGACGACGTAGTAGCCCTCCGCGTCGGCCCTCACCACCACGACCGGCTCGGAGCCGGAAAGGGCGACCAGCACCGCGGCTCCGGGTATCGGCCGGCCGGTGTCGGCGGCCACGACCCGGCCCTTGACCCCGCTGGGCGGCTTCTCGAGGCCGGCGTCCACGACCACGCCCTGCCCCGGCCCGCGTATGGTGAGACCGATGACCCTGGCCTGGTAGCCGGGAGCCCGGAAGACGAGGCTGTAGCTGCCGGGCTGGAGGGTGTCGAAGAGATAGCGCCCGCCCGGTTCGGTGACCACCGTGCCGATGGGTATCAGGGTGCGGTATAGCAGGCGCACGTTCGCCCCGGCGAGGGGTTCCCCGGTGGCGGCGTCGGTGACGGTGCCGGAGACCCTCCCCGGGAGAGACCCGAGACGGAGTTCCACCGCCCGCGTCTCGCCGACGGTGACGACCACCGACAGGACCGCGTCGGCGAAGCCGTCGCGCCGGGCGACGACGAAGTGGCTCCCCGAGGCCAGCGGTCCGGAGCAGAACTCTCCCTGTGGGTCGCTGAGGACCTCGGCCACAGGCACCCCGTCGGCGTCGAAGAACCTCACCGAGGCCTCCGCCAGGGGCTCTCCCGTCTCGGCCGAGAGGACCGTCCCCCGGATGAAGCCGAAGCCGGGGTCGAGTTCCATGGTGAAGACCGTGGTCTGGCCGGCCGCGACAGTGAACCCCACCGTGGCCGGCGCGTAGAACCGGGCCCGGGCCACGGCCGTGTACTCACCAGGACCGAGCTCGGCCGCCGCCAGGCCGTCGGCCGCGGTGAGGAGGGTCGCGACGATGGTCCCGTCGGTGTCTCTGATGACCACCTCGGCCCCGGCCAACGGGAGACCCGTGTCCTGGTCGAGAACCGTGATCCGTACCCACCCGGCGCCGGGCGTGAGCCTGACGTCGACCTCCACGGTCTCCCCGGGCCCAACGAGGGCGCCGGCCTGCGTCGTCCCGAAGCCCTCGAGAGCGAAGACCAGGGTGTAGGCGTCCGGACGCCGCCCGGGAATCTCGTACCTGCCAGCCGGGTCGGTGAGCACCGTGGCCTCCAGGACATCGCCCGAGTCGTAGACCTTGACCTCGACCCCTTCCAGCGGCCGGCCGGTGGAGGCGTCGGTCACGAGGCCGGAGATGTTCCCCGGGTCGGCCGTGAGGGTGACGTCGACCACCGCTTCCTGGGCCGGCTCAAGGACCACGCCGACCGTCCGTTCCGCGAACCCGCCAAGATTGTAGCTGAGCTCGTAGGAACCGGGAGCCAGGCCTTCGACAAGGTAGCGGCCGTCGGGCCCGGTGACGGACCGGCCGGCCGGCACGCCGCCGGAAGTGAAGGCGAGAACCTCCACGCCCGGGAGCGGCCGGCCTGTCGCCGCCCGGGTCACCGTCCCCGTCACCCGACCCGGTTGGGGCTCGAGGGCGACGGCTACCTCTGTGGTCTGCCCGGCCGTGACGGCGACGCTGAGGGCCTCACTCGCATAGTCCGACCTCGTCACCGTCAGCTTGTAGTTCGGGCTCGGCGCCAGACCGGGAAGGAGGAAGACGCCCCGGTCGTCGGTTAGGGCCGAGCCGACGGGGACACCGGCCGCGGTCCGGAGGACGGCGGCGGCCCCGGCGAGCGGCTCACCCGTCACGGCATCGGTCACCGTCCCCCGCAGGGCGCCCGGGTCCGGTTCGAGGGCCTGGTCCACCACCACCGCGTCCCCGGGGTCGAGGCTCACTCCGGTCCTCTCCGACCGGAAGTCCGCGGCTTGGAAGAGCAGGGTGTAGGACCCGGCGGCAAGCCCCTCCACCTCGTAGCGGCCAGCACCGTCGGTCAGGACGGTGGTCACGTGGATGCCGGCCTGGTCCATGACCACGACCCGGGCACCGGCCAGGGGCCGGCCCGTGGCCGCCGATGTCACCGTGCCGGACACCGAGGCCGGCTGAGGCGCAAGGGCCGCGTCCAGCATGACGGTCTGGCCCGGCCGGACGACGGCCCCGAGAGTCAGGTTCTGGTAGGCGGGTTCGGTGAAGGTGACCACGTACGACTCGGGAGCCAGGTCCTCGATGAGGTAGCGGCCGTCGGGGCCGGTGACGGCCCGGCCGGCCGCCACCCCGGTCGGGTCGACAGCCGTGACCAGGACGTCGGCCACCGGAAGCCCGGTGGCGGCGTCGGTCACACGCCCGCACAGGCGCCCGCGAAGCGCCGTCAGGGAGAAGTCGACCGTGACCTCCTCTCCCGCGTCCGGGAAGGCGCCCTTCGCCTGGACGCTGAAACCGGCCGCTCTCACCGTGACGAGATAGGTCCCCGGCGCCACGCCCTGGAAGCGGTAGGTGCCGTCGGCCCCGGTCACGGTCTGGCCGACGAGCAGCCCAGCGGAGTCGTGCAGGCTCACCGTCGCCCCGAGGATGGGTCCCCCGTCCATCTCGGTGACGGTGCCCTGGATGGTGGCGGGGTCGGGCTGGAGGGAGAAGTCCACGGTGGTGGTCTGGCCCGGCCGGACCGCGGCTCCGACCGACGAGGACTGGTGGTGCTCGTGGGAGGCCGTGACCAGATACCAGCCTGCGGCCAGGCCCTCGAGCAGGTACCGCCCGGCGGCGTCGGTGACACCCTCGGCCGCCAGCACGCCCTCATGGACGGCCCGGACCGTGGCCCCGGCCAGCGGCCGGCCCGTGCCGGCGGCCCTGACCGTCCCGCTGACAGCCCCGGGCTGCGGCTCCAGGGCGAGGTCGACCCCTGCCGTGAGGCCCGCCTCCACCACGGCGCCCACCGCCTCCACGCCGTAGCCGGCGGCCGAGGCGCGGACGAGATACGACCCTGTCAGAACATCGTCGAACGAGTAGAGGCCGTCCTCGTCGGTCGTCGTCGTGGCCACCGGGAGGAGCGGCCCCGACAGGAGGGTGACGGCCGCCCCCGCGAGAGGCAGGCCCGAGGCGCGGTCGGTGACGCGTCCCGAGACGGCCCCGGTGTTCCTCACCGTGACCCTCACCGTGGACTCGGCCGTCAAGCCCACCAGGTCGGTGGCCACCGCCCTGAGGGTCACCGGAGCGTTGGCCTCGACGGTGGTGTCCCAGACAACCTCGTAGGGAGGTGCGGGCAGGGTGGCCAGCGGGACCGGACCGGCGTAGATCCGCACCTCGGCCACCTGTATGTTGTCGACCGCGTCGACCTTGACCGTCACCTCGCCCGACACCGTCTCCCCCTCGGCCGGCCGGATGATGCCAACCTTCGGGGGGTCGTTGTCCACCGTGAACACCGCCTGCGAGGTGTCAGAGGCCGTCCTGACCCCGTCGCTCGCCGTCACCCGGATGAGACACCGGTCCGAGGACGGAACGAGCGTCGTGTCCCACTCGTAGGAGGTGGTCTCAAGACCGCTCGCCAGGGGCAGGAACGTCGTCCCGCCGTCGACCGAATACGACAGGTCGTAGGTCAGGGGGAACCCCTGGGGGCTCGAGGCCGACCAGGTGATGGTCCGGGTGCCCCTCCAGAGCTCGCCCCCGTCGGGCTCTATCAGCTCGACCTCAGGCGCGACATGAGCCACCGCGAACCGGTCGTAGGTCCGCCACCTCGGCTCCGGCCCGGCGTCCCTCGGGTCGGCCGCCTCAAGGGTGTAGACGCCCGGAGGGGTCCCGGGCGGGACGGTCCACGTGGGCGCCGGGGGCACCGCCCCCGCGACCACCGGGAGGGCGCCTTCGAAGACCTCGTCGAGGGACGGGTCGAGGATGCGGACCGGCAGCGAGACGGCGACCTTGCACCAGAACGCTCCCTGGACCACGACCGTCTCGCCCGGGGCCCACTCCCCCTGGCCGCTGGGCGGGTCCGGGTCTCGGGTGTCGTAGAGGCGCCCTCGGCGGCCCTCGGGCAGGCCGTCGATACATGTCAGGGTGACCCGTTCGAAGTCTATCTTGCCGCCGACGATGAAGTCCTTGTTGAAGGTCACGGCCGAGGTCCCGGTGGCGAAGAAGAAGCGGGCGCAGCTCTTCTCTGTGAGCGGCGGCGGCGCCTCCGGGTCGGCGCTCCGGTAGACCGCCAGCGGGGTCTGCCAGTCGAGGTAGTACGTCTCGAGACCGTCCGGTGTCACGGGGCCCGGGACGACGCGGGTGAAGCCGGCCGCCGGGTCGGCGGACCCCGACCAGACCTCCACGTCGAGGATGTTGTCGCGGGTGCCGACCCGGCTGTACATCACCTTGACGGCCGGCGCCCCCGGCTGGAGGCCGGTGACGAGAGCCCCCCAGTCGGCGAAACCGTCGCCGTCGGTGTCGATGAGCACGCCCCACCGGGCCCGGCGATACCGGCCGCGGCGGAAGGGCGTGTCCGACAGAAGGACACGGTGGTAGAGAGTGCCGGTGGATGCCCGGAAGAAGAGGAAGCCCGATTCGTAAGGCCCTATGTGGCGCCTCTGGCCCCCTGAGGTTATGTCCACACAGCGGGGCCTGGCGTTCCCCGAGACCGCCCGCAGGGGGTTCCACGACGTGTCGGTCAGAGGGACCCACTCGGCGTCGGCCGGCCATGGTTGAGGAAGAATCGCCTGAACCGCAACCTTGAGAGAGATGCTCATGACCTCGCGCCCCCCGTCCGGCGTCTTTTGCGCGCCGTGTCACCCGGCGCTTGCTGCGCCGTGGTCGTACATCGTATTCAGGGGGCGTCCGGCCTGCCAGTTGCGCTTCTGCGCGGAGGCGGGCTCCTCATGAGGCCGGCTCTGCGCTTAGCCGAACGGGGCGACCCGTGATTTCAGCCGAGGGGAAGGGGAACGCGTCTAGGAGCGTCTTAGATTGGCCCCGCACAATGGAGGGGTTGGGAAACCGGGCCGCGTATCTCCAAGTCATGAGTACGTTCATACCGTACATGCCGAACCAACCCTACCTCTTCCGCCGGACATTCGCGGGTGGTTGCCTGAAGGACATCTGGCAAGACCGACCTGGTGCTGTGGGATGTGACCTCGACAGGACGGCTTCCCCGTAGCCCACGAGGTGTTCCCGGGCAACACGGCCGAAGTGGAGACCTTGGCACGTCCTGGCCGACGTGAGGGCGAGGTCCGCCCTGGGCCGGAACGTGCTCGTGGCCGACCAGGGGATGGTCTCAGAGGGGGCCCTGCAGGAGATCGAGGAGGCGGGGCTCGAGTACATCGTCGGAAGTGTCTGGAGATGACCGAAGATGTCTGCTAGCGTGGAAGTCCTAGGCAAAGAGATTGCCGGGCGTCTACGCCGGCTCGGCCCGGACGCCCGTACGCCGGACATCCGGGCCGTGCGCCGGGAGTACTCCCGGCGGCTTCGGAAGGCCCCGGCCCGGCAGGTCGTGCACTTGGCCCGCCTCCTCCTGGAGGTCCACGGCCGGCGGGACGTGGCCTATGAACTGCTCTTCCACCACAAGCCTGCCTTCCACAGCCTGACCGCCCGCGAGATCGAGGACCTCGGGGCCGGCATGTCGAGCTGGGGGGCGGTCGACTGCTACGGGGCCTACATATCCGGCCCGGCCTGGAGCGCCGGCATCATCGACGACGAGACAGTCCACCGCTGGGCCCGCTCGCCCGACCGCTGGTGGCGGCGGGCCGCCCTGGTGAGCACGGTCTACCTGAAGGACGGGGCCCGCCGGGTCGCCGAGCGGGCCCTCCCCGTCTGCCGCCTGCTGGCAGGCGACCGCGACGATATGGTGGTCAAGGCCCTCTCCTGGGCCTTGCGGTCCCTGACCCGTTACGACCGGAAGGCCGTGGAGGTCTTCCTGGCCGAGCACGACGGCGTCCTGGCGGCCCGGGTCAAGCGCGAGGTGCGGAACAAGCTGGAGACGGGTCTGAAGAACCCCAGGAAGAAGACTAGGTGAGGGTGGGTTCTACATGAGGCCGGTCCTGCGTATCCCGCGGACGAGATTCGAGGCGGCCCTGGACTGCGTGGGGGTCCTGGCGCTCGGCGCCATGGCGTGGGTGCTCTACGTGTCCTGGCCGGCTCTTCGCCCGGAGGTCCCGGTGGACTTCGGAACGTCCGGAACACCGGTCGCCTGGGGAAGCAAGGGGTTGCTGTTGCTCTTCGCCGGCGTCGCGTTGGCGGTCCATCTGGGGCTGAGCCTCCTCCGTCGGGTCCCCCACCTCTACAACTACCCCTTCCCCATCACCGAGGCCAACGCCAGGCGCCAGTACCTCCTGGCCCGCACACTCGTGACGGCCCTCAGGACCGAGGTCGTGGTGGTGTTCACCTATATCGTGTGGCAGATGGTCCGGGTCGCCCTCGGCAGGGCCCAGAGCTTCGGACAGACGGGGGTCCTCTTCTTCGTCGCTCTCATCTTCGCCACGGTCGCCGCCTACTTCATCCAGGCGAGCAAGGCAAGGTAGCCCGTGTGTGCCGGTGCTACCCGCGGCGAAGGGGAATGCGTCTAGACGGGCGGCAGGCCCTTCTTGAGGCGCTTCATGCGTCGGGTCATGGTCCCGCCGACGCGGCCGCTCTGCGCGCAGGTGAGGCCACCCCAGCCGTCCTGTCTGACCGTCTCGAGGTAGCCGAGCTCGTCGGCGATAGCGAGCTTCAGGATGTCCTCACGGGTGATGGGCTTGGGCCCTTTGCCCTGACCGGGGTTCGCGTTCGGGGCAAGAGCGCCCGGCTCATCCCGTCCGGACCCCGGCGGCCTCGCGGCGGCTTCGCCCTTCGCGGCTTCCCCACGGCCCCGGGCCTCCCCCGGCGCACCGGACACCTTGGCCTTCTTCCCCTTCTTCCCTTTCTTCTTCTTCCCCCACCCGGGCGGAAGAAGCCCCAGCGATTTAAGAAGGGCTATCCTGGCCCGGCGTTCGGCAGCCTTGCGCCGCTCGGCCTCGCGCCGGCGGGCGAGTTCTTTCTCCCGGACCTCGCGGGCGATGTCGATGTACCGCTCGATGACCTCTTCGCTCAGGCTCGCGGTCAGGGCCAGGAAGGCGTCGCTCCGCGGACCCTTCTTGGACACCGTCGACCCTCCGTCGGCTCGGTCTCAGGGCGCCCGGCAGGGCCGGAGCCCGGCCGGAGACACGGGAAGGAGGCCTGGCGGCCCCCTGACAAAGCCCCGGCAGGAGACTAGGTTCTCCGGGGACGCGGGGACCGATGCGGGCGGCGGGTCAGACTGCTCCCCCCCTGCCTCCCTCTACTCTTCCCCGGACCCGCCGCCGGCCCGGTAGACCGACAGGGCCGCCTGCTCGGCCTCGCCGAACGGGACCGGGAAACCCTGGCGGTCCAGGCAGTCCTCCATGGCCGCGAGGAGGAGCATCACGTTCCTCTTCCGGGCCGAATGCCCCATCACGCCGATGCGGACGATGCGCCCCTTGAGCCGTCCGAGGCCGCCGCCGATCTCGATGCCGTAGTCGGTGAGGAGCTCGCGGCGCAGGCGCGTGTCGTCGACCCCCGGCGGGACCTCCACCGCCGCGAGCGGGGGGAGTCTCAGGTCCTTCCTGACGAAGAGACGCAGGCCCATGGCCTCGAGACCCGCCTGCAGGGCCGCGGAGGCCGTCTCGTGCCTCCGGTACCGCGCCTCCAGGCCTTCTTCGACCACCAGGCGGAGCGCCTCGGCCAGAGCGTACATCATGCTGACCGGGGCGGTGTGGTGGTAGAACCGCTCCCGTCCCCAGTAGCGCCTGATCATGGTGAGGTCGAGGTACCAGCTCGAGACCCTGGTCTTCCTCCTGTCGAGCGCCTCTTCGCCGCGGGGGCCCACCGTCAGCGGGGCCAGACCCGGAGGACAGCTCAGGCATTTCTGGGTGCCCGAATAGCAGACGTCTATGTCCCTCTCGTCGACCCTCACGGGCACTCCACCCAGCGAGGTCACGGCGTCGACCACGACGAGGGCGCCGGCCTCGCGGGCGACCCTCACTATCTCCTCCAGCGGCTGAAGGACCCCGGTGGAGGTCTCCGCGTGCACCACGGCCACGAGCTTGACCTTGCGGCCCTTCACGGCGGCCTCGACATCCGCCGGGTCGACGGCCTTACCCCAGGGAGCCTCGACGAGGACGACCTCGGCCCCGAGGCGGTCGGCGATGTCGGCCATGCGCTCACCGAACAGCCCGTTGACGCAGACCACCGCCACCTCGCCCGGCTCCAGGAAGTTGACGAGGGCCGTCTCCATCCCCGCGCTCCCCGTCCCGGACATGGGCAGGGTCAGGCGGTTGGACGTCTCGAACACGAGGCGAAGGTTCCGGGTGACATCGTCCATGACGGCCAGGAAATCTGGGTCCAGGTGGCCGAGGACAGGCAGGGCCATGGCCTGCCTGACCCGCGGGTGGACCCCGGAAGGTCCCGGTCCCATGAGGATCCGCTCGGGTACGCTCTTAAGCACTCCAAATCCTCCTCCGCCTCTGCCAGCCGGACTCTCCGGCAGGGTTCCGCGCGCGGCCGGAGCGTCAGTCCCGCGCCGCCCAGCCGAGGTCGAGTTCGTGGAGTTTGGCCGGGGTGGGCACGCCCTCCTCGTCCCAGCCGGCCATGGCGTAGTAAAGCCGCCTGGCCTCCTTCAAGGCCGCCCGGTCCACGGCCACGCCCTCGAGGGGGCCTCCCTCGAACGCCTGGAAGAACCTTTCCGGCAGGCGGTCCTGGGAGGCGTCGAACCCCCGCGCAAGGTTGAAGAGGCGCGCCAGTACGGCCGCCCTCTCCCCGACCTTCACGAGCTCCCACAGACCGGCGTTCCAGCCGGTCACCGCCCGGACCATGTCCACGACCTGCAGGATGTCCCAGGGGGTGAAGTAGCACATGACCGCGCTGTCCAGGAAGTGCTGCCAGCTCACCTTGTAGTGGAAGAGCCTCACCTTGGCCGGACCGAGGTCGTCGGCCGGCAGAGGTTCCAGGATGCCGAGGGGCATGACACTCTTCACGCTCTTGGCGTAGATGGTGTCGTGGATGTTATGGCAGTGGTCGGCCCCCGTCGGAGAGACCTCGTAGCCGAGCCCCAGCCCCGCCTTCAGCCTGGGCTCGTGCATCGGGACCTCCTGGCCCTTGACGTGCATGGCCAGCTCGCGCGCCCGACCGCCGAGCTCCTCGGCCGCCCGGGCCACCCCGTCCGCCAGGAGTTCGCCGAGCCGGCCTTCGCGGCGGGCGATCCTCTCGATGGCCGCCACCATGGCCTCCGCGCTCCCGAACCTGAGCTCCAGCCCGTCCGTGTCCTCCGGGGTGAGGAGCCCCTCCTCGAAACACTCCATGGCGAAGGCCACCGAGACCCCGGTCGAGATGGTGTCCATCGCGTGGGCCGCGCAGAGTTCGTTGCCCTTGCATATGGCGTGAAGGTCCGAGACCCCGCACAGCGACCCCAGGGCGGCGATGGTCTCGTACTCCGGGCCCCCGTAGGTCGGGTCGACGGGCCAGGGGCTCCCGGCCTCGACAACCCTCTTGCAGGCGATGGGACAGGCGTGACACGTGTCGGTGCCGATGAGAAGGGTGCCGTTCAGGGCCTCGGCCCCTATCCTGTCGGCCCCCTCGAAACTGCCCTCGCGGAAGTTCCGCGTCGGCAGACCCCCCTGGGCGTCGAGAGGAGCCACGACCCCCGGCGTCCCGTTCTCGTGGAAGGCCCTGTTCTCCTCGAGGCCCGTCGTCGCCATCCATCTCGCAAGCTCCCTGAGCCGCCCGGGGTCGGCGACCTCCGGGGCCCCCGTGCCCCTCACGGCCACGGCCCGCAGGTTCTTCGAGGCCATCACCAGACCGCACCCGCACCGGCCGGCGAAGTGGATGAGGTCGAACACCACGTTCGCATAGAGGACCCCGCGCTCGGCCGCGGGACCGCACTGGGCCACCCGCACCCGCCCGTCGCCCAGCTCGGCCTTTATCGCCTCCTCCACCTCGGCCGTCGTCCTGCCCCTCAGCCCTGAGGCGTCCTTGAGCTCCACCCTGTCGTCCGAGATGTGCACCCAGGTCGGGCGGTCGGCCCGGCCCGTCACGACGACCGCGTCCCAGCCCGCACGCTTGAGCTCGGCCCCCCAGAAGCCGCCGCCCTCGGCGCTCCCGAAGCCCCCTGTCAGCGGTGACAGGCAGGCCACCCCGGTGCGTGAACCGCCGGCCACCCGGGCGCCGGCCAGGACACCCGGAGCCAGGATGAGGAGGTTCCCGGGGTCGAGGGGCCCCGTCTCCGGCCCGACCTCACGCAGGAGGTAGTAGGCCGCCAGGGCCCGTCCGCCGAAATACCGCCTGTAGAACGACTCAGGCGGCCTCTCCGCCGAGACCTCCCCACGGCTGAGGTCGACCCGTAGTATCTTGCCGGTGAAACCGGGCACCGTCCCCACCCCTTCTCAGCCGCCGGCGACCGGCGGGACGAAGGTCACCTCGTCCCCCGGGGCGAGCGGATAGTCGGCCTTCACCCGCCTGCCGTTGACGATGACGATGAAGACCTCGTCGTCGGGTATGCCAAGGGTCTTCCTGAGCTCATCGGCCGTGAGCCGGCCCTGCTCAGGGCAGTCCACGACCGTGGGCGAGCCCCCCGGGAGGCGGGCGGCCAGGAGACCCAGGGCCTTGACTCTGATCACGTCCTTGGCCACGTCCAGCCCTCCTCCGCCGGGCGGTCCGGCCGCCGGTCAGGCCTGGCAGCCCCTGCGGCCGGGCTCGGGCATGTCGGCCTTCCGGGCGTCGAAGACCTCTTCGCCGTTGATGAAGACCTTCTCGCAGCGGGTGAACGTGCAGAAGGGATGGCCGTCGAAGATGGCGATGTCGGCGTCCTTCCCGGGCTCCAGGCTCCCCATGCGGTCAGCGACCCCGACGATCTCCGCCGCGTTGATGGTGACGGCCTTCAGGGCCTCCTCCTCCGGCAATCCGAAGCGGACCAGGACTCCGGCGTGCACCGGGAGCCAGCGGGTGTTGGAGACCCCGTCGACCTGGATGGCTATCTTCACCCCGGCCTTGGCCAGGATGCCGGCGTTGGCCAGGGTGAAGTCCTCGAGCTCGAGTTTGGCTCGGAAGAGGTCGTTGGGCCCGACGGTGCAGGGTATCTTCTTGGCCGCCAGGATGTCGGCGACCTTCCACCCCTCGGTCGCGTGCTCGATGGCGATGTCGAGGTCGAACTCCTCGGCGATGCGCAGGGCCGTCAGGATGTCGTCGGCCCGGTGGGCGTGGATGCGGCACCGGAACTCGCGCCGCAGGCACTTGGCCAGCATCTCCATCTTGAGGTCGCGGTCGGGGTACTTCGGTTCGACCTTGGTCCCCTTCTCCTCGGACTCCCTTTCGGCCTCCTCTTCCGCCCGGCGGAACTTCTCCATGTAGGTCCGGGCCTTGACGAGGGCGTCGCGGAGCGCCGCCGCGTTGCCCATGCGGGTCATGGGGAACTTCTTCTGCGAGCCGTAGACCCTCTTGGGGTTCTCGCCGAGGGCCATCTTCATCGACTCCGACCCCGGCACGACCATGTCCTCGACAGCCCTGCCCGGGACGAGCTTGACAACGACACCCGTCCCGCCCACGACGTTGCCGCTGCCCGGACCCGTCCAGGCCGCCGTCACTCCGGCCGAAAGGGTGTCCTTGAAGGCCGGGTCGGCAGGGTTTATGGCGTCGATGGCCCTCAGGTGCGGCGTGACGGGGTCGGTCATCTCGTTCCCGTCGATGGTCATCTCTGTCGCCGGCTCACCGAAGATACCCATGTGGCTGTGGGCGTCGATGAGGCCGGGCATGACCCACTTGCCGGTCGCATCGAGCACCTCGGCCTCCGGAGGAAGCTCGATGTCCTTGCCCACGGCCTTTATCTTGCCGTCCTCGATGAGGACCGTCCCACCTTCGATGGTGCCCTGGGTGATGGTGAGGACCTTGCCGCCTTTGATGGCTATGGTCGCCACGCAGCGCACTCCTTTCGACTCACAAAATATCTCCTTAGGTTTTTGACAGAACAGGACATCGTCCTGCCTCGGGCCGACCGGGTAGCGGAGAAACCGGGCGTCGTCCAGGCGGTGAGGCCGCAGGCGGCGACCCCGCCCTCCCGGCGCTCGGGGGCGGCGCCGCGGGACCCGTCAGTCCGACCCGTCCTCCTGCGGGTGACCGGTCGACGCCCGTCCGCCGTCAAGGTCCCCGGCCGACGCCTCCAGGACCGCTATCTCCGGGCGCACCCTCTCCTGCTCCTCCGCCTCGGCGCCTTCCGCCCTGGCCGCGCCGCGGAAGACGTAGCGGAGCATGACCGGCGTGGCGATGGTCGTCACCAGGGTCATGATGATCATCACCGCGAGGACGTCCTCCTCGATGATTCCCGCCCCGAAGCCGATGGAGGCGACGATGAGCGCCACCTCGCCCCGGGAGACCATCCCTGTGCCGACCCTTATCGACTCCTGCCAACTGAACCTCGCGGCGAGGGTCCCCAGGGCCGAACCGAACTGCTTGGTGACAACGGCGGCCACGGTGATGACAACGGCGAAGAGGATGTCCGAAGCGCCGAGGAGGTGGACGTCGGCCTCGAGCCCGATGCTGACGAAGAAGATCGGCGCCAGGAACCCGTACGTCAAGGCTCCGACCTGGCGCTCTATCGACCTGTGAACGCTCGTGCGGCTGAAGAGGACGCCGGCGATGTAGGCCCCGGTGATGGTGGCGACTTGCCCGAGGGCCTGGGCGGCGTAGGAGTAGACGAAGATGATCACCAGCGCGGCGGCGAAGAGGGCCTCGCTGGCCCGCACCCTCTTCTCGACGAACGAGACGATACCCTCGAGCAGGAGCGAGCCCAGGGTGATGGAGAGAACGAAGAAGAGGAACATGTTGGCGATGATGACCGGGATGCTCCGCGGCGCGCCCGGCGCACCGGAGGCGGTGATGGCGACCATGACCGAGAGGGCGATGATGCCCAGGACGTCGTCGATGATGGCCGCGCCGAGGATGGTCGTCCCTTCCTTGGAACGCAGGTGCCCGAGCTCCATGAGGGTCTGGGCCGAGATGCTCACGCTGGTGGCCGTGAGGACCGTCCCGATGAACAGACTCTCGAAGAGGCCGTAGCCGAAGGCGAGGCCCAGCCCGGCGCCGGCGGCGAAGGGGAAGACGACCCCGCCGACGGCACCGCCCGCCGCGGCCAGCCCCACCTTGCGCATCTTGGCGAGGTCCGTCTCCAGGCCGGCGATGAACATGAGCAGGATGACACCGATCTCAGCCAGGTCGCCGATGATGACCTCGAGGGTCGGGTCGTGGAAGATCTCCCACCCGAAGATGTCGAGCAACGACGGGCCGAGGATGAGGCCGACCATAAGTTCTCCGAAGACGGCCGGCTGCCTTATCCTCGAGGCGAGGGAGGCCCCGACCTTCGATGAGGCGACGATGAGAGACAGGAGCAGGAGCAGTTGCACGAGGTGACTGGACACGGTAGATACTCCTCGTCGGAGTCGGGGAACCCGAACCCCGAAAGTCTACGGCGCGGACAGGACCGCGCCGCACCAGAGTATACCACGCCAGGCGTCACGCCGCGGGGTCTGTACCCCGAAAGAGCCGCCCCGGCGCTCGGGCCCGGCCCGGCTACAGCCCCCCGCACGCCAGACCGGCCAGCCGGGCCAGCGGCTCGAACAGGAGGCCGAGTGCCAGCACGGCGACAAGGGTCACGCTGAGGGCCGTCCCGACGAGAGGCGTCGCCGGCACCGGCCCCGCCGCCCGGGCGCCGGGCTCGGCCGCCGGCTGAAGGTACATGTTTCTCACGACGGCGTAGTAGTAGCCGACAGATATCGCCGTGTTCACGACCATCAGCACGGCCAGCCAGGCCATGTTCGCCTCGACGGCGGCCATGAAGAGATAGAACTTGCCGAAGAAGCCCGCCGTCGGCGGGATGCCGATGAGAGAGATGAAGGCCACCACGAGCGCGGCGGCCGCCAGCGGGGCCCGCTGGGAGAGGCCGACGTAGTCATCCACCTCGTCCCCGGTGCCGTGGTTGTTGAGCCAGATGACCACGGCGAAGGCCCCGAGGTTCATGGCCGCGTAGGCAAGGAGATAGTAGGTCACGGCCGCAAGCCCGCGCGGCGTCGCCACGGCCAGGCCGACGAGGATGTAGCCGGCGTGGGCGATGGACGAGTAGGCCAGCATCCTCTTGATGTTCCTCTGGACCAGGGCCACGAGGTTGCCGACGGTCATGGTCAGCACGGCCAGGACGGCGAAGATGGACGGCAGGAGGGCGAGGGCCTTGCCCTCCACCCCGCTCACCGGGACCATGACGAGGAAGGGAGCGAAGACGCGAAGGATGGCGGCGAAGGCGGCCGCTTTCGGGCCGACGGAGAAGAAGGCCGTCACCGGTGTCGGCGCCCCCTCGTAGGCGTCCGGGGCCCAGAAGTGGAAGGGCACCAGGGCCACCTTGAACCCGAAGCCGGCCACCAGGAGCACCAGCCCCACGGCAAGGAGGAGCGGACTCGGCACCGCCGGCGCGGCCGACGGGCCGGCCCCGGCAAGGGCCTCGGCCAGAGCCGACGCGTTCGGCAAGCCCGTGCTCCCGAGACCGCCGAACACCAACGACATCCCGAAGAGGATGACGGCCGAGGCGAGGGCCCCGGTGAGGAAGTACTTGATGGCCGCCTCCCCCGACCTGACGTCGTCGCGCAGGAGGCCGGCCAGAACGTAGGACGCCACGGCCGTCGTCTCCAGGCCGAGGTAGATGACGATGAGGTCGCGGGAGCCGGCCATGAGCATCATGCCGAGGACGGCGAAGAGGATGAGGGCCGTGAACTCCCCGGCCGGCATCCTCCGCCGCTCGACGAAGTCGACGGCCAGCATGAGCACGACCAGACCCACGGCGAGGAAGAGGACCTTGAACAGGACCGCGAACTGGTCGCCGACGACCATGCCCTGCCAGAAGGGCCCGGCCAGCTCGCCCCGCCCCGCCGCCGGCATGAGACGCAGGGCGGCCACGAGGGCCGCGGCGAGGCCGGCCAACCCGGTGTAGCCTGCGGCTCTCCGCCCGCCGCCGGTCAGGAAGAGGTCAAGGAGCAGGACTCCCAGACCGGTGCCCGTGACGATGAGTTCCGGCAGGACCAGGTTCCACTCCAAGCTACATACCTCCCAACCGCTGGACGATCTCCAGGGCCGGACCGTTGAGGAAGCGCATCAGGACACCCGGGGCCACCCCGAGGACGAGGATGAGGGCCACGACCGGCACGTAGGTGAAGAGCTCGATGGGCCTGGCGTCGGGAAGCCCGGCGTACTCCTGCTTGGGCTCACCCATGAGGATGCGCTGCATCATCCAGAGGTTGAAGCCGGCCACGACGAGCATCCCGACGACCGCCATGGCCACCCACGTGACGCTGACCGGGAAGGTGCCGGCCAGGACGAAGAACTCGGCGATGAACCCGGCCAGCCCCGGCAGGCCGAGGTTCGCGAAGGCCGTGAAGGCCAGGACCGTCGCTATGACGGGGACGGTGACGTAGAGCCCCCTCAGCGCGGGTATCTCCCGGGTGTGCGTCCGGTCGTAGATGGCCCCGACCATGAGGAAGAGCATCCCCGAGATGAGCCCGTGGGAGATGTTCATGTACATGGCCCCGGCGATAGCCAGCGGCGTCCCGGCCGCAAGGCCGAGGAGGACGAAGCCCATGTGGCTTATCGACGAGTAGGCCACGAGCTTCTTGAGGTCCTTCTGGGCCATGGCCGTGAGGGCTCCGTAGATGATGTTGACGAGGCCCAGGGCGGCGAACATGACCACGAAGTGCTTCGCCGCGTCGGGGAGGGTCGGGTAGCTGATGCGGAGGAAACCGTAGGTCCCCATCTTCAGGAGGATGGCGGCCAGCACGACGCTGATGGGCGTCGGGGCCTCGACGTGGGCGTCCGGGAGCCAGGTGTGGAACGGGAAGACCGGGACCTTCACGGCGAAGCCCAGGTAGAGGGCGAGGAAGATCCAGAGCTGTGTCCTCGCGGGGATGCGGCTCTCCGCCGCGGCCGCGATCTCCATCATGTTGAACGTCTCCGCCCCGGTCCCGAAGTAGAGGGCGAGGATGCCGACCAGCATCACCACGCTACCGACAAGAGTGTAGATGAAGAACTTGATGGCGGCGTACTCGCGCCGGGGCCCGCCCCAGATGCCGATGAGGAAGTACATGGGGACGAGGACGAGCTCCCAGAAGACGTAGAAGACCACGTAGTCGAGGGCCAGGAAGACGCCCATCATCCCCGTCTCCAGAAGGAGGAGGAGGGCGAAGAAGTCCTTCTGACGGTGGGAGATCATGTGCCAGGACGCCACCACGGCGAGGAAGGTCAGCAGGGCCGTCAGGAAGACCAGCGGGAAGCTGAGACCGTCCGTCCCCATGGTGTAGGAGATGCCCAGGCTCGGGATCCACTCCGCGTGCTCGAGGAGCACCATCCCGTAGGCCCGGGGAAGAGCCTGGTCCCACTGGGCCCAGACGGCGAAGGCCAGGACGAGAGGGACCAGGGAGAACAGGGCCGCCACCCTCTTTATGGTCTCGACCCTGTCCCTAGGGAGGAGCAGGATGAGGATGGTGCCGGCCAAGGGCACGAAGGTCATCAGCGTCAAGTAAGGAAAGCCCGACATATCCTTGCCTCCCGTTCACCCGGCTGACTAATACAGCTCACCCGGCTGACTCCTACAGCAGAACCCACAGCAGCGCGGCCAGTGACACGACCGCACCGGCGAAGATGGCCGCCATGTAGCCCTGCACCTGGCCCGTGTGGACCCGACGCAGGCCGCGGCCTCCGACCACGGCCCCGTGAGCGACACCGTTCACCGCGCCGTCGATGACGACGTTGTCGAATTCTCCGGCGGCCCGGCTGGTCTCGACCGTGACCGCGGCCACGCCGTTCACGGCGCCGTCGATGACCCGCAGGTCGAACACCCCGCAAAGCTCGGCCAGACGCACGGCCGGCCTCACGAAGAGAAACCCGTAGACCTCGTCAAGGTAGTACTTGTTCTTCAGGAGCGTGTAGACAGGGCGGAAGGCCCGGATGAAGGCCGCCCGGTCGAAGAGTCTCGTGCCGTAGAGAACATAACCCGCGGCTATCCCCAGGAAGGCCGCACCGAGAGCGATGGGCAGGACGGGTCC
>ENA-OSAE01000320-OSAE01000320.1-marine-sediment-metagenome-genome-assembly--contig:-NODE-320-length-25071-cov-42.207427_pt1 | contig 25071 bp, 30 predicted proteins | sample MGYA00237870_ERZ529317 | MGnify/ENA primary metagenome ERZ529317 (study PRJEB26369, sample SAMN03142812) | marine sediment metagenome | biome: marine; feature: borehole; material: sediment... | reverse complement strand
CGGGCAAGGCTATCTAACCAACCCACGTATCTCTCTAGATAAAGTTTGTTAGATAATATTCGTTCAACCTTTAACCAATTGTTTCGGAGAAGAACCATTTTTTATAACTTTAGATGGCACAAATTTGATTTTCAGTTTTTTATAATATTTCGACCTTCGCCAAAAAATTCCTTCTAAAAATTTTCAACAAGTAACTAAAATCCTAATACACACAGGCTATCCTGCAAATAAAAAAAGGGAACACCGGGTTAAAAACACACCGGCATCCCCCTGTGTTTATCTATATCATCCTTTTTCGTGTCTATGTAATTTAAAACTCGGGTTCAATCAGGCCATAGTTGCCGTCTTTTCTCCTGTACACTACATTGACTTCATCTGTTTTTGCATTGGTGAAGACAAAGAAATCATGTCCCAAAAGGTCCATCTGCAGCACCGCTTCTTCCACAGGCATGGGTTTTATCGCAAATCTTTTAGTTTTTACTATTTTAGGTTCATTGTTTTCTTCCTTCTGGTTTGCAACCTCTACATCATTGAATCTGAAAGACTTCCTGTATTTTTTATACAACTTTGTTTTGTATTTCTCTATCTGTTTTTCCAGTTTATCAATAACCATATCAATGGATGTATACATATCTCCCGTTTCTTCTTCTCCTCTAAGGATTATGCCGTTAACAAGGATTGTTACTTCTACGATGTGTCGTTCTTTTTCAACACTCAATGTTACCTGAACTTCAGCGATCTCTTTAAAGTATTTCTCAAGTTTGCCGATTTTTTTACTTACATAATCTTTTAAAGCATTGGTAACTTCCATGTGTTTGCCACTTATAATAACCTTCACTATCCCAACCCCTTTCAAAAAGTGGTCTATATTTATATTATTCCACAAATCAACAAATAATCCTTTGTTTTTGACAGTTTTCAAATTGATTTAAAAAACGCCCTGATTATTAATCAGAGCGTCATGCTGCTGTATCATTAAACCCAACAGGGTTGTTTACTACAGCCTGTTAACATTTGCAGCCTGGGGCCCTTTTTGACCTTTTACGATGTCGAATTCAACCTTTTCACCTTCTCTAAGGGTTTTGAAACCTTTTCCATTGATAGCAGAGTAGTGGACGAAGACATCCTCACCGCCGTCATCTCTCTGGATGAAACCATAACCTTTTTCTTTGTTAAACCATTTTACTGTTCCTAACAATTTCTCATTCCTCCTAAAATATGTTGATAGTGATTTAACTATATCACATAGAATACCCAATGTCAAACAAAACAAAGCAAAAAAACAAAAACAATTAAAAACCTGCTGTTTTTCCAAAAAAGAAGGATAGCAAAAACATAGCAGTTTTTGCTATCCCACAGTTATATGAAAGGAAGGGCCATTGGCTTTATAGGATTTTGCTCAAAAACTCCTGAGTTCTTGGATTCTGCGGATTTCCAAACAATTCCCCAGGAGGTCCTTGCTCAACAATTCTACCATCATCCATAAACATGACTCTGTCGCCCACTTCCCGCGCAAAACCCATTTCATGAGTTACGACAATCATAGTCATGCCTTCCTCTACCAGCTGTTTCATCACATCCAGGACTTCCTTGATCATTTCAGGATCTAAAGCGGATGTGGGTTCATCAAACAGCATGACCTCAGGAGACATGGCCAGAGCCCGGGCAATAGCAACACGCTGTTTCTGGCCCCCCGATAACTGGCTGGGATAACTTTCAGCTTTATCGGCAAGGCCCACCTTGTTGAGCAGTTCCATGGCTGCCTCTTTTGCTTCCTTTTCAGGCACTTTTTTGATTTTTATGGGAGCAAGGGTAATGTTTTCAATCACATTTTTGTGGGGAAAAAGATTGAACTGCTGAAAAACCATGCCCACATTCTGCCGCATCTTGTTTATGTTGGTTTTTTTGTCGGTAAGGGATATTCCATTAATAAAAATTTCTCCTTTTGTTGGCTCTTCCAGCAGGTTGAGGCATCTTAGATACGTGCTCTTGCCGGAGCCGCTGGGTCCAATAACACACACGACCTCTCCTTTTTTTACCTCGTCATCTATTCCTTTTAAAACTTCCAGGTTCCCGAAGTTTTTGTACAGCCCCCTAACTTTAATCACTTACCCTCAACCTCCCTTCTACATGACTCAGTATTTTGGAAAAGGTAGTTGTCATTATAAGGTAAAATGCAGCCACTGTTATAAGAGGTTCAAAAGGTTTGTAAGTTACACTGGCAATTATTTGACCGCGTCTGGTCAATTCGCTGTATCCAATAGCTGTCAAAAGCGATGAATTCTTCAAAAGGGTAATAAATTCATTACCCAGGGGAGGGATGATCCTCTTAAAAGCCTGGGGCAGTATGATATACCTCATCGCCTGCGCATATGTCATTCCCAGGGATTGAGCAGCTTCCATCTGTCCCTTATCAATGGATTGTATCCCTGCCCTGACAATTTCTGCAACATATCCTCCGCTGTTTATCCCCAGAGAAGAGATGGCTGCCAAAAACATCGGCAGTTTGAACCCCAGAATTTGCGGCAAACCATAATAGATGATGAGTATCTGAACAAGCAGGGGAGTCCCTCTTATGACCTCCACATATATGCTGCTTATCCCTTTTATAATAAAGTTGTTTGATATCCTTCCCAAACCTACAAACACACCAATCACAATTCCTATCAACACTGATAGAGCAGTTAGCTTGATAGATACCAGAGCCCCTTCAATGAAAAAAGGCAGTTCTTTTTGAATAATCGGTCCGAAGTCCAGTTCCACGTTGTTTCTCCCTCCCTAGTGATAACGTGCCACAAGAGGCCAGAGTCGGCCTCTTGTTTGTTTTTTATTTGTTTTCTTCCTTGAACCACTTATCTACCATCTTTTGATATTCGCTACTTGCTTTTAATTCATCAATTACACCTTTAATGAAATCATACAACTCTTTGTCTTCTTTCCTTACAGGAATCCCTTGTTCTTCAGAGTTTAGAACATCTCCGACAATCATGAGATCACCATGCTCTTTGACGATTTCCTTTGCAGTATTCAAACCAACAACTGCTGCATCACTCGACATGTTTTTCAGTTCAAGGATGATTTCGGGAACAACCTTGCTGAAACCCTTGATTTCAATGTCATACTTTTCAGCAAGATTCTTGGCTTCCTCTTCACCCGTTGTACCCAACTGAACAGCAACCACTTTGCCGTTTAAATCCTCGACACTCTTAACCGAACCCTCTTTATTGGCAATCAAAATCTGACCCGTCTCTGAACCCGTCAAACTTGCATCAAGATATGGAACAAAATCTACGCTCTTCTTCCTTTCCTCAGTAATAGTAAATCCCGCTATTGCAAAATCAATCTGTTTTGACAAAAGGGCTGGTATGATTCCATCAAAGCTCATGTCTTTGATCTCGAGTTCCACACCCATTTTTTCAGCTATCTTTTTCGCTACATCGATATCAAAACCTACAACATTCTTGTTTTCATCATAAAACTCATATGGTGGATAATCCGCACTTGTTCCTATAATCAGTTTGCCCCTCTCTTTAATAATATCAAGGGTAGTTTTCGGTTCCTCCTTCTGCTCTTCTTTCTGCGCCTGCTGCTCAGCAGCCTGTTCCTGCTGTTTAGAACAACCCACAGCTGAAAGCATCACACCCAAAATCATTACAACTGTAAGTAATAATGCTATTGCTTTTTTCATATAAGTTTTCCCCCTCCTCATTATCTCTCACTCATGTCGATGTGTATAATTATACATCATTATTTATATTTTTTCAAGGAGGGTTTTAAAATTTCTTAAGAAAAATTTTTGGAAAAACCTGTCCCGTTTTGTGGATTTGTGGATTGTGGGTCTGTGGATAATGTGGATAACCCTGTTGATAACCGTTTTAAAGCATCTTTTTTTGTGTATAACCTGGGGACAGCCTTTAATATTTAATGCGTGGCATTGAGTTATTAAAAATTCTGATCTATTTTTCCCACGAAATTGAGATCAACCTGGTAAAGCTATTATTAACCAGGGGTTTAACAATATATCCTTTTTCCGTTAGGAATTCGATGAAAAACTTAGTGCCAGGCACTAAGTTGTTGAATATTTTCAACTTTGCAGGCTCTATTTTCTTTTATCCATAAACCTCGCATAATTGGTATTTACCTTGTATGCTTTAATCGCTTTTTTGTTGTCCTTTAGGTTTCTGAGCTTCTCCCTTACTGCATCAAATTTTTGTTTATATGTGCCAGATACTTCTTCATCTACTTTTATCAATCTTTCCAGAAGGACCTTTGTCTTTGATGTTACTTCTTTGAGCAAATTAAAATGTTCAGCCGTTATTTTTCCTTCAATACTGGAAAAATTGAACTCCTCGATGCCGAGTTCTGCCTTTATCCTCCCCTTTATTTCCTCTACATCTTTATTCAATCTATCTATTTCTTCAATCAATTTACCCCTTTCGCCTATTAATTCATTTGCCCTTTTTATTTTATCTCTCTCAAGGGCCTTCCGCTGATTTTCATAAGTTTCATACATCTTTTCATAAATGCTGTTTATTAATTCATATTTTTTTACAACTACTCGTATCCTCTCTTCTACTCTGGCCACTTAAACCCCTCCACATTGGTTAATTACCCTGTGCCTTGTCTTTATTTGCGGTTGTTAATAAGTTCATAATTAAGCAAAGAAATTCCCTCCCTGAATGGCTTCCTCAACATCTCTGTCAAACCGGTCAATAAAAGGTTTAAAATCCAAATAATCTCTTATGACTATGTCTTCAAAATCAGTTCTTTTATCATCATCATTACAATAGAGAATAACACCATGTTTGATAATATTAAAACGCATTATGATGGATGCTTTATTAAGTATAACCAAATCAATTTTCACTGGAGCAAGGGCTTCTTCCAATTCCATTTGTAAAGAGATTACAAAATCATAATCTTTTCGTATTGAATCATAATTATCAAAAAGACATGCAATATCATAATCACTGTCAGGATAAGCGCTACCGTCTGCCCTCGATCCAAACAGATACGCTGTCTGAACATTATATTTCTCAAAAATGGGATGCAGTCTGGATATCAATTCCCTGTGGTTTGCCACGTTCTCACCTCCAAATATTTTTCTTCCATGAAATTGAAATCAATTTTACAAAATCATTATTGACCGACAGCTCAACTTTACATCCTTTGGCTGATAAAAAATCTATAACCTTGTTATGAATTTCTTCTTCAAAGTATTTTTCTTTTGGTAGGGTTACGGATGTTTCATATTCTCCTTCTTCCGCTCTAAATTTTACCTTTTAAATACATCTTCTAATGGCTTCTTAACTTTATTTTGAATCTCATCCCTGCTTACTTTGTAACTGTCTGCAATTTTTTTATTTCTGATGCAGATTTAATATGAGACAGGGATCCTTCAAGATTTTTCAAATGCCAACCCCTTTTTAAAATTACTTTTAACAGGCAATCATATTATACATGATTTTTATACGCCATTTCTATTATCAGAGTTGATAATTTTTTCCGAATATTCAATAACTTAACGCTTGGCAATAAGCTAGAGTTTGCTTTGATCCATCGCTCATTACCTCCCGGTTTGGTTGTTTTTTCTCCCTCACTTTATTACAAATAGAAGTAGGAGATTAGATTACAGGGGCGAAGCCGCGGTCAGTCATTCCATTACATAATCTCTTTGTTATTCCTTGATAATTCTGTTAGCCTAACTGCAGGGGGCTGTTAATGGTGGTATGCTTAGCGTAAATCTCTCTTGACTTTGCAGATCCCTGCAGACGGCTAAAAATACTCAAAATCTTGGCAAAAAGAGTAATTTTTTTGCAGGATGGAGGATGCTTGTGTTGGAATTTATCAGTAAATTTGGACAAGCAAGGAGTTAATACGGACCGTAAGCCTTTTTCCGCCAGCGCATACTCAACCAGGCTGCCTCTTTGGAAACCAAATCATTAAAAGCATTTCTGCAAGTGACTCTGATTAACATTACAATTTTAGCTGAAGAAGGCATCGAACTCACGGCAAAATTTAGGATTGCTACCATGTAAAGGGGCAGGCTTGCCCGCATAATTGAGGAAACATATTTTCAAGATACTCTTTTGGACGGAAAGCAGCTGATCTTGCTTTTTCCCCGAACTTTGCGGGTTATCAGGAAACAATTACAGCACTTTTTGCTAGAGGATGCCGTCCTGCCCATTTGCGGTATGACTGTGGAGACATTAAACCCGACGTCAACCTCAGGACCTCTCGCGGTTAACCAGTCAGGCAGAACTGTCTTTAAAGTGCGGTAAAGAGGATATACCGCTACTCGACAAACCCTCTTGATGTCAGACAAATCAAAACTGCAATTCGCACCACGGCAAAAGGAGAACCTATAATCTACCATTGACCTTTTAACGGTGGAGTGGAACATAATTGCCTCCGACTCTTTGATCGTGTGCTGCTGTTATGTTACTACCACCTGTTTCCGCCATGCCGCGGATCACCGACCACAGCAGGGAATCACTGGAGGAATATTTGGCCCTCATCGAAAAGCATTTCCCTAATCAAAAGGTAATGTAGACCTACATGGGTAAGAATGGTATTGAGTTGGAAAAGAGCAGTTAAGGAATATAACAGTTATCTTATTAAAATTTCATCTTATTAATAATTTTCAATATTCTCTCTACTCCCTGTGTATCTACTAATTCTTGCATTTTGCTTTTTAGAATTATTCGTAAATAATAATTTTTTATTAACATCTTAATCGGTTTAATTAAATTCCTGCCATTTAATTTATTAAACCATCCCAAACTTATTACATATCCCAACTCTTTCATCTTTCTAACAATAAACTCCTGATTCTCGGCGTATATGAATGCCAATGTAGGAGTCCCACATGCACACAATTCATATAACGTACTGCCACCTGCCGAAATGGCGATGTCGGATTTGAGCATGATTTCGGATATATGCTTTACATTTTCATGTAGTATTACATTATTGTTCAATTTACTGATTTCCTTTAATTCTTCCTTATTATCAAATCCACTTCCCACTATAATATTAATCCTTAATTTCCTGAGTTCTTCATCCTGCAAAATCATATTAGTAATTTTACTGCTCATATTGCGGGGATCCGAGCCTCCCGTGGTTATTATGATTTCCTTTACTTCTCTGTTAATTGTCCTTTTGGGTAGATTTCTGAACTCCTCCCGTATTAGATTGTATTTTGGTCCCAGAAGCATTATCTCATCATTAGAATATTTTTTGTAATCCATGTATTCGGCTGTTATGTTTCCGTTTATTAATATATCAACTGGATAGACAAACTTGTTCAAATCATCTATATAACCCAGTTTTTTTACATGGGGTTTTATTTTTAGAAAATGCCCTTCTGTAACATTGTAAGTGTCTATAAATAACAGGTCTATTTTGTAGTACTTAATTGTATTGATGATTTCATGGGCTTCTTCCTGTAATTCATCAGTATCTCCATAATTGAAACCTGTGCATTTTTCTTTATCATCATTGTTTTTCAATTGTATAACTTCAAAACCTTCCTCCTTAATTTTCTCTATACCGCCTTTAAATTTGCTTAAAAAATATACTTTGTAGTCATTCTTGCTAAATTCTTTTGCAAGCGACAAGCATCGCATTATGTGCCCCACCCCGATATGTTTTCCACCATCGACTCTAAAAGCAATGGTTCGCATCTTAATCTACCTTCCTTATCAGTTCAAAGGCTTCCACATATTTTTTCCAACTACGGTTCCCCATCTTGCTACGATAATTTCCAGAGCCTTTAAAGACCTGGGATGAGGATATTCCCGCAGTTCAGCAGTATAGTATAATATGGCATTTAGCTTATCTTGCAGGGTACCTTCTATATCCTCAAACACGTTGGGTTTAAAAATATTACTTTCATATTTGAAGTTCCATTCTGTAGAAGAAGGAGTTTCAAAACAGTAAATCTCTTTTACTGTATATTCTTCCACAGGTCTGCAGGCGGTAATAACCGCTTCGAAGGTTCTTCTATGATCTATATTCAGGTCTCCACAATAATAAGTATAAACGATATCGGGTTTGAGGTTTTCTATGTGTTTTTCTACTTCCTTGATTATATCCAGCAGGTCTACTGAGTCGAACCTGTTGTCGGGGAAATTGGAAAAGTAAATGTTTCTGTACCCTATTATTTCTGCCGATTTGAGGGTGGCCGTATGCAATTCTTTAAGCAAGTCTTTATCAGTTGTCCTGGATGTCATTCCCTCTCCCAGTACAAGGCAGTCTGCTGTAGCTCCGTTGTTTACATGTTTTCTGATGGTTCCACCCACGCCTAAAACTTCATCATCGGGGTGAGCTGCTATAACCAATATTTTGTTCAATCTCCTCACCTTCTTCTCTGATTTCCACATCAGCGATGATTCTTCCTGTTTTTAAGCTTGCCCTTGAAAATTCTAATCTGTATTTGCCAAATCTTATAAATGCCCTGGGATACCCTTCAGCATCAAGCATCCTGATGTAATCGTATATCTTTTCCAGGGTAAAATCGGGTTTGATTTTGCTCTGATCGGGTGTTCTTCTTTTAAAAACGACCGCTTCACCGATTTGTTTCTGTGGAATGGGTTGTTTCTCTATGATCTCCGGAATCATTTCTTCAAAAATTATTTTGGAAGCTCTTATAAAAATTTCTTCTGCGGTTTCATTTAGATTTAAATTCTTCTTCAGATATACATCTCCTGTATCTATACCTTCATCTACTCTTATAGCTGATATTCTGGTGTTTTTTATTCCTCTCTCTATCAGGTTCTGTAAAGGACTTCCTCCTCTACCAAAGGGCAAATCTGTCATGTGGAATACTATGCAGGTAAATTCTTTAAATATTTCTGGGGAAATAATCCATGACCAGTGGGGAAAAAAGATATATCTGGGATTTATTTCCTTTACTCTTTCATAGGTCAGTTCATTTTTGTTAGTTATGATGAATGTATCAATATTCTGTTTGTTTCGCTTTTTAAATTCGATGGCATTCCTTATATTCGAGGATTTTATCGTTGCAATTATTATCCTCATATTAATTCACCATGCTCCAATCCAATGGGGTTCCCCTCTCAATGTCTCTGGCAGCCTTTTTACCCAGAACGCCTTCATAGTATTTTGGCGGTAAGCCGTAACCTGGTCTTATTACTTTGATATTCTCTTCCGTGAAGGTTTCTCCCTTTTTTATATCCTTTACGGCGAAGATCGACCTTCTAAAATTCCTGTTGATTTTTTCTCTTTCTGAAAGTTCATAGCTTATTTTACCCATTGCCCTTTCTGCTGCTCTGATATCCTCCACCATTCGTTTGAATTCATGGGGTTCCATTGAAAATGAGGAATCGGGGTTCTTGATTTTTCTGTTCAAACAGAAATGTTTCTCTATTACCCTGGCACCCATTGCCACGGCTGTAACAGCAGCAACAGAACCCAGGGAGTGATCTGAAAGCCCTGCGGGAACGCCAAATGTTTCTTCCAGGTGTCTGATAGTTTTCAGGTTCATATCATCGGGAATCGCAGGATATGCGCTGGAACATTTTAAAAGGCACAGGTTTTTATTGCCCTGTGATTTTACGGCATTTACTGCCTCCTCTATTTCTCCAAGGGTTGCCATTCCAGTGGACATTATAATTGGTTTGCCCTTTGATGCCACATACTTTATCAACGGTATATCCACCACTTCAAAGGAAGCTATTTTGTAGAAATCTACTCCCAGTTCTTCTAAAAAATCAACTGAGGTTTTATCATAGGCAGTTGATAAAAAATCCAGACCTATTTTTTCCGCTTCCTCCTTTAATTTTGCCTGCCACTCCCATGGGGTGTAAGCCTTTTGATATAATCTGTAAAGGTTTTCCCCTTTCCATGTTCCTTTTTTAATCATAAAATAATCTTTATTTGAATCAATGGTCATTGTATCAGGGGTATATGTTTGAATCTTTATGCAATCGGCTCCTGATTCTTTCGCTGCATGAATTATTTCCTTCGCTCTGTTAAAATCTCCCGCATGGTTAGCTGACATCTCGGCTATTATGTAGCACGGGTAACCCTGCCCTATTTTTTTATCTCTTATCCTTATTATGGATTTCATGAATTTCTCCCCTTTTAATTTAGCTTTTTATATTCACTTCCTTGTAATATTCGATGTAATCTCTCTTCTTAATACAGTTATACCCAGCCTTCTGAAATGCTTTTTGTGAGGCAATATTATCATACTTCACCCTTCCCACCAGTCTATCAATTTTTATGCCCCGGTTTTTTATTACACCCGTGATCATTTTTAAAACCCCTGTTCCATATCCATGACCTCTGTATTCTCTGGCCACACTGTAGTTAATTAAACCCGTATTATTATCTACATCCACTCTAATCTGACCAACCGGTCTTTCTCCAACATAACAGATGAATATAAAGGATCTATCGGAATTCAGTTTGTTTTTAAACCATCGGGTATGTTCCTGATATGTTATTGGTTCTGTATTAAAAGAGTTTTTTCTCACCATCTCATCATTTACCCAGGAAAACAGAAGGTCGCAGTGTTCCTCCTTCACGGGTACCAGCTTGATGGTCATTTAAATACACATCCCTCTTTAGAATTTGGACCATTTTCTTGGGTCTATGATTTGCTTTTCAATGCTGCTGAAATTTTGAATAACAAAGTTGAGCAGTTCTTTTTCCGACAGTTGATTCCTGGTATTAAAATTATTTATATTGGCAATCAACTGATCCCTGTTTTCACAGCCTATTATTATGTAATCAATCTCTTTCTGCAGCTTTACAAAAGTAATAGCCAGAGCATCAATAGATATATTGTTTGTGCTACAAAATTTCTTCAGCAGTTGAAGATAACTGTAGGATTTATGATGGATTTTTATTGCTGTGTATTTATCCAAGAATAAAAACCCCTGTAAAAAAATGCTTCTTGTGAAAATTTCGATTCCCCTGTCCTTTGTTTTTGAAAGAATTCCCTGCTTTATCCATCTTAAATCCAGAAGATTAAACGGGATTTGAACGGCATTTACAAAGGCCAGATTGTCCAAAATATATTCTAGTTCCTCAACATCGTATATTGAAACACCTATTTTAACAATTTTGCCAGCCTCTTCATGCCTCTTTAATGTTTCTATAATACCGGGATGCTTTATTATATCCCTAAAAGAGTGGATAAAATAATAATCTATTTGGGGAATGTTTAACCTCTTCAATGATTGACGTATCTGAGAGTTTACATAAGCCTCAATTTTAGATTTACCTTCGTATCCAGCTAATTTTGTTGCTATTTTAAAATGCCGATTCTTTTGATTCATATATTTTCCGATGATAATCTCCGCATTTCCATATGAACTGGCAGTATCAAGTATTCTTATTCCCTTTTCATATGCCATATCTAAAATTTTAAAAGCCTTTTCAATAGAGGGTTTTCCATCCCGGTTGTTTATTCCATAATTCATGCCCAGCTGGGCTGTACCCAGAACTAGTTCTTTTTTCATGCATTTCAGCCCCTCAGTTTGTTATTTTCTTTTAAATAATTTAATACATCTTCCATGACAAAATTCTTGTTCTGAGGATACAAAGCTTCATAAACTTCAGTAATAAATTTATAATCATCTTGAGTATCCAGTGTCCATCTTAAATGGGAATAATTTTTCTTGTTGATTATTCTAACGATTTTAAATTTATCCTGATTTTTCCTTATGTATGGAGTAACATGCTCTCTTTCTGAGGGGCTTTTGGCGTTACGCCAGGCCCTCTCTAAAGCCTTAAAGGTAAACGCCTCGCAATCCAAACCATAGGGATAACTAGGAGGTATATTATTACAGCTATAATCGGCATTCTGCTCTATGAGTTTTTCTATAACCATGTCAACCAACCTGTAATCAATCAATGGATCATCACTGGTTACTCTCACGATTATATCCACATCAAAATATTTTGCAGCTTTATAATATCTATCAAGCACATCTTCCTCACTGCCTCTGAATAACAATACATTCTTTTTTGAAACAATTTTTACTATTTCATCATCATTGGGATTGGTTGTTGTGGCAATTATGATTTCATCTATTGTTTTGCATTTCTTTATTCTATCAATTACATGTATAAGCACAGGAATACCGCATATTTTCTTTAAAACCTTTCCCGGTAATCTGGTAGAGCCTGTTCTGGCCTGGATTATAGCCGATATTTTCACTTTTCCACCTCTTCATATATATTGACCATTATCGATTTTAATAACCTCCCCGGTGATATTATCCGATTTCTCGCTGGCTAAAAATTCCACAAGGTATGCAATTTCTTCGGGCTTAGATAGTCTTCTAATGGCACATTCATCTAAAACCATCCTTTTAATCAACTCACTGGTGTTAGATTGTCCATCAGTATCAATGTAACCCGGTGCTACAACATTAACATTCACGTTATATTCTCCTAACTCTTTGGCTAAAGTTTTCGTGAACCCAATAATACCTGCTTTAGCTGTACAGTAACTTATGCTTCCTTCTCTACCTCTTATACCGTTGATTGAACCAATATTAATTATCTTTCCCCTTCTTTGTTTGATAAAAATATCAATAACGGCACGAGTGTAGTTAAAACAGGGGTATAAAGTTCTTTTAATACCATAATCCCACCTGTCTAAATCCATTTCCCATATAGGTTTGTCCCTTGCCATAGCCACATTGTTCACCAAAATATCTATTTTTCCAAACTTTTTTACCGTCTCTTGAACAACCTCAAAAGCTTTATCATAATCACCGGCATCTGCTCTAATTGCCAATACAACGTCATCCCTATATTTATCACATAATTCTTTCGCCTTTTCTTCACTGTTTAAATAAGTAAAAGCAACCCTACATCCGTTTTGTATAAAATTCTCTACAATAGCCCTTCCCAGTCCTCTACTTCCTCCTGTTACTATGGCAACTTTACCTTTTAACATAATAAATCAGTCCTTCCTATAATAAGTAAGCACCTTCTCCACCGCTTCAACTACATCTTCCAGGTCGGTATCGGTCATTCTGGGAAACAGCGGAAGTGTTATTATTCTCTCATACAGCCTTTCTGCAACAGGGCATATTCCTTTTTTGTAGCCGAGTTTTTGATAGTAGGGGTGATAGTAAACAGGAATATAATGAACATTAACACCTATGTTTTCCGCTTTCAAAGCTTCAAAGATTTCTTTTCTGCCCACTCTGAATTTTTCCAGTTCTATCTGAATAACGTAAAGATGCCAGCTGGAATTGGAATATTCAGCTTCACATGGTATGATTACTCCATCTATCTGAGATAAATATTCATCATATTTTTTAACCAGTTCTCTTCTTCTTTGTATGAATTTATCAAGCTTGTTTAACTGGCTTATTCCCAGAGCGCACTGTATATCAGTAATTCTGTAATTGTAGCCCAGTTCTAATTGTTCATAATACCACGGTCCCTCTTCTTTGTTAAATAATAAGTCTTTCTCTCTTGTTATACCATGGGTTCTAAAAAGCATTAGCTTTTTGTAATATTCTTCATTATCGGTTGTTATTACTCCGCCTTCCCCTGTGGTGATATGTTTTACAGGATGCAGGCTGAATTCTGTCATGTGGGAAATGCTTCCTACTTTTTTCCCTTTGTATTCTGTTCCCAGAGCATGTGCTGCATCTTCTATGACTATTAGATTATATTTTTCTGCAAGTTCAAGGATGGGATCTAAATCAACAGCCTGTCCTGTATAATCAACGGGGATGATTGCTCTGGTCTTTTGGGTTATCTTTTTTTCTACTTCTTTTACATCAATATTGTAGGTTTCAGGGTCTATATCTGCAAAAACGGGAATTCCTCCCTGGTAAAGAATACAGTTGGCTGATGCTGCAAAAGTCAAAGGAGTGGTTATTACTTCATCTCCTTCTTTTATTCCAGCTGCAAAGCACGCAGCATGTAATGCTGCAGTACCGTTTGAAACTGCAACTGCATATTTAGATCCTACATAATCAGCTATTTTTTCCTCAAGTTCTTTTACTTTAGGACCGGTTGTTAAATAGTCGCTCTTCAAAGTATCTGTTACTGCCTTTATATCTTCTTCGTCAATCCATTGTTTCCCATAAGGAAGATATTTATCTCTTACAGGTCTCCCGCCGCTTATAGCTAATCTACTCATGTGTATACCTCACTTATACTAAATGCAGGTTGTTTTTAATCCATTCTTCCGTCTTCTTTATTCCCTCTTCCAGCATGACTGTGGGTTCCCAGCCCAACAGCCTTTTTGCTTTGGAATAGTTACATAAAAGTTTTTGTATTTCACTCTGAGGGTGTATGTGGGGAACGTGTTTAATCTGCTCCTCTGAATCGGCTATCATCTTCGCCAGGCCGTTTATGGATATATCCCTTCCAAGTCCTGCGTTTACTATCTCTCCATTTACTTTGTCACTGTATCCTGATTCTACTACAAACCTTGCGCAGTCTTCTACATAGAGCAGGTCTCTTGTCTGGGTTCCGTCTCCGTATATGTTCAGTGTTTTGCCCTCCAGGTTTCTTCTGATAAAGATTGCTACAACTCCACCTTCCCCTCCAGTTTTCTGAAACGGGCCATATGTATTGAATGGCCTGATTACTACAGCAGGTAGTTTATATGCATACCAATATGAAAGAACCATATTTTCCCCAGCGATTTTACTTCCCGCATACGGAGAAGCCGGTTTTGTGGGATGAAGTTCGGTAATTCCATTCTCATCCTTTGCCTTATCATACACCATACATGTACTCATAAACACTATTTTGGTATTTTGTCTTCTGCATTCCTCCAGCACATTAAATGTTCCTATTACATCATTATTAAAGGTAGTCTCTGGATCATCTATGCTGTCCTGTACATTTATACTGGCTCCCAAATGATAACAAATGTCAAATTTGCTTTCAAACAAATTACTTAATAATTTCCTATCTTTTATGTCTCCATGAATAAACTCTCTGAAGTTATTCAAATCAAAAAATTCTTCTATGTTTTCTTTTCTTCCGTTCGATAAGTCATCCACTACCCATACATCATGTCCGTCTTCTAAAAGTCTTTTTACTACCCATCTTCCGATAAAGCCTGCTCCGCCTGTTACTAATATGTTCATATAATTTCCTCCTCAATCGTTTAATCCAGTAATTTTTCCTGTATAATCAGGTTCCTTAATTCCTCTTTTGACATAGGTTCTATATCATGGGAACTGTAGGTTTTCATGGGAGCCCGTCTGCCCTCTCCATAGTCATACGTCTTATGATTAAATAGTGGTGGAACTGCAAACATGTCATCAAATTCTATAGCATATTTGGATTCTTCAAAGGTCATCAGTTCTTCATACATCTTTTCCCCGGGCCTTAAACCTGTTTCTGTTATCTTGATTTCAGCTGGATTGATTTTGTATCGTTTTGACATTTCTTCTATTACCACCTCTACCAGGTCCTTCAGCCTTATGACGGGCATCTTTAATACAAATACCTCTCCTCCCTTTGCCCTTTTGCAGGCTTCCAGAGTGAGATTGGTTGCCTGGGCTACAGTCATCATGAACCTGCTCATGGTGGGATCCGTCACCGTTATCTCCTTCTTTTTCAGTATTTGTTTTTTGAAGAGGGGGATTACCGAACCTCTGGAGCCCATGACATTACCGAACCTGACAGCAGCGAAGATGGTTTTGTGTTTTCCCTTGTAGTAATCGGCAGCTGATATAAGTCTTTCTGCCAGGAGTTTGGTGGCTCCATATGTATTGGTAGGGCTTATAGTTTTATCACTGGATGTGAGGATTACCCTTTCCACATTGTTCTTTATTGCGGCCTCAATGACGTTCTGGGTCCCGATGACATTGGTCTTGACGGCTTCAAAGGGGTTGTATTCACATGCCGGGACATGTTTCAGGGCTGCTGTATGGAATACTACATCAATATCCTCCATCGCCCGGTTGATCCTGTCATAATCCCTGACATCTCCCAGGAGAAATCTTATGTTTTTTATACCCTTGAGTTCCTGCATCATGTTGTACTGCTTGTGCTCATCCCTGCTCAATACCCTTATTACGTCTATGTCTTGATTCAACAGGGTTCTAACCAGGCTGCTCCCTATGGTCCCTGTTCCACCTATTACCAGGATTTTTTTGTTTTTGAAAAAATTATTTGTTTTATACAAGTTATTGCTCCCCCTAAACGCCAAATTATCCAAATTGTATGAACTAAAACAATTTATTCTTCCAAAAATTGCAAAACGGTAGTCGCACTGTCAAACAAACCCCCATAAAGAGCTTCACTCATACATGCAACACGTCTTCCCCTTTGAATTGGGGTTTCATTTTCCGCCGCTTTATATTTTCTACGTATCAACCAGTTAACTGGAGCAAAGCAAAGTTCCATTAGTGGAATGGCATTTTCATATTGTTTGATTTCGAAATCTATCTCATCCAGTTTTTTATTCAGCCTTTTCAATTTACCGGAAGTAGGCAGACCATTACTATAAGCATCTTCAAGTTGTTTTGCTAACCTTTGTCCTAACTTCAATGTCTTAAGTATCCACATTTTTCAGTTCATTTGACAGCGGTTTTTCTATAAAAAGATGGCAGTCTTTTTCAACTGCTTTGATTGCACTATCTACATGCATGCTTGTTGGATTCGTTATAAAAACTATATCTGGTTCGTTTTTGAAAGCTTCTTCTTCACTAAATACGTTTATTATCCCTGTAATTTCTCCTAATCCTCTGTTTAAACTTCTTCTACTTCTTATGGCTATAATTTCTACTTCAGGATATAGTTCTTTCAACAACTTAGCATGCCTTCTCCCGATAGATCCCAGATCCCAAAACAATACTCTCAGAAGATCTCCTCTTTAATTATTTGAAGTTTAATCGATCTGCAGCTTGTTTTTAGTTTGGTTTAGTATGTCTTCAAGTTCATTCACTATTTTTTCTGATACCTTCCAGATTCTTTCCAAAAACCACTGCTGAATTAGTATGTTCTTCTGAACATTTTTAGGAGTTAATTTATCTCCCAGATCGTTGAGCTGTTTATTGGCAAGGAAAATCATTGTTTGAAAACACATTACAGATACTTTATTTTTTACAACCATCTTCACTATCTTTTCATTTTTACGCATTCTATTCAGAATTTTGACCAATTTTCTTTTATCAGCCTTATTAAAATCCGCTTTCTTTTGAATCTTCTCTAAACGCCACAAACCTGTTTCAGCGTTTTCTGCCAAATCCTTAAAGTGTTCTATCAAATCACGAAAAGCAGCTAATATTGTATCCAATCCTTTACTTGTTGATACCCTCTTATTCCTAATTAAAACATTTAAAGGTGTTATTTCATCTTTTCCTGAGCAATAAGTGTCTATAGCATCTCTAAGGGTCATTATTTCAGTACCTTTAATACGTGCTCCTCCCTCTGTGGCATCTATACAGAAGGCTGTTGTTTCAGGTATGACAGTTTCAAACCATGTTAGAAAATTTTTCCATACTCGGGTGCTGGGTAATTTTTCTCCATTATAGCCTTCTACCCAAACATCTACTTTGCTTAAATCCTGTTTTTTATTCACCGGAACTCCTTCTCCATGAGAAAATCCCTCAGGAGAATATGCTAGATCCTGACCTATAAATATAATGGGATCTGCTTTAACCAGCCTGGCAAAGCCAAAAGCAAGATGAGCCACAGAAGTACCCATTTTTACCATGCCTTTTTGCAATACTTTATTAAGCCACATACTAATACCTTCATTACCTCTTAACAATACAACCCTTTCACCAGGATATTCCTCAAATATTTTGGGGTAAATTACGGGAGGACCTATCAAAACAGGTTCTTGAGGTAAAATTTTCCCTTTATAAAATCGGTTGTAAGTCTCCACTCCTCGTTCTATTGTAAGAACAGCATCCGGAACAATCCCTTTTTGAAGTAGAACGTTTAAAGCGGCATCGACGCATAGTATTAAAGCTTTTCCTTTAACTTCATGCAATAATTCAACATTTTTATTAAGAGATGGACCTGCTGAAACAATGATGGCAGGCTTCCCCTTATAAGCTCCTTCCAGTTCAGTAACTCCAGGACTGGAAACAAGTTCTCCTAGATTATTCATCGTTTGCCTAATTCCCTGTAAAGTATCCGCTACATCATTGCCCATTTCAAAAAGGCGGTTTTTAATAAGATTGATTATTTGTTTTTGCAATCCAATTACCCAATCCTTAAACACCCTGTTATATGCAGGCAATATCAAGAAACGACAGTTACTGGCAAGCATAAAATGTTCTCCATAGAACAGTTTGTCTATTTGGGGAACAAGGTTGTTCAGATTACCAGCCATAAAAATAAACCTGTTATCAGCAATTTTCTCTATTACCCCTTTTTCTTTTAATTGATTCAAAAAATTCTGGTAGGGTTCTATGACCACTACACGGGAAGAAGGAGTGATTTTTTCTTTTAATATTTTTAGATGATAACCCATTCCAGTACCAAAAACAAAGTACAATGAATTCTTGCTAGTATCTATTGTTTCTACTAGAGATCTTGCTTCTTTGTAAGGGTTTATCACGCTGTGCAGTAAAAAAGATTTTCCCTCGGGAGTTATTACACTAATTGTTTCTTCTCCTGTAGCAGTTTGTATCCAATTAAATTGCCATTTTTTTACATCAGTACTATTTTTCAAATTTTTCACAACTATCTAATCACCATCCAATCATTAAGCAAAAATTTATAAGGAAGTTATATTTGGCAAAATTTGATATTCTAGATAGTCCGCTAACAATACCAAATCACCATCTTCCATCGCCTTAAGAGCCTTTAAGAGATCTAAATTTATTTTTTCCACCACTTTTACTTTACCATCTTTCGCAGACAGTTGAATTAATTCTTCCATGGGCTTTATCAATTCAACCAACTGTTTATAACCTTCTTTATCCGCTCCCTGTCGAAAAAAAGCAACTGTCTTTTTAATATCTTCCCTTACCTTATCACGTAAAATTTCTATTGTAAAATTGTTCAACACATTACACCCCTTAAATTTCCTATTTGTTTATATATAAATTTTAATGCAAGAGTCCCACGACCCTTCGTGGGACTCCCTTGGAAGATGGCTATCGGAGAAGTTGCAATACCAGTTGTGGCTGCTGGTTTGCCTGAGCCAACATGGCAGCAGCTGCTTGGCTAATAATATTATTCTTGGTAAACTCCATCATTTCTCTGGCCATATCCACATCCCGGATTCGGGATTCCGCTGCAGTGAGGTTTTCCTGAGCAGTTCCCAGGTTATTGATGGTATGCTCCAGCCTGTTCTGAACTGCACCGAGGTTGGAGCGTTGGGAAGATACCCTATCTAGAGCAGACTGAATGGCAGTAATGGCGGCTTCGGCATCATCCTGATCCATAACGCTGATACCTTGACCTTGCTCCAGAACATTCATTGTAATGGTTCCAGCATCAGTTGCTACTGCACCACTATTTGTATCTGTATCAGAAATGCCTAATGTTATGGTATTATTTGCCGTATCAACAAGAAAAGCAGTGTTAGTAACAGTTATAACCACACTAGTACCACCGTCTGCTAAATTAGCAACACCTCCAATTTTTGTTCCATCTTCAGCATACAAATTTACACCACCTGTATCTGTAACTTCTGCCCTGTAGGTGCCTCCTATAAGATTTGTAATATCTGTTGTGGTAGATTCTTTGAGATTAGTTGTCCCACCATCAATGGTATAAACGGCAGCTGTAGCAATAACACTCAGGGCACTCGCTCTCATATCGGCAATTGACAGCTGGAGAGTCTGATTCTGATTCGCCCCAATATGGAAGGTACCACTGAACTGACCATTCAACAGGGTTTTAGTGTTAAACTCAGTAGTGTTTCCTATTCTTGTTATTTCTTCAGTCAGCTGGTTGATCTCTTTCTGGATCTCAAAGCGGTCACTATTGGTATTGGTGTCATTGGATGCCTGAACTGCAAGCTCACGCATTCTCTGCAGTATTGAATGGGTTTCATTCAGTGCACCTTCAGCTGTTTGAATAAGGGAAATCCCATCCTGAGCATTCCTCTGAGCCTGTTCCAGACCGCGGATCTGACCACGCATCTTTTCACTGATTGCCAGGCCTGCAGCATCATCTGCAGCTTTGTTAATACGATAACCCGATGATAATTTCTCCAAAGATTTTTGAGTTGCAGTATTTACCAGTACCAACTGCCTATAGGTGTTAAGAGCAGCAATGTTGTGATTGATCCTCATTAACAAAACCTCCTTGTTTTTTTGTTTTGCAGCCTCCATGCTGCAATTTTTTATTATGATAACTTTCCCGGGGCCCCTTGGGAAAGATTATCAGCCTTTAATTATTACTACTACAGCATAAGTTGTTTTATCAACCAACTTAGATGGCTTTTAAGAAATAATTGGTAACCGCTGCTGAAAGGATTCAACACAAATGTTTTCTCTGGTTTAATGGCGTTCAAACTACTAAACAGCTAATAAAAGAGAGGCTTCTCCCATAATAAAAAGGCTGTATCTCTCTCTACTCTAAAATGTTCTACATAAATGTTCCATATTTTGTCAAAGCGCAGATGCGATTGTGAGACACAACACTAGCTTTTGTGGCAAAACAATATTTGAAAGTTTGTAGGGATTATGCGAGCAATGTAAGCCTATTTGCAAATTCTTTTAAAAACCAGCAATTAGGGATATAAACAGGGTTGTTAGCCAATAGAGTTTGGAACAAAAAAGAGGTTGTCAAAGCTACTCAATTTGCGCTGTAGTGTTATGCATCAGCTGTTATTGTTATTTTCTCAAAACCTGGTTCCCTTGAAACCTTATTTCCCTTTAACATCTTACCCCAGCTGTCCTTCAGTTCCTTGATCATATTCAGGACTTCTTCTGCAGCTTCTTTATCTTTTCTTATGTTGGCATGGATCAAACAGCGGTACATGTAGTCATACAGAGCATAAAAACCCTCCGCTACCTTTCCCGCCTCAAAATTTACCCCAACCATGAGGGCAGACATGATACCCTGAGCTCGTAGGAGATTGTTGTTGGCAGCTTCAATGTTTTTTGCTTCAATGGCCTCTATGGCCTTTGTTATAAACTTAATTGCCCCATCATACAACATAAGAACAAGTCTTTCTGGAGGAGCTGTCTGAATCTGGTTTTTCTTATACACATCCAGTGGTGATTTCAAATTGATCCCTCCGAATTAGAATTAGATACCCGGGTTGGGCAACATTTTTTCCAATACTAGTGCTGCTTCAACCAACTTAAATAGCGTTTAGGAAATAATTGGAACCGATGCCGAAAGGATTCAAGACAAATGTTTTCTATGGCTTGATATGTGCTCAAACTGCTAAACAACTACTAAAAAGCAGGTAGACATCTTGCTACACTACACCCGATTATACTTAAAATCCTTCCACCTTTTATCCTTTCCCTCACGGAAAGGAAACTCCGGCGAGAAAGTTAAGCACTGCATTTCTACAGCCACATATTGCTTCCAAACTGCTGCATCAGCCACATACTCTGCATGTTCATTTGATTGATGGCCTTTTCCATCATAGTAAACTCTCTCCAGTATCTGTCTTCTATCTCTAACAGCCTGTCTTCCCATTCTTCAATCCTTTGGTTCATATCCTTGATTTTTTTGCCCAGATAGCTGTTATCCACCAGGCTGAAATCCGACTCAATTCCTGCTCTATCCGCTATCCTATCTATCCCTCTATCAATAACATCATATAGCCTTTCTGCAACGCCTTTCTCGTTTTCTACATCACTGTTTTTTGTAAATAATTCCTTCACACTATCCAGGTTTTTTTCAAGGGCTTCTTGGAGTTTATCCTCATCTATATAAAGCTTTCCATATTCCTGCCACAATCGGGTTCTAATACCTATATCATCGAGAGAATCATATTGTCCATTCAGGTTTTCTACCACTCCTGCCATTGTCAGTCTCATATCACTTACAATAGACCTTAAAAGACTGTCGTTTTGAAGCAGGCCACTTCTGGCTTTTTCCTCCCACAGTTCTATTTGCTTTTCTGTCATCTCCTCTTTTTGGGCATCGGTAAGGGGAGGATAATCTCTGTATCTTTTTTCCCGCAATTTACTGTTTATCAGTTCAAGGGTTTCATTATACAAATCCACAAATTCCTTTATAGTATTGAAAATAGCATCTGTATCATTGCTTACTGTAATGGTAGAAGTAACACCACCACCCTGTTTAAACTCAAGGGTTAAGCCATTTATCGTAGCAGTGTTTGTTGAAGAGGTTAAACCAACAGCATCTCCAAAATCATACACGGCATCCTGTCCAGTGTATGTAGTTCCTTCATCTATATTTAACTTCAATATGCTGGTATTAGTTCCATTGGAAATAAAATCTGCGCTGTCAGAGGTCACCGTGATCTCTGCATTGCTTCCGGTAGTAGTGGTAGTTAAAAAGAATCGGTTCAGTTCGGCATCATAACTGGCAGTCACGCCAAGCTCAGCATTATTGATTCTGGAAACAACGGTATAGATATTGTCTGTTCCAAGATCAAAGGAAAACTCAGTTCCATTCAATGTAAAAGTTATGGTGTCACTGGATGTTAAACCCCTTGCATCGAATTCTGTTTGAAACTGTTCGTACAGTGTTTTGGTGGAACTTCCATTCGACTCATCCACCAGCTCTTTAGTGCTTGCTTTGAACACACCTTCTGCCAGCTGGTGTACCGTAACTGTGTATGTCCCTGGAACAGCGCTTCCGCCTGCACTAACTCCAACTGCATCTTCATTGGAAGAAGCAGCGTTTTTAGCATTAAAGGCAGACTCAAGCTTTAGATTGAAAGCGCTATTTCGCAGCTCCATCAGTTTCCTGTTTATTTCCAGATAATCTTCCTTTTTCCATTCCAGGAGCTGTTTTTGCTGCTTGAGTTTGTCCAGTGGTATCCTTTCTACTTTCATAAGATCATTTACTATCGAATAGATATCCATCCCACTTGCAAGCCCGCCTATCCTAAGAGGAGACATCTTCCACCCTCCATTCTCATGTAGTTCCTACAAGGGGCTAAATATACCAGTTGCAGCGCCCTTAACTGCCTCATTTGCTTTATCTTCCCCAAGCGTATAGGCCACACTGCCATCACCTAATAGTCTCTTTTGAAAGCCAGCCCATGCCAAAACCTGTTCGAGGTAACATCTACTCACTAATATAATAATTTTTCGGAAGGCTGTTACACCCTCTCGTCCACAATCAGTCCTGCAAGTTCCCATATTTTGGCGACTATATCGAGAATTTTTTCAGGCGGTATCTCCCTTATCAACTCGCCTGTCTCCTTGTTGTAGACCCGTACAATTATTTCCTTGGTCTTTTCATGAATAGAAAACTCAAATCTGGTCTGGATCAGTTCCATGGCCTTGTTTGCCTGTTCAATGGCTTTTATCACCTGTTCTTCCGTAACCTGCGTGTTCTCGCTATTGAGATTTTTCCCTTCAGCTTCTTCTTTTTCCTCTCTCTTCTGCTGCAGCCTTACGGGCGGTTCCTGGATTAACTGTCTGGTAGTCGTTGGTTTGATGCCATCTACAGCCGTAACTTTCATTGGTTTTCCCTACCCTTCTTCCTCACCAGGAGGTTTAATGATAGTAAACTATCCTGAAAACAGTTTATGGTAAAAAGGCAATAGTAAGCTAAGCCTAAGACAAACGGTTATTTGAACTCTTCCCAAATAAGGGAGCAACAATCTGTGGTGCGCTAGACCACCGGGGCCAAACTACCCTCTGGGCTCAAAACACCAGGTAAAATTCGACCTCCTGACGCCAGCCGCTATTGATTTATTCTTTACAAACCCGTTTTCATCCTTCTGATGGCGGCGCCCTGCGCCATGGGCAACTACCCCTTCTTTACGGAAGGAGCTTCCTGCCTCATCGGCAACCTGTGGCGCCTCAGACAGACCTGAATTCGGAACGGCTCCCGCCCTATACTGCACCCGTCTGGCTTTTTCCGTCAGTTTTGCAGGATACAGAACTACCAGACGCTGTTTGTATCCCGACTCTTTGCCTGTCTGTTTACAGACAAGTAGACGCCTTGCTACATTATACCCAAAAATTTCTCCGCCTTTCATCCCATCCCTCACGGAAGAGGTCTTCCAGCGAGAAAGTTAAAGTCAATTTCTTTAAAGGCATCAACCTTACCGGCCGATAAGTTCTCCCTTTTAACAGCATCAATGATCTCTTCTCTGATAACAGAGATTTCTTCAGGGGCCGTTATTCCCAACTTGACTCTATTGCCTTCTACAGCAACCACTGTTATTTTAATGTTATCTCCTATGAGAATTCCTTCATTTATCTTCCTGCTGAGAACAAGCATCCTTTATCCTCCACAGCTTACTTTTTCGGCATGTTTTTGTGGAAATAGGGGGTATTTTATGGCAAGGTCATCTCTTTCAAGCACGATCTGTTTGCCCTTTCTCTTCTTAATATTGAGAACTAGTGGCCCTACAAGGTTTGTTGTGGCATCCTTGAATCCAGTATCCGGTAGTGTTACGATGGTGTATATGAGCACATCCTTCTGTTTTTCGATTTCCAGTTCTGTTTTCAGGTAATCATCTATATCAACATAGTAATCCTTTTTCACCAGGAAAGGATCAACCAGCAAAAATACAACCCTGGGGTTATCAATGGGCTGTAGCCACTTAAAAGCGGGGTTTTCTACTATATCAATGAGCACATATTTTTGCAAATGCTCGAAAGCCAGAAGCCCCTTTTTAAATGTATATATGTCCTTTTCTTCTACATCAAGTTCACCAAATCTTTCAGTTTTAATTTTCATTTATCTTTTATCCTCCTAGTTTGAAATACCGTTTTAGAAATCGGCTTTTTGGAAGCTATCTCTGCTTTCACTTATTTAATCGGCAATATAAATAGATTTTTTTAGGTTGAAATAATCCTCTGTTGTTTGAATTGTTCCGGTTATCCTGTTTTTTCTCCTTCTCAATCCTTTATTTGGATTTTTTTCTTAAAATTGCTTTTAAATTCTCAACATCACCTGCTATCAGATTGTTGTACTTAACTTTTGCACGAAATAAATTTTATTAAAATATTCTTCTAATCATAGGAT